>Ga0210031_1002335_pt1 | contig 11417 bp, 8 predicted proteins | sample CryGeyCG2014_080_FD_185455 | JGI IMG/M metagenome (GOLD analysis project Ga0210031, IMG submission 185455) | Groundwater microbial communities from aquifer - Crystal Geyser CG03_land_8/20/14_0.80 (SPAdes) (version 2) | ecosystem: Environmental > Aquatic > Deep subsurface > Groundwater | place... | reverse complement strand
TATTTTTAATTTTTAAAATAAAATTTTTGGCAAACAAAAATGATAAATTTGCGCGTAACTTTATTAGGAATAATAGTTTTTTACATACTTATTAATTTGGCGTATGCTTTGCCAGATCTTGTTGCTGAAATTGATTATTACCCGAAAAACGCAAGTGTTGGTGATAATATTACAGTAATTGCTACTGTAAAAAATACTGGAGAGGTTGATACAAGTGATGTACAGGCAGGTGTTATTAAAGTTGGAATGATTAATGCACCCTTTTCCAAAGTTAACATATCTGCAAATTCTGAAAAAAATTGGACATTCGATTGGACTATGAGATATGGAAAAGTGATAATGATATTGCGAGTAGATTATAGTAATTTAATAAACGAAACAAATGAAACCAATAACATTGCAACATTAACTTTTGATTTTCCTATATTTATAAAAACGGATAAAAAAGAATATAAAGTAGAAGAGCCTATAAATATAAGTATTATCGGAAACAATGGTTCAGGTTATACATTTGTTAGACATCTTTTTTCATTTCCTTTTAACGTGTTTAAATTTGAAAATGGAAGTTGGAAAGAAATATTAATAAAACATTGTAGAAATAATCCCCCAGTATGTCATAACAACAAAATAACACACATTTTAGGTGAATGTCTTAACTATTGGCCAACTTGTAGAAATGTTCCGGTCAATTCTTCATGGATTTGGAATCCGAAACATCATTGGATTCATGAAAAAAACTTAACCTGTGGCAATCAAACATACGACCGATGGACGCTCGTTCCTATAGAACCAGGACAATATAAACTTATATTATACTATGGCGGATATAATGGTGACTGTAGAAACATATACACAGAATCAAACAACTTCACAATTTTACAGAATTGTTATTCTGATTCTGATTGTGCTTATGGTGAAAAATGTATTAATGAAACATGCTTGCCAGTTCAAAATTATTGTGAAAATAATTCTCAATGTGCCGATGATCAGATATGTTTAAATCATACATGTCAAAACATATCATGCGAATACTGGCAAATTGCAATAAATCATAGTTGTGTTTTAAGATATGGATATTGTGAAAATGTGGATAATTGTAATTTTGATCAGATATGTTTAAATCATACATGTCAAAACATATCATGCGAATACTGGCAAATTGCAATAAATCATAGTTGTGTTTTAAGATATGGATATTGTGAGAATAAAGATAATTGTAATTTTGATCAGATATGTTTAAATCATACATGTCAAAACATGTCATGTGAATATTGGCAAATTGCAATAAATCATAGTTGTGTTTTAAGATATGGATATTGTGAAAATGTGGATAATTGTAATTTTGATCAGATATGTTTAAATCATACATGTCAAAACATATCATGCGAATACTGGCAAATTGCAATAAATCATAGTTGTGTTACTGCTTCAGGATATTGTAAAGATAATAGTGAATGTTCTTCAGGATATTATTGTAGTAGCCATACTTGTCATATGAGTTCTAACTCTGGAGGGGGCACAAGAGAAATTAATTATGCACAACCCACTGATACAAATGCAACAACTACAATACTTAAAGAATTTTCGAATGAAGTTCCTGAGGAGATAAAAGGTCTAATAATTACCTTTAATTTAGGAAAAAATGCAAGTGGCGCAGATGTTATCGCAATTGTGGGAAATAAAACAAGCAAAAAAGCAATAGCCAATATTAATGGAACCGTAACTATTAATCTTCCAGAATATGGACAAGGAAAAATAATAATAAGTAAAGCAGGATACAAAAATTTGACAAAAACAATAAAAGTTTATGCTGGAAAATTAAATATTACAAAGATTTCAGGAGAGAATTATGGTGAGAAATTTAAATTTAGAGTCACGGATGAAAAAGGAAATGCTGTTAAAGATACAGAAGTTGAAGTTTATGGAGAAAAATTAAAAACAAATGCTCAAGGAATTGTTGAAAAAGAAATAAATGTTATACAAACAAAATTAGTTGCTTCTGCAACAAAAGAAAATTATAAGAATTCAAGTTTAGTTTTTGATGTTAAGGTGAGTGGGACCTTAAAAATTACTGCGCCAAATCGCGTGAATGAAGGAGACAAAGTAATTGTAAAAGTGACTGATGAAAACAATAAACCTGTTGCAAATGCAAGGGTTGATGTTGCTGGAAAGGAATATACAACAGATGAAAAAGGAGAAGTTGAAATTACTGCAATGCAAACAATGGCATTAAAAGCAAGTAAAGAAGGATATATTTCATCAGAGCAAACTTCGGTTTCAGTTGAAGCAAAGATTGAATGTGGAAATAAAATATGCGAAGCAGGAGAAACAAAGGAAAATTGTCCACAGGATTGCATAGTTTGTGGCGATGGATATTGCGATAATGGTGAGGATTATAAAACTTGTCCGGGCGATTGTCCAAAACCAGAAGAGTTTCTATGGTTACTAATTATAGTGATTATGATAATGCTGTTGATATCAGTGTATTTCTTAATTTTTAGAAAGAATAAGAAACAATAAAAATTTTGGTGCTGACCTATTAAAATTAGGAATTATATATTTGTTTTTTTGTATTTGCTTAATATTTTTATAAATATTTGAAAAAACATGGTTTGTAATAGCACCAATAATGTTATGCGATTTTGATATTTCCAAAAATTTATTTACTAAAAAAATATTTTTTTAGTAGATTTTTAAAATTTAAATTACTTCATGGTTATAATTCAAGTACCTGATATAAGTGGCGATGAGCCCGACCGAGCAGATGAGGCATTTTGCCCGCATGACCTGGCTCAGAAGGGCAATGTGTGGGACCCAAATTATATTATTTTGGACGATGAGTTGCATGACCTTTTCATTCAGTTGCCGCAAAACGTGTTATTAGAAGTATATATGGACACGTGCCATAGTGGTACCGGTCTGAAGGCAGTTGATTTATTACTTGACCGTAAGCCGAGATACATGCCCCCTCCTTCCTTTGAGGCTTTTGAGAAAGTTGATGGTTGTGTTTCACGTGGATTATATAATTCATTTATGGAGAAGGGCATAACTCATCACATCCTTTGGGCTGGCTGCCGCTCGAATCAAACAAGTGCTGATGCTAAAATTGGAGGGGCATTGTATGGTTTACATATTATTTCTGTAAAGAGATGCGCGCGTGCAAAAACAAACTATCTCACTCAAAGTTGCTGAAAAAGGTTAGGGTAGATTTAAAGGCGGGTCATTACACTCAAATACCTCAACTGGAGTGCAATGCTACTGTGAGAAAAATGATTCCATAGAGTGCAATGCTGCCGTAAGAAAATTTATTATCATCTGAAATTTTTGATGTGTAATACATTCAATATAAAAATTTTTCTTTTTTTACTTTATTCAGCATTCTCTAAAGTTGTATTTTTACTTTTTGTTGAGATTTCCAAAAGAAAAATATGGGCAATTTATTTTATATTTCTCAATCACCACTTTCATTAATTAGTATAGATTTAAATTTATTAATAACTCTAATATGTTTTGTGCTAGATGTGGAAAGGAAATAAATGGGTTTGGATTGTGTATTGATTGTTATTTAAATTTAAATCCAATTTATGTGGAAAATTTTGAAATTGTTCGGTGCCCAACATGTGAGCGTTTTCTGTATAAGGCATGGAACGAAAAGATAGATGAGATACAAATAACAAAAAATATAAAATTTCCGGAAAAAATAGAGGTAAAGAAAATTGATTTAAATTATAAAATTTCTAAAATTTTAAATTTTACCGTCCAAATTTCTGGAAAATATAATGAGGAGGAATTTGAAAGGGAAATTTCAGGAGGATGCAAAATTATATTATTAATTTAATTTATTTATTTTATAGTTTAAATTTATTCATAAGTTTAATTATTGGACATCCTCCTAATGTGCATTTAAAAAAGATATAAATTATCAAACAAAATTGATAACAAGAAATATAAATTGAAATGGGAAACTTTTGTTATCTAATTTATAAATACTTTAATAACTCTACTTGACAACTTTTTACGAAGGAGTTAACACAAAATAATTATAAAATCACAAATAAATTTGTATTTCCAATGAAATATTTGGCCACTCTAAAAACAAAGGGTAAATTTTTTAAGTTTTCACGAGTAAGTCCTGTTAGTTTTTAAATGGTCACATTTTTTCAATAAATTTTTGCAAATTTGAATACAAATTGATCAACTCACGAACAAAAAGTTGTCATCTAGAGTAAATAATGAAAAATATTAAATAATCAAATTTAAAATGAGTTTGTTAAGGGAAAATTTTAGCAGAAAATTTACCGCAACAGGAGAAGTAAGTCCGCCGCCGTGTCCCGACAAAACGCTGTTTGCACGCGAGGTTGAGGAAATGAAACCACTGATGGGAAGAATTTTAGGTGTAAATGTTGTTGAGGGTCCCGGAGGGAGGGTGCTGATGTCATCGCTTGGAGCAAGTATTTATATGATTCAACACGGTGTTGAGCCGATACTTCAGCAGGTTGTTAGAGACAAAAACAGGGTTGCATTGCAAAATGATTTGATCAGTGCATCAATATTTGAAATAGAAAATGTGCTTTCAATTGCAGGAGACCATCCAGCGTGTCCGGCATCAGACAATCCAAAATCAAAACCGGTTTATGATATGGATTCCACAACACTTATAGTTATGCTGAAAAAATTAAACGAAGGAAAATTGTGGAACGGGAAGGACACAAATTATGAAAACAAAAATTTAAATGCAAAGACAAATTTTTTCATCGGGACAGGTTTAAGTCCTACTTCTTCACCTCTTGATGGTGAAATTTATAAAGTTAAGAGAAAATTAATTGCAGGATGTGATTTCTTTCAGACACAGGGGGTCTTTGATATAGAGCCAATAATAAATTTTCTAAATTTATACGAAAAAACAATAGGTGAAAAAATATCTGATAAAATTCTTGTCGGAATTGTTCCGATATGGAGTTACGGTATGATGAAATACTTACTTACTTTGCCAGGAATCGTGATTGGTGAAAAATTTAGGAATGATGTGAATGAGGCACGCAAAAAGCAAAAAGAAACAGGACAAAAAGGGCTTATTGAAGAAATAGGGGTAAATTTATGCGTTGACCTGGTTGATAAAATCAAAGGTCTGGGCGTTAAAGGTGTCCATATAATGCCTGTTGGAAATTTGCACGCGATGAAGGAAATTTTAGATAAATCGGGATTGTAAGCACAAATTTTGCATGGTTGCAGGTGCAGGTTAAAATTTTTGTATGCTCTTAAAGTGCTTGCCCTCGTTCCACAAATAACATTCAGATTTTAGGGAGAGTGTTAGGATACCCTCATCTTTTTTATCAAATCTGACCCTCGTCTGCTTTCAAATACAGATTTCTTAATGTTAACTATATGTCTTTGTTTTTTTTTAAAATTAAACCTAATTAAACTCGTAACTTAAAATAAGAATATTTTATAACGACCTTTGTAAAATTTATGAATAAAGTGCAAAATTTCATTTTTGTCGGTTTTAAGAAAGGACTGGGAGATGCAAATGCAGAAAATTTAAGAAATAAAATTTTGGGCGATTTAAAGCTCAAATCAGAAAGCATAGAAAATATACTAATTATTGACTGCTATTTAACTGATGGAAATTTAAGCTGTGATGAATTAAATTTTATTGCTGAAAATGTTTTTGCTGACAAAATAACACAAAACTATACTATTAACAAAATTTTTACAAATAATTTTTCCAAACTAATATGGATTTCTTTCAAACCAGGGGTTACAGATAATGTTGGAAAAACAGCAAAAGAGGCAATAAAGGATGCGATAAACAAAGATGTAGGTGATGTAGAGGTATGGACATCAAAACAATATTTCTTTACGGGAAATTTAAGCAAGGAAGATGCAGTCCAAATTTCAAAATACCTTTCAAACGAATTAATTCAGGACAGCAAAATTTTTGAAAATGCACAAAATGCACAAATTGATTTAAGCAGGATTAAGGCGCCGAAAGTAATGCTTAAAGGGAAATTTAAAGTTGAGGAAATAAATCTGAATGTTGGCGATGAGGAATTAAAGAATATCAGCAAAGAAAGGGTGCTTGCTCTGAATTTGGGAGAAATGAAGGCAATAAGGGATTATTTCAAAAAGCAGAACAGAAATCCGACCGATGTTGAGATTGAATGTATTGCACAGACATGGAGCGAACACTGCAAACATAAAATTTTTAACGCAGAAATTTTATATAAAGAGTTTGATAAAGAAAAAAATGTAAAGGTTGAATTGGTTGAATCATTATTTAAGACATTCATTTTTAAAGTAACCGGTGAAATAAGAAAGAAAAATGCAAAAAGGAATAAGTCATTAATTTCTGTATTTTCTGATAATGCAGGAATTGTTAAATTTAACGAAAATTTCAATGTCGCAATAAAGATTGAAACGCATAATGCCCCATCTGCATTAGACCCTTACGGCGGGGCATTAACAGGAATTCTTGGAGTGAATAGAGATATAATGGGTGTCGGATTGGGAGCAAAGCCAATAGCAAATACAGATGTTTTCTGCTTTGCAAATCCATTCTATGCTGAAAAATTGCCTGCAAAAATTTTGCATCCAAAGCGGATATTTGAAGGTGTTGTTAAAGGCATAGAAGATGGGGGAAACAAAAGTGGAATTCCGACTGTAAACGGAGCAATTGTGTTTGATGACAGATTTCTTGGAAAGCCACTGATTTTTTGCGGAACAACAGGAATAATGCCTTCTGTAATTAAAAATAAACAGACACATAAACAGACACATAAACAGACACATAAACGAACACATATTAAAGAAATTTGTTCTGGTGATTATGCTGTAATGGTTGGAGGAAGAGTAGGCAAGGATGGAATTCACGGGGCGACATTTTCATCAGAAGAATTGCATGAAGGAAGTCCTGCAACAGCAGTTCAGATAGGAGACCCAATCACACAAAAGAAGATGCTTGATTTTTTAATTGATGCAAGAGATAATTTGCTTTATAATGCAATTACAGATAATGGAGCAGGCGGTTTAAGCAGTTCAATCGGAGAACTGGCAGAAATAAGCAATGGATGTGAAATTGAGCTTGCTCAAGTTCCGCTAAAATACGCAGGATTGCAGGCGTGGGAAATTTTAGTCAGTGAATCACAGGAAAGAATGAGTGTTGTTTTATCTATAGAAAACCTGCAAAAATTTTTAGATATGGCAAAGAAATACGATGTTGAAGCAACAGTTGTCGGAAAATTTACAGATGATAAAAAATTTGTTGCTTTTTACGAAGGAGAGGTTGTTGCAGATATAGACATTGAATTTTTACACAAGGGCGTTCCCAGGATGAAGTTAAAGGCGGAATGGAATGCAATAAATACAATAAATTATCTGAATAAAGAACACAATGAAAAATACGCCGAGAAGGACATAAAAGTTGAAAATTTAAAAGAAATTTTAAAGAAAATTTTATCACGGCTCAACATTGCGAGCAAAGAAGGTATTATAAGGAGGTATGACCATGAAGTTCAGGGCGGAAGCATAGTAAAGCCGATTATGGGAAAAAACAGAGACGGATTGAGTGATGGTGCAGTAATAAGACCCTTGCTTGATAGCAGGGAAGGAGTTGTAATAGCATGTGGGATTTGTCCTAAATTCAGCGATATTGACACATACTGGATGGCTGCAAATGCCGTTGATGAAGCAGTAAGGAACATTATTTGCTGCGGGGGAAAATTTGAAGACATTTCATTAGTTGATAATTTCTGCTGGCCGTCTCCGCTTCGTGATAAATTTAAGGCAGCACAACTTGTCAGGGCGTGTAAAGGACTTTACGACGCATGTTTAGCGTACACTGCCCCTTTAATTTCGGGAAAGGATAGCATGTCAATTGATTATACGGGAAAGGATAAGAATGGAAATGTTATTAAAATTTCAGGAGTTCCCACATTGTTGATTACAGCAATAAGTAAAATTGACGACATTGAAAAATCAATGACTGCTGAATTCAAAAATCCCTGTGATTTGATCTATATCATTGGATTGACTTATGATGAATTAGGAGGAAGTGAATTTTATGAACAATATGGATTTACTGGAAAAAATGTTCCGAAGGTAAATTTTGAAATTTCAGAAAAAATTTATGAAAAGAGCAGCAAAGCAATCAATGAAAATTTGATTGAATCATATCATGACTGCTCTGACGGGGGCCTTGGTGTTGCACTTGCAGAATGTGCATTTTCAGGAGATGTTGGAATTGAAATAAATTTAGCAAATGTTCCAAAAGACAAAAATTTAAGCGATGAAAAAATTTTGTTTTCAGAGTCGGCAAGCCGTTTTATTGTCAGCATTAAAGCAAAAAACAAAGAAAAATTTGAAAATTTAATGAATAATGCAATGATAAATTTTGGAAATATAGGATTTGTGAGAAAGGATAAACAATTTATAATTAAGAGCAAGCAAAAAGGAAAAATAAAAGAAATAATTAATATTGATATTGATGAGTTAAGGAATGCGTGGAAAAATCCGTTAAGATAACAATAAAAACAGCTATGCAGGAATGAACAAAATTTTCACCTTCATACCATCAATGTCAAAGGACTTTTCGTCAACTGTGTCTTTTGTTACCACAATTCCTTTTTTAACGGAAAATTTATCCATGAACTCCATCATGCCCTTAATTTCATAAGGATTTTCCCCTGTATTTTACTTCAACAGGCAGTAATATATCTGTCTCAAGTACAAAATCAACCCAGTATATGCTTTTCTAGTAAAACGGTTCAAAGAAAACCTTTTTTGAAAATCCCTCTTTAATAAGATGCTATGTTGTAATATTTTATACACTCGTTGCATCGTCTTCGTCAAAAGTTAACGCTCTTCTCATTCCCTATTCCCAAAAATAAATTTTCTTTTCCGACCTTTCCATTGCTTTCCTGTTTTTTGAATAAATATCTGAAACAAAGACAAGCATTGAGACGGATAAATAATAAAGGTAAAGTTTTATTGTTTCCCTGTTTGCGTCCATTCTCTTTGACAAAGAGACATAACTAAATCTTTGTGTTGAAAATTTTGCTGTCTCTATTACTATTCTTTCTAACAGAACAGGATCTTTTATTTTAAGTGTATACACTATGTCTTTAAAAAGAATTAGCGAAAGATAATCATCAACCAATATTTTTTTCCACTCCATAATATCTTTGACTTTAAATCATTCGGGAAATCCCCTAATTTTTAAGTACTCTCCGAACAAATAGATAATTTTTTCTTTTTTTGGAATCAGATTGTAATAAAATTTTTTTATTTCGTCTATGCTTTTAGCAAATATTGCTGATATAAAATTTATATCTGTATTTAAACCGCTGTCACTAAATTTAACAAACTCCCTGAATGTCAGGGGAAAGATGTTTATAAACCGTATTCTTTCAGCCAAACTTTCCGAAGCGTTTTTATAAAGCAGTGTTTTGGATGAACCGCTCACTATAAATTTACTTTTAAATTTCGCATCTATGTAAAAATTTAGCTACAAATGCCAATTCTCCATAAAACGAATTTTGTCAAAGAAGAAAAATGCCTCATTTGGGTCAATTCCTATTATTTCATAATAAACATTAACGATGTCATGAATGGACTCTATCTTTCCTACAAAGTCATCTATTTTTGCATAGACGATTGTTTTTGGCTTAACATTATTTTTTATCAGTCCGTCAATCAATTGAAACATTAAGGTGCTTTTCCTTTATGTAAGCCCATTTTTCAATTTCCGCATCTTCTTTGTTTATCCTTCCTCTGTCCTACCAGTAATTTCTCTTTTTCAGATATTCTCTAACAAAATTTTTGTCCATAAATTATAAATTTGTTCCAGAAGTATAAAATTTATTAATGCAAACGGAACCCACAAGTTTTTGTAGATTATGCTGTTTTCATTTGCATTATATTTTAACATCCTTTTTTTACAACAGCGCTTTCCGCCTCAATTTTTACATTTTTGAGCGAAATTTTTGTATAACTTATTGACGGAAGCGGAATATCAGAAAATATATACGGAATCTCTATTTCTTCCTCTGCTTCTTCCTCTGCTTCTTCCCATCTCTTTACTATCGGATGATTTTTTTCTTTTAAAAAATTTTTCAGCTCATATATGTTCTTTACATCCTTTTCACTCGGAATTTTATCAAATAATTCTTTTGGAATTGCATCATTTATTCTTTCCTTTAATGTTGAAGGAAGCCAGACCATTCTGTCCCATCCTCCGTCTGCTAAGATAAATTTTCTTGAATAAAACCACAGAATACCTATTCCAAGAAAGCCCTCTATCTGCTGCCCTCCGCCTGCCTGTACTGCCAGCTGTGAAAATTTCATTCCGTTGGCAGTTGCGCCGATAAAATTTCTGTCAACTACGCCAATTCCATCAACCTCTGGAATGTAAAAGCCAATTGACTCAAAACATCCGCAGCTCGTATGAACATTCTCAAACATAGTATACAAAGCAACCTGCTGTATCTTTCCGTTAGAATACTTTTGAATTGCAGAATTAGAACCGGAAAATATTCCTTTTACTGCATCCAGGCATTCTCCTTTTGGAATCGGGAAATTTGAACCGTCGGGATTAATCTTTGCAGCTGCCCGTGCATCAAGCCAGGAAATTGCCCCGCACAAAGAAATTCTTTCCGGAGAAATAATACAAATATGTCCCGGTGCAAACGACTGACAAAGTGTGCAGCCATAAAATGTATCAACATCTTCATCCTTCAACCCTCTTGTTCTCATATCCCTTGCATTATACACCTCAATTGCCTTTTTGTGAAATTCAGCGATGCTTTGTTCGTCTGTAATCATTGTGCACTGAACCTTTTCTATAAACGGAAAATTTTTTTTCAGTAAAGACATAAGGGTAATTCCAATATGCTCGAATTTAAGCCCTTTTTCTTTATCTGCCTTACTTATCCTGCACCAGATATCGTATCTTTGATTCAGATGCATCATCCCCTGGATGTTGTTTATAAAATCATGAATTTTTCTCTCCAAAATTCCTTCTAACTCAACTTCAACCTTTTCACCGTAAGCCTCTATGAATATCCCGAATGGAATGCTCTCTCTCCCGTTATATTCGGGAATATCCTTGCCAATTAATTTAAAATTTCCGCTGTCTTTAATATCGTCCTTTCCGACAACTCTGACTAATTCAAATTTAAATTTTATTTTTGGGCCTCCTAATTCCAAAAACATATCAGGACCTCTAATTCTTTCACCTTCATACGAAGAACCGACATCAACAGGAAGTTTCTTTAAATCCAAATCACAATTTTTAAATTCATTCATTTTGGATAAATTTTAAACACTCAATTTAATAAATTTTAAACCATTAATGGTTATGTAGCATATGAAAGTAGGCCACTTTTATTCTTGTGAATTATTAATTAGACTGCTATAATAAC
>Ga0210031_1002329_pt1 | contig 11437 bp, 9 predicted proteins | sample CryGeyCG2014_080_FD_185455 | JGI IMG/M metagenome (GOLD analysis project Ga0210031, IMG submission 185455) | Groundwater microbial communities from aquifer - Crystal Geyser CG03_land_8/20/14_0.80 (SPAdes) (version 2) | ecosystem: Environmental > Aquatic > Deep subsurface > Groundwater | place... | reverse complement strand
CACCGGCAGGTCATGCGGCTGCACGGGTTTGGCGCCGCCCTGCTTGCGATAGCGGCGCAACTGATAGACATAGGCCAGCACTTCGGCCACGGCGGTGTAGAGCGCTTCGGGAATCGCCGCGCCCAGCTCGCAATGTTTGTGCAACGCGCGGGCCAGCGGTGGCGCTTCGAGGATGGGCACGCTGTTCTGCTGCGCGATCTCCCTGATCTTCGCCGCCAGCAGATGCGAGCCCTTGGCGACCACGGTCGGCGCGCGCATCTTGCCGTCGCTGTATTTCAGCGCGACGGCAAAATGCGTCGGGTTGGTCACCACCACGTCGGCCGTGGGGATGGCGGACATCATGCGGCGGCGGGCGAGCTCGCGCTGCATGCTGCGGATGCGTCCCTTGACCTGCGGGTCGCCCTCGGTCTCCTTCGCTTCCTGCCGCACCTCCTGCTTGGTCATCTTCAGTTTTTTGCTGTGCTCGTACAGCTGGAACGGCACGTCGATCGCCACGATCAGCAGCATGCCCAGCATGATGGCGGCAAAACTCCACCAGATCAGATCGCTCATGTGCGGAATCGATTGCACCGCCGGCTCGCTCACCAGTTGCAACACTGCCTCGCGGTTGTGCCACACCACCCAGGCGCCGATGCCGCCGACGATGATGGATTTGCCGATCGCCTTGACCAGCTCCATCAGGCTGTTGGCGGAGAACATGCGGGCAATGCCCTTGAGCGGATTGAGCTTGCCGAAATTCGGTTGCAACGGTTTGAGCGAGAACAGCCAGCCGTTCATCAACAGCGGCGACAGCAAGGCAACCAGCAGCAGCAAAATCAGGAAAGGCAGAAAAGTGAGCAGCACGGCGCTGCTCAATTCATTCAAGCGCGGCAGCAACTGATCGGTCTGGAAGGCGAGTCGCCGATCCAGCGTCAGCCCTTCCTGCAACAGGCGCAACAATCCCTGGCCGAGGACGCTGCCGAGCAGCCACAGCCCGGCGCCGCCGGCCAGCAGCACCATGAAGGTGGACAGCTCGCGCGAGCGCGCGACCTGCCCCTCCTCGCGCGACTTGTCCAGCTTGCGCTGTGAGGGTGATTCGGTTTTTTCGAGGTCGCTGTCTTCTTCGGCCATGACTTCCGTTCCCGGGGGATGCGCTGATTATGCGCAGCCGCTGCCCCAGCCAAAGGCCGAATTGAGGCGATTTATCCCGTCTGTTGCACCAATACCCGGGCATTCAACCGGAGCAGCATGCGTGACGTGAAAACTTCGGCTCAAGTTCCGCCACCGACTGCCGATAGTCCTGACACAAGCCAAACAGCAACAGGAGTCTGCGCATGAAAAGACAAATCACCCCCACTGCCATCGAGCGCGTGATGCGCGAGGATGACTTCATCGTCTCCATGACAGATATCAAGGGCCGTATCACCTACGGCAACCGCATCTTCATCGAGTTCTCCGGCTACAGCGAGCGGGAGCTGCTCGGCTCGCAGCACAATATCGTGCGCCACCCGGACATGCCCCGTGCCGTGTTCAAGCTGCTGTGGGACAAGATCTCCAACAAGGAAGAGTGCTTCGCCTACGTCAAGAACATGTCGAAGGACGGCGGTTTTTACTGGGTGTTCACCAACGTCACCCCGACCTTCGATCCCGCCGGCAACATCACCGGGTACTTCTCGGTGCGGCGCAAACCAAAATTTAGCGGCATCGAGGCCGTCACGCCACTGTACGCAGCGATGCTGGAGGCGGAACAGAAAGCCGGCCCGGCGAATGCGATCGGGGCTTCCAACCAATTACTGGCCGCAGTGCTGAAAGAAAAGGGAATGAGCTATGACGAACTGGTCCTTGCAATTTAAGATTTCCGCCCTGCTGTGGGCGTTCTCCTTTGGCACGCTGGTCATCATCCTCACCAGCTTCGCGCGCCACGGGATCGATATCTTCATGCTGGTGTTTCTGCTCGGGGGCGTGGCCGTTTCGGCCTGGGGGCAATGGCTGGCCAGGCAATGGCTGGCGCCGCTGCCCAAGCTGGAAACGGTCGTGCGCGAAGTCGCGGCGGGCCGGTTCAATACCCGGGTCACCGGTATCTCCGAGGCGAAGGACGAGATCAGCCTGCTGTGCTGGGACGTCAACGACATGCTGGACCAGCTCGCCACCTTTTTCCGCGAACAGGAAACGACGTTCCGCGCCAATCTGGCGGGCGATTTCTCGCGCCGGGTCATGGATGGCGGCGTGCATGGCGGTTTCAAACGGGGTCTGGCGAACCAGAATATTCTACTGGAAGGAATGAAGCAGCAAAAAATGGGCGCCATGCGCACCCAGTTGCTGTCGCGCGCGCATGGTCTGAACACCGACAACCTGCTGCAGAATCTGGTCTCCAGCCAGAACGACCTGAAGAGCATCACCGACAACATGGAGCGGCTGGCGGATGTGTCGCGCCGCACGCGCGAAGATGCGGAGGAAAGCCGCAGCTCGGTGAGCGATGTGGTGCAGCGGCTGAACGGCATCGTGGAGCGGGTCAATCACGCCAACGAGGCGATCACCCAGCTCAACGCGCGCAGCACCGAGATCCGCAAAGCGGTCGGGCTGATCACCTCCATCGCCGACCAGACCAATCTGCTGGCGTTGAATGCGGCGATCGAGGCGGCGCGCGCGGGCGAGGCCGGGCGCGGGTTTGCCGTGGTGGCGGACGAGGTGCGCAAACTGGCGGAGAACACCAAGAACGCGTCCGAATCGATCGGGCACATCATGCAGATGCTGCAGGACGAGGCGGCCAAGATGCTGACCGATTCGGTGCAGATGCACGAAATCGCCAATTCTTCGCAAAGCGTGATCGCCAGGCTGGAGCAGAAGTTCGGCCGGTTCTATGAATCCGCCGTGACCACCCTGACCGGCACGCGCTATGCGCAGGACTTGAGCTTCGCCTCGCTGGTCAAGGTGGATCATATGATCTACAAACAGCGCGCCTACGTGCTGGTCAACGACAGCACGAAAGATGAATTCAAAAAAGCGATCGGGGTCGATCACCACAACTGCCGCCTCGGCAAATGGTACGAAGGGCCGGCGAAAGAGGTGTTCGGCGCGATGCCTTCCTACCGCCAACTGCTGCAGCCGCATAGCCAGGTGCACGAGGCGGCGCACCGCATGCTGGTGCTGCTCGATCAGGGATGGGAGACCGACGAAAAAATCCAGGATCAGATCTTTGACGCCTTACAGGCAGCCGAAGCCGGCAGCCAGGGCGTGATGCAGGTGATCGACCGCGTGGTGGCCGAGAAACATCCTGAATTCAGCGCGGCAAAATAAATAAAGAAACCGCCGCTTTCGCCGAACTGTATCAGGACTTTTGAAATTCTTTGTCGGACTGAAGTCCGACCCACAGAACCTGGGGCCTTTACCGTTTCCCGTATTCGCCCGCGACCACACGGTCGCGACCACCGCGCTTCGCCTGATACAACGCCGCATCGGCTGATTCGATCAGGGTCTCGATCGAATGCTGGTCGTCCGGCAGCACGGTTACCACCCCGCAACTGACCGCCACGAACTTGCTGTCGGTGGCGTAATGGACGACCTTTAGATCTCCGATCATCTGGCGTACCCGTTCGGCCATCCATAGCGCGCCATCCAGATCGGTCTCGCCCAGCACCAGCATGAACTCTTCACCGCCGTAACGCGCCGCGAGGTCGCTGGCGCGCGGTGCGGCGCGCGCGATCTGCGCTGCCACCTGCTTGAGGCAGTCATCCCCCGCCTGGTGGCCGTATTTGTCGTTGAACAGCTTGAAATAATCGATGTCGAGCATCACCAGCGACAGGGGCTTTTCCATGCGCTGGCAACGCCGCCACTCGCGCGACAGAAAATCGTCCAGTGCGCGGCGGTTGGCGATGCCGGTCAGCGCATCGGTGGTCGACAGCCGTTGCAGTTCGGCATTCGCCGCATCCAGTTTATGTGTGACCTCGACCAGATTGCGCTGCATCCCGACCAGGCGTTGCATGGCGCGCACCTTGGCGTGGAACACCATTTCGCTCACCGGTTTCACCAGATAGTCGTCGCCGCCGGCCGCAATGCCGCGTGCCAGGTCCTCATCACTATTCATCGCCGTCAGAAAAATGATGGCCGTCCATTCTTCCCCCTGCTCGGCCTTGCGGATTTTGCTTGCCACTTCGAAGCCGTCGATGTCGGGCAGTCTCGCGTCCAGCAACACGATGTCGGGATGCTCGCGGCGAAAAGTGCGCAGTGCCTGGGTGCCGGTTTCCGCGACCAGTGGATTTTCCACGCCCATGCCGGCGAGATAGCCGGTCAGCACCTTGACGGTCACTTTGCTGTCTTCCACCACGAGTATCTTGGGGGTGTTCGGTTGCTGTTTCATTATTCTTTTCCGTTGGTTGATTGCTGCAGGGTGGTGCGCGCCAGACACAGATCCTGCCAGGCGCGGGCCTTCTCCGCCGGGCTGCGCAGGAGGTAGGCGGGATGATAAGTCACAACGAGAGGAATCCCGTTGTAGGCATGCAGACTGCCGCGCAGTGAACCGAGCGTGGCTTCGCGCCCGAGCAGGGCCGTCGCGGCGGTCTTGCCCAGCGCGACGATGAGTTTCGGTTTGATCAGCGCGATCTGTTGTTGCAGATAAGGCAGGCAGGTGGCGATCTCGTCCGCTGCCGGCGTGCGGTTGGCCGGCGGGCGGCATTTGACGACATTGGCGATATACACGTTGTCGCCGCGTTTCAACTTGATCGCCGCCAGCATGGCGTCGAGCAGCTTGCCCGCCTGTCCCACGAACGGTTCACCCTGCGCATCTTCGTCCGCGCCGGGACCTTCGCCGACGAACAGCCAATCGGCCTGTTCGTCGCCCACACCGAACACTGTCTGCGTGCAGCCCGCGCGCAAGGCGCAAGCGGTGCAGTCGCGCACCTGCTGTTTTAGGGTGGCCCAGTCGCCAGCTACTTGTCGGACTGAAGTCTGACCGACTAACCCCGCCGCACCCTGTGGGTCGGGTTTTAACCCGACATGTCGCGCCAATCTTTCGGACTGCGTCGGACTCAAGTCCAACCCACACACACCCGCTGCTCCCTGTGGGTCGGGTTTCAACCCGACAGCCGGTTCCTCCGGCAATGGCGCATCGCGCCGCACCCACAGCGGGTACAGGTTCAACTCGCGCAACACGTTTTCGTCCCGGATGTTCACAGTTGTTTCCCCATCAATAGGGCGTCTTCGCGCCCATTCGGTGCCGGATAATAATCGCGGCGCAAGCCGATCTGGCCGAATCCGGTTGCACGGTAGAGGGCGATGGCGGGAGCGTTGGAGGCGCGCACTTCGAGCAGCATGCGGCGCATGTTCTGATGCCGCGCCAAAACCAGCATCGCCTCCAGCAACCGGCGCCCCAAGCCTTTTCGCTGATGCCCCGCATCGATCGCGATATTTAGTAATTCCGCCTCATCCACACCCGCCATCATCACGGCATAACCGGCGATTATCCGGTCCGGCTCAAGCAACTTGCATGGATAAGCGCTGCGCAGGGCATCGCTGAAATTGCCGCGCGTCCACGGATGCGCATGTACCGCGGTTTCGATGCGCAACACTTCGTCCAGATCATGATCGGTCATGTCGCGCAGGATCATCGCTGCCGCTCGCGTGTGGTCAGCGCCACCTTGTCGCGCAGATACAGCGGCAAGGCCAGCGCCGCATCCACCGCTTTGCCACCAGTGAATTCGCGCGCCGCGATACAAGCGACGGCATCAGCCTGCGGCACGGCCAGCGCCTCCACGCCGCACAACTGTGCGCCATAACGGGTGCGCAACGCATCATTCAGCGCAAATCCGCTGCCGCAGCCGAACCAGCCATTTCCTTCGACCAGGGGCGCATCTTCGGCCTTGCACAAACAGGGGGCGATCACTGTCGTCCACTCGCCGTCGCGTTTCTCATAAGCCGCGAGATACAACTCTTCCATGCGCGCATCCAGCGCGGCGATGACCTTTCCCCTGCCCGAGGCTTCAGCCAATGCCTCCAGGGTGCACACGCCGACTACCTGCAACCCCGCACCGAATGCCAGTCCCTGCGCCACGCTGCAGGCGATGCGCACACCGGTGAACGAGCCCGGCCCTTTACCGAAGGCGATGCCGTTCATGGCTTGCAGCTTGCTGCCGCTTGCCTGGAGCAGATCGTCCACCATTGGCAACAGCATTTCGGAGTGCTTCTGCCCGACGCGTTCGCAACGCCCGCTCAGCGCACCGTCCCGCCACAGTGCGACCGAGCAGTATTCGGTGGAGGTTTCTATAGCCAGAATATTCAAAACGAAAATCCGCCACAGAGACACAGAAAGGCAGAGGCGACCCCGAAAGAAAATCCGCCAACGTTTTGCTTTGGTTTTGTCTTTCCCCGTGCCGCTGTGTCTCTGTGGTGAATGGTTTTGGCTTTCATGCTTTCAGTCCGCCAGTAGCAGCACCACCGCCTGCGCCGCGATGCCTTCACCGCGCCCGGTGTAGCCAAGCTGTTCGGTGGTGGTCGCCTTGACGTTGACGGCGTGTTTTTCCAGATGCAAATCGGCGGCGATGTTTTCAACCATCTGAAAAATGTGCGGTGCCATCTTCGGCGCCTGCGCGATGAGAGTCGCGTCCACATTGCCGACTCGCCAGCCCGCCGCGCGCACCCGGTGCAGCACTTCGCGCAACAGGATGCGGCTGTCTATGTCCTTGTATTTCGCCTCGGTGTCGGCGAAATGGCGCCCGATGTCGCCCAGCGCCGCCGCCCCCAGCAGCGCATCGCAAATAGCGTGCAGCAGCACATCGGCATCGGAATGGCCGAGCAGACCCTTGTCGTGGGGAATTTCCACGCCGCCGAGGACCAGCTTGCGGCCTGATACCAGTTGGTGAACATCAAAACCTTGTCCGATTCGCATTTCCGCCTTTCAAAAACGACGCGGGCCTCAACCCGTAAAGCCGGGTTGAGGCCCGCGCCGCGAGGGTTAGCCCCCGCGCGTCGCCCAGCGCGATGGGTTAAAAATACCAGCGCAATCCTGCCGAGCCAAAGATGCGCCGGGTCTTGGTCGAAACCTGGGTGCCGTCATTTTTACTCTGCTCAATCCCGCCGTCAAAGTCCAGCGTGAGCTGCTCGCCGACGGCATATTCGCCGCGCACCATTGGCGTCACCCGAGTGGTTACCGCATTGAACTGGTCGCTTTGACGGAACAGTTGCAGGGAAGCATCAACCGTCCAGCCGCCGTCAAAAACATTGTGATTATAGAAGAACAGGGACGAGTTGTTCACATCTCCGCTGCTGCCCAGGCTGCCGCTCAAGGACCAGATATCCCCGGCCCGGGACAAGCCGCTGCCAATAAGCTGGCCGCTCACGGTTTTTTCCGTGCCACGACCGGGAATCGCCGCCAGGAATCCCTGCGGGGTATTCGGCGTGCCACTGGCTGACAGCCCTGTGGTGTTGGACAGACGCAGGTCGCCCCCTGCCTGCCACTTGCCGCCAAACGGCACACTGACCCCGACCTGTCCGAGATTGGTCGTTGCCGTGCGCACCATGGCCAACTCGCGCAGGGCGCTGGCGGAAAGCACCTGTTGCAGGTCGTTGATGGACTGGGTCGAAGCCCCGTTCAGGGCGGTACGGATGCTCAGCGAGGGCGTCTTGCGATGGTCCAGCAGCATGTTCAGGGTCATTCCGCTCAAGCCCAGAGTCCCGCTCAATTGCACCGCATTCAGCGCGCTGAAATTGGTGTCGTAATCGAGCAAGGCATAGAGGGAGCGCTTGTCCTGAAAATAGCGCCATTCCGCGCCCACCGCCTGGCGGTCGGTCACCCCGTCGATGGTTTGGTTGATGGCATACGCGGAATAGGGACCGCGATCAACGCTGGCACCGTAAAATTTCGGTTCCGCGCCATTTGAATAGTCCACCAACTGGCCGGCCACACCGTTGACGCGCAACACCTGCGTATCGCCATAACCGGCGCTCAGCCCGTCAAAGCGTCCGCCGACACCACCACCATTACCCGATTGGCGGCCCAGCCGCGCCTGGTACTCACCAGAGCGCCCCTTGATATCGCCATACAGCGCGGTCACCCGGTTCTGCCGCGCCCGGCCGGAAAGGAAGTTTTTGACATGCGAACCGCGAAACACCATGCGTCCGTCAACGTCATCGGTCACATAGCGCCCGGTCACATCTTCGGTGGTAACCAGCATGGATTGATCGGTTAGCGAAATCGATTGCTTGTCCACCGTGTTGTTGAAGGTGGTGGCCGAATCGATCTTGCTGCGGCTGGCGTAGTAACGGGAAGTGATGCCGCCAAAAGTGCTCCAGCGCGCGGCCTGTTTTTTGGCCGTTGCCTCCTCGATGCCCTGCCCGCTTTGCTGCCCGCCCAACGCGGCCAAACGCTGCATCACCACCGCCACCGAAGCACCCTGCGGGTACAGGTTCAAATACAGATCGTATTCCGTTTTGGCTTTATCGAATTGCCCGGCGCGTTCGCGCGCAACGCCCACCCATTCCTGCGCGGTTTCGGTGTAATCGTTGGGCGGCAACAGCAGTAGCTTGTTCAGCGCGGCAATCGCCTCTTCGTTCTTTTTGGCCGCCAACGCCGCGCGCGCCTCGGTCATCAGGGCAAAACCCTGCCGGTTGTTCGCGGCCAGATTGGCATCCGCGGGCAGAGTGGCAGGCAATGCCGCCACGACCGGCAACAAAGGCAGGGAAACTCGTTCTGCGGGGGCGCGATCCGGCTTGATGGTCAGCAAAAAACTGCGCTGATCCGGCCCGGGCGCCACGCTGAACTGCGCTTCCCGCGCAAACTCGATCACCAGTCGCGGCTTGGTCTGCTGGTCGCGCGTGGTCACGGTGAACGCCGGAAACAAGCCGGACGGGGGCGAGCGGCGCACTTCGTTATCCACCCACGGCTCGTCCACCACCACACCCTGTACCCGCTCGTAGAAAATCTCCATCGTCTGGCCGTTCCCCGCCGGAAAATGGCGCAAATAACGCACCGGCGCGTTCAAATGGATGGTCGCCACAATCCCGCCGCTCTGGTATTCCAGCGTAACATCCTCCAGCGGCTGTGCCAGTGCGCTACCGATTCCCGCCACGCACAGCGCACACAACACCCATAACCGTTTAATCAAAGACATCGTTCCCCTCCAAAAATCAATTCGTTGTCCAATCAGCACACCCTGGTGACAGGAAACCATTCCGCTCAATCCCAGTTAATGAAAGACGACCCCCTGTTGCCCGCCGGACGATGGCAGCCGGATTGCGAGCAATCGTCGCCGGATTTCATCCCCTCATGGCCGATACTCTTCTGCTCAATGTTGCCGAGGAAATTGCTCGCACCCTTGAGGTGGCAGGTGGTGCACACCGGAGAGACAAAACCATGCAGGGTCGCGCCGGTGCGCACCGTGCCACCGACATGACAACTGCTGCACTTGGTACCGGCATTGAACGGAATGTGATTGGAGGGCAACGCCCCCAGCGCGGGCAGCCAGGCAGTGGTGGTGGTATGGCATTCATCGCACTCCATCGGCCAGCCGTTGAAGCCGCTGTGGCCCGAGGGTTGACCCTGCGCCAGCGCCCCGTTGAGGTGGCAGCTCGAACACAGCCCGCCGGTGTTGTGCTTGAAGCGGTTGGGGAACCAGGCGACGTAGTTGTGGCAGGAATCGCATTCCACCGTGCCTTTGATCTGCGGGGCGACATGGGAAGCGGGCTTGCGGTTTGGCGTAGTCACCTGCGCATCGCCGGGAAAGCCGTGGCAGGACGAACAAACCGCGCTGACGCCATTGTGGTTCCAGCTCGCCGGCAACCAGGCAAAAGTGCGGTGGCAGTTATCGCAGGACTGGGTCGATTTGTTGCCCGTCGCATGGCTGGCCGGCTTGCCTTCGGCCAGGCGCCCGAAATGGCAGTTGCGGCATTGGCCGGGCACCGCCGAGCCGTGGTTGAAACGCGCGCCCAGCCAAGAGTGCGAGTAAAAGTGGCAACTCTCGCACGGCGCGTCGGTCACGATATGGCTGTTCGGCTTGGGCGTGGCGATGACCCGCTTGCCCATCGCATGGCAGCCGTCACAGTTGCGCGGCGTGCCCTTGAACAGGCCGCCGACGTGGCAAGTTTCACAAGCCGCCGCCGCGTGCCCGCCGGTCAGCGGGAAGCCGGTGGCCGCATGATTGAAGCCGCGCCCCGCCTCTGCCGGGGCGGCAGTCGCGTGTGCCGACGCCAGGGCCAGCACAAGGGCAAACAGCCCCGCAATAATTCTTCCTGTTTTTTGCATGACATCGCTCCTTAAAAATTCACCCAACCCGGGATTGCATTGCCGGACTCAAGTCCGCCCCACCTATCGCGCAGCCGCGCCCATCCGCACCGTCTTCCAGTCGTTGCCTTCATGGCAACGCTCGCAGCGGTCGCCAAAACTGCCGTTGTGCACGTCGTCGCGCGCGTGGCAGCTGCCGCACACGGTTGATGTCAACACCTTGCCCGGCATCGGCTTGCTGTGGCAGGCGTAGCACTTGTTGGCGGTCTTTTTGTGCGGCCCGTCCAGCTTGAAATTGGTCTTGTTGTGATCAAAGTCCCATGCCCCCCAGGCGCGGGAGGAATGGCAGACTTGGCATTCGGTGCCGAATCTGCGCTTGTGCACTTTCGCATCGTCTTTTTCATGGCATGACCAGCAGTCCGACTTGGCATCCTTGAAGGTGGGCGCCAGGTGGCACTTCTTGCAGGCGACAATGCCGTGCCTGCCGAGTAGAGGGAAGGTGGACATGCGGTTGTGGTTGAACTTGTCCGCCTTCTTCCACGATTCCTCGACGTGGCACGTCTCGCACTTCTTGCCTTCCTGGCCCTTGTGCGACTTGTCATCATCCTTCTGGTGGCAACTGATGCAAGCCTGCTGCAATTTTTCCTTGAACAGATCGCCCTTGTGGCAGGCGGTGCACTTCGCCTGCTTGTGTTTGCCCAACAGCGGGTACTTGGTCTGCTTGTCGTGGTTGAATTTGATCTTCTTCCAATCGTCCTCGACGTGGCAGCTCTCGCACTTGACGCCAAAGTTGCCCTTGTGCGCCTTGTCGTCGTCCTTCTTGTGGCACGACGCGCAGGTCATCTGCAGCTTGTCCTTGTACAGGTCGCCCTTGTGGCAGGCGGTGCACTTCAGCGGCGGTGACTTGTGTTTGCCCAGCAGAGCAAATTTGGTCTGCTTGTCATGGTCGAACTTGATCTTGTTCCAGTCGTCCTCGACGTGGCAGCTTTCGCACTTGCTGCCGAAATTACCCTTGTGCGCCTTGTCGTCGTCTTTTTTGTGGCAGGCACTGCACAGCTTGGGCGTGCCCTTATATTTCTTGTCGATGTGGCACTTGTCGCACTTCACTTCCCGGTGCTTGCTCAGCAGGGGGAATTTGGTCTTGTCGTGGTCGAACTTGGTGGTCTTCCAGTCCTTTTCGCTGTGGCAGGTCTCGCACTTCGGCCCCAGTTTGCCCTTGTGCGCCTTATCGTCGTCCTTTTTGTGGCA
>Ga0210031_1002325_pt1 | contig 11450 bp, 8 predicted proteins | sample CryGeyCG2014_080_FD_185455 | JGI IMG/M metagenome (GOLD analysis project Ga0210031, IMG submission 185455) | Groundwater microbial communities from aquifer - Crystal Geyser CG03_land_8/20/14_0.80 (SPAdes) (version 2) | ecosystem: Environmental > Aquatic > Deep subsurface > Groundwater | place... | reverse complement strand
ATCAGCTCATTCCTCTCTAAAAAGATTAAACACTGATTACTTTGATTTATACCTTATTCATTCACCGAACTTGTTTATACCGATCAAAGAAACCATGAAAGCGATGGATCATCTCATAAACAACGGATTTACCAGGAGTATTGGAGTATGCAATTTTACCGTCAGCCGTCTTGAAACAGCACAAAATTATGCACAAAATAAAATAGTAGTAAATCAGGTTAATTACAATTTAATAATCCGTGAGATAGAAAGAAAAAACATTTTAGGCTATTGTCAAAATAATGATATTATGATCATTGCCTGGGCACCGCTTCAAAAAGGTATACTTGCAAAAAATAATTCCTCAGTGATGAAAAAAATCTGCAAAAAATACGAAAAAACTCCTGCCCAAATCGCATTAAACTGGCTTATTTCGCAAAAAAATGTTGTAACTATTAGTAAAATGAGGAATAAAAAAAATCTAATCGAAAATCTAGGAACATTGGGATGGAAGATGGAAAATTCCGATATAGAGTATTTGAGATCCAATTTCCCGAATGTAAAATATCTTTCTGATACAATCCCACTGGAATATGATAAGTTTTTAAAATCTTACATATCAAACTGGGTTAAGTCAAAAAATAATTCTGGACATGAGTAAACATCTATAACTTTTCATTCCATAAAAAAATCCGGCTTCAAAAAGCCGGATTTTTAATTGATCACTAATTTTGTTCGACAATTCAATCTGGTAGTCTTGTCGAAGTATTAACAATCAAAATGTGGTAGGAATATAGGCACACTAAAATTTTAAATCGTATTATCCGCCTTAGCATAAAGCTATGGAAAGATAGATCTTCATCTATCCTCCTTCGCTATAAGCTACGGCGGATTATGCATCTGTAAACCTCTCCTTCGCAAAGCTCCGGATCGGTAACAGCTGCATAAAAAAATAGAAAGGAGGTGATCCATCCCCACCTTCCAGTAGGGATACCTTGTTACGACTTAGTCCCCATCGCCGAATTTGGCTTCAACCCCGCTAGGCGGGGTCTTCGGCCACCCTCGACTTTGTTGGCTTGACGGGCGGTGTGTGCAAGACCCGAGAACGTATTCACCGCGACCTGCTGATCCGCGATTACTACCGATTCCTAGTTCATGGAGTCGAGTTGCAGACTCCAATTCCAACTGAGACGAAATTTCAGAGATTTGCTTGAGGTCACCCTCTTGCGACTCGTTGTTTTTCGCCATTGTAGGATGTGTGTGGCCCACGGCATAGGCGCCGTGCTGACTTGACGTCGTCCTCACCTTCCTCCCCGCCAAAGGCGGGGCAGTTCCGTTTGAATATTTAACAAACGGTGAGGGTTGCGCTCGTTACCCCACTTAAGGGAACACCTCACGGTACGAGCTGACGACAGCCATGCAGCAGCTTTGCTATCATCCTTACGGATCTTCCGCTGTTTCTAGCAGAATAAACGATAGCATGTCAAACCGTGGTGAGGTCTTTCGCTTCGTCTCGAATTAAACCACATGCTCCACCGGTTGTGCGGGTCCCCGCCAATTCCTTTGAGTTTCAACCTTGCGGCCGTACTCCCCAGGCGGGGTGCTTAACGCGTTAGCTTACGTCACCCCTTAGATTTATACACAAAGCGCACTTTTTCTGCGCTTTGGGAAAATGATTCTTTTTTGTGTATAAGTTTAAGGGGTAACTAGCACCCATTCGTTTACAGCTAGGACTACGCAGGTCTCTAATCTGCTTCGCTACCCTAGCTTTCGTGCCTCAGCGTCAGAAATCGTTTAGCTTCTTGCCTTCGCTCTTGGTGTTCCTTCCGATATCAACGCATTTCACTGCTACACCGGAAGTTCCAGAAGCCCCAACGATCCTCTAGTCCATCCATCTCTCACCCGAGATCCGGTTAAGCCGAACCATTTGAAGTGAGATGTGATGGATCGCCTACGCGACCCTTTACGCCCAGTAAATTCGGATAACGCTTGCGCCCTACGTATTACCGCGACTGCTGGCACGTAGTTAGTAGGCGCTTATTCAAATAGACTTGAGTATCTATATAAAAGAGGTTTACACCCCGAAAGGCTTCATCCCTCACGCGGCGTCGCGCGGTCAGACTTTCGTCCATTGCCGACTATTCCCAGTTGCTGCCACCCGTAGGTGTATGGCCCGTGTCTCAGTGCCATTGTGGCTGGTCGTGCTCTCACACCAGCTACCCGTCATAGCCTTGGTAGGCTCTTACCCTACCAACAAGCTGATAGGAGTAAGGCTCCTCCCGAAGCAGGCAGTTACGCCCTTTGCTCTTACGAGAATATGCAGGTTTACCCCGTCTTTCGACGAGCTATCCTCCACTTCAGGGTAGATTCCTTACCATTACTCACCCGTCCGCCACTCACGTGCTCCGCACGCAGTTATTTAGTTAGTTGGTTAGTTGGTTACTTAAAAATAAATACAGCTGACTAAGTAACAAAGTAACTAAACTTCTAATTAACTATGTGCGAAGCACATTCGTTCGACTTGCATGCTTAAGGCACGCCGCTAGCGTTCATCCTGAGCCAGGATCAAACTCTCAAATATAATCGACTTAGCTCAGTATTTTACGCTGAGACTAATCGAAAGCGTTAAAAAAATTCCTACCACATTTTGATTGTCAAATAAGTTGTTAAAGTGCTTCTTTTAAGACCAAAAAACCCGCCAAGAAGCGGGTAAATTAACACCTCTTGGGTCAATTAGTCTTCCATATTTCAAATTTGACTATATCAAATATAAAGATATGTGTCAATAGAACGAATTAAATCATCAAGATGTAAACTGATCTCTCAATTTTCGGTGCTTTCTGATTTCTCAATTTTCCACTAATCCCTTAAAGTATGTTTCCCTGCCGGAGAGGAGGTGAAACATATGAAAAAGCCCATAACAGAGCGTGAACAGATTGTATCTGCTTTTGTTAAACGAGAGATTGGAAAAGACACAGCTGCAAGTTTATTAGGTTGTACCAAAAGAACGCTTGCTACCCATGTTAGAGCCTATCTGACTTACGGGGTATCAGGACTTATCGATCATCGGAAAAGCAATAATCGTAAATTATCAGTTTCCCAGATTGAAACAGTCGTCTTACTCAAACGGAAAGAGCCTTGGAGATCAGCTAGAAACATCCGGGACTATTTGAGTTTACCCGTACATGACCGGGCAATATGGAGAACTTTGGTTAAATCCGGACTTACCCGGGTAAATCTCAAAAGAGTAAAAGCCATTATCCGATTTGAAGCAGAAAATCCCAATGACATGTGGCAGACAGATATCATGGGAAAAATTGATTTTAAAAAGATAGGAATACTCTATCTTATCGCTACTCTTGATGACCATTCCAGGTTTATACCATCTGGAAGGTGGTTTAAAACTCAGGGAAAGATGAATGTCTTTTCTGTATGGTATCAGTCATTGATGCATTGCGGAGTTCCCAAAAAGATGCTTCAGGATGAAGGAAGCCAATACAAAGCAAGAGTCAGGTTTGGTACTGCTGATTACGAGTGGTATGCCAAATGTTTAGGTATTGAACTTATCTGGGCTCCAACTGCCCAATGCAAGGGCAAGATAGAAAGATTCTGGAAGTTTGTACAACGGGATTTTGTTCCCGGTGTCATAAACAGCAAAACAATAGATGAAGTAAATGGATCTTTCAGGAATTGGCTTGCCTGGTACAACTACAAGTTTAAGAGTCAATATTTTGATAACGAAACACATGCAGCACGATACAGAGTAAGCAAACGTAAGATTACAAGGGTGGAATTGGAAACACTACTGACTATCGAGGAAAGAAGAAAAGTAACAAGGGAATCGACAATATCACTTTACGGTAAGCATTACTTTGTCCCACCCGGATACATTGGTTGTCGCATTTGGATAAAGATCAAAGGCGATACATTGTTCATGGAAGCCAATGGTAAAGTCTTTTGGCGTACCCGTTTACGGCTGTAAAAGATAAACCAAAACCAGACCCATAATGCTCCCGTTTACCGAATGGAGCCGGGTGGGTATTGGCTATTTTACTATGAAAACTGAGAGATCAAAAAATTGGAAGATTGAGAGGTTATATTACACAACTCGTTTCTTTGTTTGTCCAAAGAAATGGGTAGGAAAGACCCACCTAAGCTTATCTTGAGTCTTTTCACTACTATTCGTAGACGACTCAAAGAACGCCTTATGGCGGGCAAGAAGCGTTGCCAATAGAAAGCAAATACTATTTCCTATCCTGTAGTAACTCGGATTGCCCTGTGGCTTCTTTTAAGGGGCTTTTGACACATATCCCGCCGGCATCCGGATGGTTGGCTTCAATTTTACATATATAATCCTCCGGACAGATATTCTCCGGCCGGTTAGCAGCAATTCCTCCACAAAACCTTCCTTCGATATTGTCACTATCAGAGAATTTGAAGGTAGTCAGGATTTTATCAAGAGTTTCCATTTCTTTGGAGTCTGCAGGGTAAACGAACATACCCAGAACGTTTTTTTCAAGAGCAATATAAATAGCTTTAACACAACCCATTTCACTGCATTCAATTCTGGAGATTGCTTTTCTTCCTCCGACACTCATGTCTTTTTCTTCTGATATTTTTTGATCAGGAGAATGGTAAATTTGTTCAGTCGTCAAGAGCCATTTGGCAAGTGGGGTACCATCATACTGGAACGAGACGAAATCGACTTTGAGTTTGTCTTTAGGCACAGGCAGTCCGATTTCTTCTGAAGGAATCAAATCAGGGTTATAGCTGTAAAGCTGATCCTGGTTGGTGATCCAGGAGGAGGGGTACTGGTATTGGAATGTAGAATTGTTGAAAATTTTCCAAGAGGAATCATCCGGTTTGGTGGGCGAAGGGATAACCGAGGGGAGTAAGCTTTCTTTTTTCTCACCTGCTTTTGTATTGACTTGCTTGGCATTAGAGTAGTAAAGTGAAAGAGCAAGGGCGATTATTATTCCAAGAGTCAAAAACAGGCCTATATATATTGGTCTTTTGTCCATAAAACTTAGATGCAATTATATATATTATAATTTATTAAAGGTAAAATAAATATGGTGAGACATTTACTGAAAAATAAAAGAAGGGTAATTCACCATCATTTGCAAAGCTCAAAATTACCCAAATATCTGTTACTACTCCTGATAATCTTATTCCTTGTGGTTTCGATAATTTCCATGGTAGTTCGGAATAGGTTCCAAAACCTGAAAAAAGAGATTATGTTGCAACAGATTAATCCTATTACTACACAAGCGATAGCCGTGCTTGATGGAGATACTTTAATTACCCAAGGTGGTTGGACGATGGGGCTTTTAGGAATAAATTTACTCAGTAAAAATGAAGAGAATTATATGAAAGCAAAGGAGTTATTAGAAAACCTGGTGACTGACAAGACTTTGACTTTGGAATACTATGATGTGTTTCAGAATGACAAATTTGGCAGAATCTTAGCCTATGTTTGGGTTGATTGTATGTCGGAATATCATAACCTTTGCATGGGTGACAAGTTGCTGGTAAATAAAGTCATGATTAGTAAAGAGTTGGCCAGTAAAGATCTGAATAATGATAGAAAACTTCGTTATGGGGATTTCTTAAACTGACATACGAAAACAACATAAATGTTTCTGATTCTCCACTTTTAGGAAAAGTAATCATCTGTTAAAATGGATAGACTAATTAACAATATTCCAAACTAAAGGAGGTAGAAATGTCTGAAGTAACTGTAACAGATAAGAATTTTGACAGTGAAGTGATCGAAGCGAAAATTCCGGTCCTGGTAGATTTTTGGGCTGTTTGGTGTGGACCATGCCAAATGCAGAATCCGATTCTAGAGGAAATAGCCCAAGAATTTGAAGGCAAAGTTAAAGTGGCGAAACTGAATGTAGATGAAAACCCAAAAACCGCTTCCAAATATGGCATTATGAGTATACCCACACTGATGTTGTTTAAAAATGGAAAAAGTGTCAAACAGATGATAGGAGTACAAAGCAAAGAAGCATTGAAGGAAGAATTTAACAAGGCTTTGGCTGTTAATTGAAAACTTAGGTTTTATCCGATCCCAGTTTACAAAAGATGGATTAGCATCAGCATCTATATGGATGGAAAAATGAGTTCTATTTACGATATCCTAATTCTAGGCTCCGGACCGGCGGGACTTACTGCAGGGATATATGCGGCCAGAGCCGGAAGAAAAGTTCTGGTTGTAGCAGGAACGAAGTGGGGCGGTCAACTTATGTTGACCACACTTGTGGAAAACTACCCTGGTTTTTCTGATGGAATCCAGGGTCCGGAACTTATGATGAGTATGAGAAAACAAGCAGAGAGGCTTGGAGTAGAGATTTTGAGTAATGAATTTTCCCAAACAGATTTTTCAAAGTTTCCCTTCAAAGTAATAATTGATGAGGAATTATACCAGGGTAAATCTGTGATCATTGCCACAGGGGCGGACAATATTTGGTTAGATGTACCCGGAGAATTGCAACTTCGAGGTAAAGGGATTTCCACCTGCGCGACATGCGATGCTTTCTTCTTTAAAGGTAAAGAGGTGATTGTGGTAGGAGGCGGAGATAGCGCTATGGAAGAAGCTCTGGTTTTAAGCAAAGTAGCAAAATCCGTAACAATTGTACACAGAAGAGATAAATTTAAGGCCTCTTTTGCCATGCAGGAAAGGGTGAAAACTGATCCTAAGATAAAGATTTTATGGAATAAGACGATAACCAGGTATTTTGGCGATCAGCATTTAGAAGGAGTTTTTCTCCGTGATACAGTCACGAACGAAGAAGAACAAGTTAAGACAGACGGAGTATTTGTAGCTATAGGTTACAAACCGAATACGGAAAAATTCACAGATATCGCTTTAGATGTTAAAGGATATGTCATAAAGAAAGAAACAAGAGATGAAGAAGGGTTATTGAAGTATACATCCTCTACCAGCCAACCAGGAGTTTTTGTAGCGGGGGACGTACAGGACTACCGCTACCGTCAGGCGATAACAGCAGCTGCCGAGGGTTGCCGGGCTGCTTTGGATGCAGATAACTGGCTTTCCGAAAATGAAGAGGATTTGAGGGTGTAAGATGGGTTTTGACAATTCAACTAAACCTCAGAGAAGAGCCGGTTTGCTGGACGGATTACCGGCACCAGTTATGTTTGGATTTCCGGTAGGATAAGATGAACTTCTGTAAGACTGAATTGTATATTTACTGGGAATATACAATTTGTCATCTACCCCATTTTGGATGCTTCTATTGATGATATGAAGATTGGCGGTGTGTTGATATGGTGGTCAATATTATAAAGTTGAAGTGAAGGAGTAAAATCGTGTTGGATATAACATATCAGGGAAAATATTCAGAGGATAAGTATAGCCGCGTTCGCTGAAGAGCGGATAAGCAGTTTCACTTAGGGTTTTGTTTCGCTAATATTCCTACTATTCTGCTATTTGACTTTCATTTATATCCGACAAAACCTAAGTGAAGTTATAGATTAGTTAAGCTTATTGGTAAGTTGATGCAAAATGAATAGGAGTAGATTATAATCAGAAATAACATGCTTGACATAAAATACATCAGGGAAAATCTTGACGAAGTAAGAAAAGCAACCAAAAATAAAAACAGAGAAGTCGATCTTGATTGGTTATTAGAACTGGATGGGAAAAGAAGGAAACTGATGGGGGAGATAGAGAAATTAAGAGGAAAGAGGAATATTAATTCGAAATCCGAAATTCGAAATCCGAAACAAAATTCAAAATTACAGTTCACAATTCAAAAAGATGAGGGGAAGAAGCTAAAAGAGGATATTAAGAAATTAGAGGATGAATTAAGTACGATAAAAAAAGAATATGACGGGCTGATGCTTTTTGTTCCCAACGTGCCGGATGAGAGCGTACCTGTAGGGAAAGATTCCTCAGGAAATATTGAAATAAGAAAATGGGGACCTGTGCCCAAGCGGGATTTCACTCCATTAGACCACATTGCTCTTGCAAAAAAGCACGACCTGATTGATTTTGAAAGAGGGGCAAAAGTGGCCGGTTCAAGATCGTATTTCTTGAAAAACGAAGCAGCATTATTAGAGTTGGCAGTACTAACTTATACTTTCCAAAAATTAGTGAAAAAAGGCTATATTCCGTTAATAGCTCCATCATTAGTAAAGGAATTTACAATGATTGGTAGTGGACAGATACCGTGGAGTAGGGAGGAAATTTACCATCTTGAAAAGCAAGACATATATCTTTCTGGGACGGCGGAAGTGCCGGTAACGGCATATTACTCAGGAGAAATCTTATTCGAAAAGGATTTACCGAAAAAATTTGTCGCTTTTTCGCCATGTTTCAGGCGTGAAGCAGGCAGTTACGGCAGAGATACCAAAGGACTTTACCGAGTGCATCAGTTTAATAAAGTCGAGCAGGTAATTATAAAAAACAATGATTATCAGACTTCTTTAGATCTTCATGAGGAGCTGTTGGCAAATGCAGAAGAAGTCCTACAGGATCTGAAACTTCCTTATCGGGTGATGCTGATGTGTACCGGCGATATGGGCGAGCCTCAAGTGAAAAAATATGATATAGAGACCTGGATGCCCAGTAGAAATTCTTACGGTGAAACAATGTCCAATTCCTTCATGGGCGATTTCCAGGCTAGGAGGTTAAATATCCGTTATAAAGCCAAAGACGGTAAGACCTATTTTTGTCACACATTAAACAACACAGCCGTTGCTTCACCGCGTATCCTTATTGCCATACTTGAGAACTACCAGCAGAAGGACGGAAGCATTATTATTCCTGAAGTATTAAGGGCGTTTGTGGGGAAGGAAGTGATTGGGTTGTGAATTGTGGGTTATTTGTTACGGGTTAGCGGGTTTACGGGTTAGAAGGGAAATGAGAGGGATGAGAAAAGCCTAAGGTGTTGTCTGTGTGCACCTGGGAAGGTGAACAGAAAGATTTATGGAATTAACTTACTGATAATATCTATAATGTCAGCATTTCTTCCCAACAGATAAGAACTATCTGCTTTATATCCATCTCCATCACGTTTAAAATCCACGATCATAGGGGGATTACCCGTCAAAGAAACTTTATAATTAGTAATTAAGGTTCTGAGTAATTCCCCTAAAGTACCTTTTCCATCGGTAGATAACGATTTTGTGACTCCTCCACCCGGGCTTATCAAAACAGGATTATCATCAGTAAATTTATGGATTGTATCACCTCTATGACCACAAATAAACGCAGCCGGACGCTGACCGATTTGAGTTTCAAGAACATGACCCCTTTGAAGCGGAATTGCCAATCTGTTTCCTGGATTAACAGGAGGAGCCAGAAGAACGAATGTACTATGATAGGGAAAACCAAAATAAGTATCTCCCGGATAAACAAGACCCAACAGGTGTTCTGCGTTTCCGGTAATTTGCGTATTTATATTCGGAGCATAAATAGCTTTACGAAATTCATGTCTGTTGCAGGAAATATTTAATCCAGATAAATATCTCTTGAACTCCCGGGGTTTTTCCCATGGAAGAGAAAAGAGCCGAGTTTGCAAATCACTTAATCCTAAGCGAAGAATCTTATTGAGCCCTGTTTGCTCTGTTCGTCTTTCCCAGGCTCTGGCTGTTTGTAATCGTAAAGTTTCACTTACAGCTCTGAGTCCTGACAATACAAGCCTGTTTTCTGCAGCTTTTCTCTCTTTCCCAATACAGGTTGAAGGTATGCGTATTTCCATTTCTATCAAACGCGCTGGATTTGCTCCTGCTGTTTCCGGTGGAGTGGGTGTATATCTGGCTAATTCGGAGGGTTGGGTAATTTTATCAGAACAGACCGCAAATAATCTATCACCAGCCCCAAGTTCTGGCGGACTGGAGGAAAAATTAACAGGTCTAATATCTACGGGAAATACATCTTGGGGAAAGTAAGTATATGGTGATTCCTGATGAGCAATACTGCTAAATATGCCTGCATCCTCCTCTTCCCGGAATAATCCTTTTACAATCACCATAGGAGCAGGGGCCTGAGTAGTAATTTTATCCCATTCTTCGGGGGGTTGATCTTGATTTAAAGCGTCAACAACTCTTGTAGGGAGATCCCTTGGGGGACCAGGTGAATATTGAGTTTCAACTTTTTCATCTTCGGCAGATGAGGGGCGGAGGTAAATGACGTTGATTCCCTGAGTCAAGGCTTGTCGAACTTTCGGGTCATAAGCTATCATCTTGCGTCTAATTTTTGAACTTCCCGGCTGTTCTTCTTCGATAGCAGCCGATATTTCAACTTTTTTTCTATCCTGTATTTTATTCCATAAGTCCTCCCAAATTTTTGATCCAATGCTATCATGCATATTTAGATTATTTCCAGCGTATACTCCTTTAATGTCAACACTACCTACGAGTAGGGGGTTTTGATAAAAACGGTGAAATACGGGATGAACAACCAACGCAATATCAGGAGGATATCCTTCCCTTCCTCTTTCCCGTGCTTCTCGTACAACACTATCCATTGGAGTAGATTCCTGACCCATATTAGAGCATTTTATCATATATACGATCTATTAAGGCTCTGGATCGAGGTGTTGTTGGGGGAATGATGGGGAGAGAGGAAATTCCAAGGGGATATTTCGGTCATTATAATGATCATTATAATGATTGACAGAATGAAGGTTTAAAGTTATAATAGAAACATATGGATACAAATTTAAATAATATCATTCCTATTACTGATTTAAGAAGAAGATTCGGGGAAATTACCGAAAATCTTGCTGAAATAGAGGGTATTATCCTCACTAAAGGCGGACAACCTTTTGCGATCCTGAAAGCCGTACCTTCAGCTAAAAAGAAAATTCTGGTCAAGGCTAAAGGGGCCTGGAAGGGAACCAGGCTGGATAAAGACGATCTTTGGAAAGAAGTCTTTAAAAGAAAATCAAGAACAAACCTTACTATATGACAAAATATTTTCTGGAAACTTCGGTAATCATCAATTATCTCCGGGGAAAAAAGGGCGCGGCAGAGTTGATAGAAGGGCTTAACGGAGAATTGGTTTCAAGTTACGTTTGTCTTTCGGAGCTTTTTGAAGGTATTTATAGAGCGAAAGAGGAGAAGGAAAAATTGAAAAAATCAGTTGAAGATTTTTTCAAAGGATTAAATAGCATATTCGGCGTGGATGAAGATATCGCGGAAGATTTCGGAGAAATCAGGGAAGATTTGAAGCAAAAAGGCAAAGTGATAGAGGATTTAGACATTCTACTTGCCGCCACCTGCAGAGCTTATGGATTGATTATGGTGACGGAAAACAGAAAACACTTCGGGAGGGTAAAAGGATTGGAAATATTTTCGGGAGGAACAAACAGAGATTTATGAGGTTTTAGTGGAGATGTTTTGCAACAGACTAATATATTTTAGATATAAAGGAGTAAGCATATAAAGGAGTAAGCACCGGTTCTTGACATCAATGCATCATGATGCTATGATGCAGG
>Ga0210031_1002311_pt1 | contig 11479 bp, 8 predicted proteins | sample CryGeyCG2014_080_FD_185455 | JGI IMG/M metagenome (GOLD analysis project Ga0210031, IMG submission 185455) | Groundwater microbial communities from aquifer - Crystal Geyser CG03_land_8/20/14_0.80 (SPAdes) (version 2) | ecosystem: Environmental > Aquatic > Deep subsurface > Groundwater | place... | reverse complement strand
TATTCTGCGTGTTTTCAATTTTTGGATTAGTTCCTGGTTTTCTCATCAGGATAAAAAACACAACTAATAAAACTAAAATTAATCCTCCACCAACAATAACCATTGGTGAAGGTTTATTTGTTTGAACTTCTGTATTAGGTTCCATATAAAAAATTTAATTAATAATATTGTTATTTTTCATCATATTTTACAGCCATAGATGCCAAGATTAACGACCAATCTTGTTGATCAATTTTATTATCCATATTAATATCACAGACTATTAGGGCCGGTTGTTTATAAGTAGCGATTTCAGCTTCAGTACAATCTTGTTTTTTACCTTCTACATCACAAATTGGTGGAACATATTGACGCATGATTCCTAAATCATAAACATCAATCATTTCATTTTGCACTGATCCTTGTTCTGGGAGATCGCCCGCTAATAATTTAATATTGGAAAAATCAAAATCGTTTTGACCATTATGAAGGGTAATTTTTGCCTTGCCGCAGCTATAAAAACCTTGTGCATTTGACTGGGGAAAAGAATCGCAGAATTTTTTCTGAAGGTGTTTTGGTCCTTTAACATAAATATAATATTTAGCATTGTAATCTATTGAATCAACTCCAATTGTCCCCTTATAAGTACCATCGTAACCTGGTAACATTTCTGCCCAATAAAAACTACTATTATCTTGCTCGTCACCTTCTTTTACTAGACTTACCTTAACTCTTTGGGAAGTTGTATTTTGTGGCATAACCATAATCCCCTGAAAACGCAATTTTAAAGCAACTTGAACTTCTGCCAATGGCGTATTGGAAGGACTAGGTGTTGAAACAGAACTACTTGACGATTGCCGACTGCTTGACGAACTGGATCTTGCAGCAGAACTGCTTGATGATTGCCGACTGGATGAGCTGGACGACACGGTGGAACTACTTGAAGACGATTGACGACTGGATGAACTGGAAGAACTTGTTGTTCGTGGATGAATTACTAACTGCCCATTAGTTTTGTTAATCTGATAATTAGTACCAGTAATATCGCCGGTTGCAGTTGATGCATCAATAGAAGTGTTTGTTGTTGATATTGCAGTTAAGGTTGATTTTCGTTTGAAGGTAATATCAAATCTGGCATTGTTTGCCAAGGCCATTCCTTCAACCTGTTTTGCTAAATATGTCAATTTAATTGAACCGATGTTATTATCAATAGTTTTATGAACTTCGGTAAATTTATCAACAACAGTATCACTCGGCGTAATATTGACTGCTTCTGCGACATTTTTATCAAATGAAAAAATTGCTTCAAACGTTGTTAAACCCTTCCCGGTTGGTAAGCCATCAATTTTAAAAACTGCAATCGCACTGTCTATGTTAGCTCCAACTGTAGTGGTTACAGGATCAAATTTAAAATTAATTACTGGAGCAGTGCTTCCGCTGTTAAATGTAAAGCTTGGGTCAGTGTTGCTGGTGGAGCTAATCCCAAATAAAACCGATGTGGTGTTTAATATCCCAGTAATCTCTGTGCTAACACGGCTCAATGTTAATGTTCCAGCTCCAGACGCATTTCCCTTGACGCGAATTTTGAAAAAAATTGAATTAGTTAGTTCACTTTGTGGTCTTAATGTTAAATAGGCAAAGTTTAATGAGGTTTTTGCCGCGTTAATTGTAGGTTCATTTGCAGCTGTAAATATATCATCGGCACTTGGATATGTTTTTGGGATTTGAGATAGACTGATAATCTGCAAATTATTATTTGCTGTGAAAGTCATATTTACACCATTAATTTTTTTATTTTGATCATCAGAAGAAATTACGTATGTGATATCAAATTCATCTAAATTCTTTGTTCCCGAAACCGGATTAACAACAACGGTAACGTCGTTTTCACCTGCTTTTGATTTTTGACTTGAGCTAACAAAATATTTTATAAGAAAAATTGACGCTAAAACAGCAATTGAAGCAAGTATTATCAGTTTAATTTTCATTAGTTAGTTTCTTTAATTTTGTAAAAATATTACTTTCCTGGCCAGTTGGCGTACCAATTGCTATAGTCTGCTAATGTTACGCCATTAAGATTATTAAAGTCCGCATCCATTAATATACCGTCTTTATATTCAGGAACTTCACCATCATCTTGACATCTATCTGCATTAATAACTGCTCCAACCCCACACTTTCCTTTAAACTCCAAAAGCCAAATTGAATAATCAGTCAAATCAATCTTTCCATCACAATTTGCATCACCTTTTGTTTTTTCACATGTTACTCTTGAACTGCTGGAACTTGCAGGTCTGGAACTACTGGAGCTGGAGGAACTGGCGATTGATGAACTTGAGCTGCTATTTGATGCAACAGAACTAGAACTACTACTACTTGATGAAGAGCTTGAATTTGCTTGAACCGTAATGGTGTTGGGAGTCATAGCCCCAGTTATTTTATGATTGGTTGCATCATATGTATTTACTTCAAGATAATATTCACCAGGATCAATGTCAACTGTCCAAGTATAACGATTACTACTTCCCATATTATGTACTAAATTACTATCCAGACCACCTATATATTGTCTATTCCTGTTGTAATAAAATAGTGCTGTGGTTGTACTTTGATGATTTTGACTCCAATCAATAATCAAATCCTCACCTCTTCGAACAACAACTGCAGTAACAGGTTGGATAATAATAACTTGAGGAGCTATACTCGACGAAGAAGAACTCGATGAGGTAACTGAACTACTTGAACTATTACTTGAGGAAGAGCTTGAGAATGGATTTAATGAACTGTTGCTTGAGGATGAACTTGAACTGCCGAGTGATGCGTCAGCAATAGTTGCAGCAATTGCAATATCTTCAGGTAATATATATTTTAAAACGCTACCATTCGTATCTGGACCAACTACGTTTGAAAAATCCTTCCCTTCAAAAACCAAAGCATCAGGCACGTTGACATTTGTCAAAGCATCACTGTCACTATTGGTTTTGAACACAAAATATATTGTCACCATCGCTGGAAGCAAAGATGCTTGGTTTTTGATGACTTTTACAACACGAGCTTCTCTGTGCAAACCATTAATATCCTTATCAGAACTAATTAAACTATCAACCTGCAATTGATCAAGATTGCTCACTGTAATAGTTGAAGGCACAGCTTCCTGAAAATTAAACATATCGCTGCGGTATTTAATTTTTAAGTTAAAGGCGGAAATTCTACCGATCGTGCTTGTCAAGTTCACTCCGAATCTATATTCCGTATTTGGCTGGAGACTGTTTAATAACACTCCTTGGTCTAAAAAAGGAAAAGTCACAGCAATATTGGCGTTGCTGCCGCTTGCCTTTGATCGACGACTATTGCGGTTGATATAAGATATGAGGTATGCCGCGGCAACAACTGTAATAATAATGACTATGCCTATTTTGATGATTAAGTTCTTTTTCATCATAGTATTTATTAATTTTTGATCATGTTATTTAAAAATTTCCTGGATTTGGATCGTAACGGTTGTGCCGCCAGATCTCAAAATCCTTCAACGCAACGACCGAATTTGTATCAAAATCAGACCATTTGGTCAATCTGGTTGATAAATATTCCTCTTTCCAAATAGTAAAATCACTATTATCAATTATCGGGCTATTATCAGTATTCTTGTTGCAATCAGCATTCCCCATTGCTTGACTAAAACAGCAAGAAGCCTTGATGGATTTTATGTTAGGATAGGTTGAACCTTGCAAACCAGTAATTTTTCCTCGTGCATCGCGTGTTTCAATGTCTATTCTAAAAACATCATGACGATTATTGAAAGATTCATCATCTGTACATACAACTGCGTAAGTTGTTCCGCCGGGTGGATAGAGCCTGCCTTGATTATCTAATACATTTATGGTTAATCCTTTCATAATATTTTGTATATTTTGTGCTCCACTATAAAATTGTTTATAAACTTGACCTGTACTTTCGTTAACAATCTGCCACCAAAAAGGACCAAATTCATCAGGATTACAAGGAAAAGGCGTTGGTCCGGTTGAACGCCCGGTTGAATAACCAGTGATAAGCGGACCACCAGGTGTTGGTTTCACAAAGGCACAATATTCTACTGCTGGTTCACAACCATCACAAGTTCGATCTCCATTCCACGCCCAAGAGAATTTGATGCTGTCCTCAATTGTTGTTCCGTTACCATGTATAAATTCCACCCTAACATCTTTGGCTGGATTTGGAGGAACATTATCTTGTGGAAGTGACACCCGACTACTGCTGGAAGAGGAGAAGGAACTGCCACCGGGTCGAGCTGGTGGAGCAGGATAACCAGTAAAAGAACAGGGATCATCACTGTTAAACCACTTACTTGAATTATCTTTGCAATAATTCATCGTATGATTTCTATCATCGCATTGATATGTATTTATTAAACAAGGACCGTTTTTGTAGCCTTTCCAAGACAACCATCCTATACGTGTATTTGGTCCATGCCCCTGAATACATTGGTCCACACTGCCATCCCCATTATACCTAAAGGAACTTACCGTACAATTGTCAAATTGACATCGGGAATTATAGTAATTACTCCAGTAATATGCAATTTCGTCATCTGCCTTCGTGCAAGATTGATACGTTAAAGAATTTTCGTTGCATTGAAAATATCCGCTTGATGAACAAGGAGTCGTCTTTTCACCTATCCATGACCAGAAATTTCTTCCTGTGCTATTATCTGTCTTACACCAATAATAGTGATTATTATTTAAAACTCTCTGTCCTTCCGTACAAATTTGCGCCGCGGACGACGAAGACTGACTGGAGCTGGAGGAAGAATTGTGTCCATTACACCAATTACACCATTGAGAATCAATGCAAGAATAGTGACCATTACCTCCATTTGATTGACCAGAGTCACAGTAACAACGACCACAACCTGTATTGCAATTTACATTACAATTTGTACTTTCACTACAACCGGAACATGCTTGTTCATTGGAATATGCAATAACTTTTTTAAAGGGAAAATATAAAAAAATATTAAGAAATAGCAAAATTAAAAATAAGGTTTTGTGAATCTTCATATTATTTTTCCTAATTAAAAAATCATTTTTTTAACATCATTTTAATTTTATAATGCTTTTGTTTATTTTTTATTAATATAATAAAGACCAAACAAACCCAAACCCAAAGCTATAATCATTAAAATATTATTTAAAGTATTGACATCCATATTATTTCCTTTTAAAAAACCAATAGTAACTTCCTATTCCAAATAACATAAAATAAATCATTGCTATCCAATAATAAGTATCAAAATTAGCATTCATTTTAAAAATTTCAAAGAAACTTGTAAAAAATACAGCATCCCAATAAAAGCTACAACTGATTTTATACTAAAAACTAATTGATTTCCAATCCCGGTAAAAATTGGCGTAATCGCTCCGGCTGTTAACAAAACTAAGGCTAAATTATTATAAAACGTTGCAAGATTTTCTTTTTGTTTATCATTTAAATGCTTCATATTTTCTGTTTTTATCCAATTAAAAAATCATAATATATACAATATATAAATACAAGTAGTATATTATATGATACGAATAATACAAAATAACAAAGTCAGGCGCCGACTGGTGTCTGATGAAATCAGGTGCTGAATAGTACCTGATGCGAGTGCCGCGAATATGCGAATTAAAAATAAATTGTTAAATTGTTATATTGTTAAAAATGTCATTGCGAGCGTAGCGAAGCAATCCCGTTACAAATAGGACTTATTATATTGCCAACTGCTACCTGCAAATCGCTAATCGCTCAAATCAGATTGATTTCAAGTGCCACCAGGAAAACCAATTGCGTAACTGAAATTGGGCTGTGGTAAGTGATTGATAATAAGTGAAAGGAGAAAAAATTATAAAGCAAAGAAAAACCACAATTACAAAAAACGATGCACCCCCATAAATCAGCCATTTTCTTTTGATAATTTGATCATGATAAAAATAACTAAATAAGGCTCCAGAACTTATTAAAGATAATAATAATGGTAAAAAATAATGATATAAATACATCACGCGTTTTAATGTTAATATCGAAAACATGTACGCGCAGTACAATGACAAAATAATCATGAGTATTTGATATAAACGTTTATCTTTTATCTTTAGTCCAAAAATGAGTTTACTTAACAATAAAACAACACTAAAAATAATGCTTAAAATACCCGTCCCCCAAATGATTGGATTTGCTTGCAAATATAAATAACGAACTTTATCTCCGCTTTTATCCCAACGATAATTGATTGTTTTGTTTCCAAACGGCCAAGTCCAAGGTTGACTGCCGTTTTCATCGGCTTTGCAAGCGTCATAAACCGGAACCCCTTTTTCATAGTGGGGAATAAATAATATTTGGTCGCGGATCATCAATGGAGCGTTAATTAAATTAGAAGTCTTCTTTTGATTAAGAATTTTTTTATATGGTTCTGTTGCTTCATAATAATTGTTATTAACCACTTTATTTGCCAAACGAATATGAAGGTAATAAGTACCTAAAAATATAATAAGAATTAAAATCGTAACAATAAATACACGATCAATGGCAATTGATATTAATTCCCATACTTTGATTTTTTTTTGTTTCACTTCAAAATAAAAACAAATAGGAATAAGCAGGAGTAATATCCAGCTATTAAGTTTGACTGACAAAGCCAGTCCAATTAGTATGCCTAGTATTAGATAGTGTCGTAAAGTGTATTTTTTTCTTTCAATCAAATAAAAGAACCATGTTAAAGTCGCCAAAAAGAAAAAAATCTGAATACTATCCAACATCGCTCCCCTACTATGAACAATAAGCGCATTATCAAACAAATAAAGACCGGAAAACAGTCCAGCTAAAACCGGATTTTTTAAGATCAATAAAAGAATCAAATAAAATAGACCGGCAGATAAAGTGGCTGTTAACGCGGGAAAGAAACGCATCCCAACAAACGAAAACCCAGCCGGAATATCTTTGATATAGTCCGTATTGATAAAACTTGTCGTAGCCAACTTAACGTTTGGCTTAAAAATTAACTCCCCGGCAGCAATCAATAACTTTCCCAAAGGTGGATGCGGCTCCATAAAAAAAGAACCATTAATGTACTTATAAGCAGATGCAATAAAATAATTCTCGTCCCAAAAAAGATTGGGAGGATTTTGATAATTGTGAAAATAAGTGAAAAAAGAAAAAACTAAAACAATTATCATCCCTCCAATTGCAAGGTAGTGTTGATGGGTTAACTTCTTCATAAATTAAATATTAACAAAGAAAAACACGTTAACAAGTAAACTCAAACATATTGCTAAAACCAAACCAAAATAACGAACTAATATTAAATTTTTTTCACCTGCCTTTTCTATCGCAAAACCATAAATAAAGGCAAATGATATTAAAGATGGAAAGATATAGCGAAAATCTGTATTACATGCGGCAGGAAAACGAATTCGATAAAAAATAAACATTGTTAGTAATAACAACAAACTTAGTCCAAAAAAAGCAACTGCACGATAGTTTTTTTTATTAACAAAAAATATCGATAAACTGGAAAATCCAATCATTAATAGTGCAACAAAACTCATCACAACTGCCAAATCACGACTCCATTCTTTGTTAAAACTAAACTCACCAAAAAGGCTACTTTTTATCAAATAGTTCCAAAAATATTGCCTACCAGTACGATCTTCCCAAGCAGATACAAATGGTTCATGCATATATGTTTGGAGGTCAAAAAATAAATAATTAACTGGTTTATTCCCAACTTGAAGTCTTCCGTCAATTTGATCTGAACGTGTAATTCTTGAAAGTAAAGTTTGACTAACCTGTTTTTGCTTAACATAAGGGATTAAAAAAAGGAACATTAATATAAGAAAACCTACAAAATAAACTACTAGATGTTTAAAATTAAATCGGTTTCGATATATTACTAATATAAGAATCAAACATAACAGTGCGATTGTATTGACTTTGGTTAATAATCCAAGTAACGCAATAATTATTCCCCAAATGAGAAATTGATTTTTCTTTGACCTAAACCAGATGTTAATAAAAAGCAAGCCTAAGATATAAAAGAAATAATATAAAATATCATTACTAATCCTGATTGAATGAATTATTCCAGATGGCCAAAATACTAAAATTAATCCCGCGGAAAGAAATGATAATTTGTTTTTCAAATTTTTTTTTAACAAAACCAAACCAAAAATCATCATAAACATAAATAGTATTAGATTTAAAAATTGAAGCGAAGAAAATGGATTTGTAAAACCAAAAAAACCAATAATTTTTAAATAAATACCTGAAATAATATAGTAGAGTGGTTTTTGATGACACTGGTAACAGTAATTTATATCTGGTAAACGAAAATGTGTTTGAACATAATCAACAAATTGAAAATGGCCTGGGACATCATGTTCTCTCACATTAAACCTGGTATACATCAAGTAAATACAACGCAAAATAAAACCTCCAATTACTAAAAAAATTGTGATTAGGGGTGATGAGTCGATAACCATAATCAGCAAACTCAATATTGCAATAATTAATATCAGTGTAAGTAAAATCAAAATAAAATTAATCGGATCTGATAGCGAGTTTTGCCAATATAAACCAAGCGCGCCCCCTTCGTTATGTAAAGAAACCATCACTTGATTGCTTCCGATTTTCAAATATGGTTTTAAATCCAAATCATATCCCCTTTCGCTGCCACAAATGGGTTGATTCATTTTTGAATTTAACACATCCTGATTATTGACTTTAAGAGCAATTAAGCAATCATCAGGATCGATATTTATATTAGTTTGTGAAAAAGGAAGGTAGTTGAGGTTGGCTGTCATTGAATAATCAACGGTATTAGCGATTGGTTCTAGATAATAAAAATTATTTGATTTTTCCAGTTTTTGGTTTACCCCTCCATAGTGAATATCTGTTAATCTTAAAGTTGTGGCCGATTGAAAAAACATCACTAGAAGTAAACCACAAACAAGATAAATCAAAGTTGGGAATAATTTATGTAGACGTTTAAACAACATAGTATAAAATTATGATAACATATTTTATGCGTCAATCATTTTGGTTAGTTATCATTCTTATTATCGGGATTACTGTACGTGTTGTTAATTTCGGTCAAATCCCACCAGGATTAAACCAAGATGAAGCAAGTATTGGTTATGAATCATTTGCTACTTTAAAATATGGAGTTGATCGAAATGGATACAAGAATCCAGTTGTATTTATTGCTTATGGTGACGGCCAACATGGACTTTATGCATATCTATCTTGGCCTTGGATAGCCTTGTTTGGTTTGAATGAATTTTCCACCAGATTAACCGGCCTTTTTTTAGCAATTGTGTCTCTATGGTGTTTCTATTATTTAATCAAGCTTATCTCCAACCAAAACACTGCGCTGATTTCGGCTTTTTTGCTGGCAATAAATCCTTGGCACATTATTATGAGCCGTTGGTCACCGGAATTTAATATCCTACCGGCGTTTTTTTTATTTGGAGTTTGCTTATTAACGATTTCATTAAAAAAACCCTTAGTCTTTCCAATAGCTGGATTTTTTTTAGCATTAGGTTTTTATACATATGGTGCCGCTTTGTTCTTTGTCCCCGTCACTGTTTTTTTACTATTTTCCGTAGTAATTTTATCTAAAAAAGTTCCTTTCGTAGATATTGGAATTGGGGTCTTGGTTTTTTTATTAATATCACTTCCGGCTTTGTTATATATGTTAATTAATGTTTACAATTATCCCGAATTACGCACGAGTTTAATTTCTATCCCACATTTAACTGGATCTCCCCGATGGAGTAGTATTTCGTTACTTTTTCAAGATAATTTTTTACTGAATTTTTTTACTAATTTAATTAGTTTCCTTAAACTATTGTTAACAACTCAGTTTGATGGTTTAATTTGGAATGCAATTCCTGAGTTTGGTTATTTATATCTTTGGTCAATTCCCCTAATGCTTTTTGGCCTTCTCATTACCATAAAAACAATCTATTTAAATGTCATAAAAAAACAGTTTAATAAACAACTAATTATTTTTATCTGGTTTATCGGAGCAGTCAGCTTGGGATTAATTTCTCATGTTAATTTAAATCGGATCAATACTATTTATTTTCCTCTCATTTATTTTACAGCTGTTGGAGTAGTCGCAATAAAAAATCATTATCAACAATTGTTTCGATTTATTATAGTTCTATATTTAGTTTTTTTTATTTTATTCACGCATCATTATTTTACAATTTATCCAAAAGATATCGGTTCTGCTTTTTTTGCTTCGTTTGGTCAAGCAATTAATTATGCCACCAAGATATCGCCACAGGATAAAAAACTTGTGATAACCAATCATGTTAATATGCCATATATTTATGTACTTTTCTACAAACAAATTGATCCAAGAAAATTTGCAAATACTGTTGTTTATGAAAACCCAGGGGCTGATTTTCAAAACGTCAAGTCATTTGATCGCTATATATTTGGAATCGATCCAAGTCAACTTGACCAGTCAGATACCTTTATTTTCCATAATAACGAAGAAGAATATTTCAACAACCAACAGTTTATTATCAAGCGTTTTGACAATTTTTCTGTTGCCAGTAAAATAAATTTCTATGAAAAATAGTTTACCCCGTAATCAGAAAGCTTTGGGTATTGGTTCGGCGGTGAATAAGCATTCATCACGGATTAACAATAAAAATACCTCGATTTTAAATTCGAAATTGCGGGATTTACATAAAGTAATAATTGTCCTTCCTGCTTATAATGCTCAGAATACACTATTAAAAACTTATCAAGCAATTCCTAGTAAATACAAAAATAATCTTATTTTGGTTGATGACAAGAGCACTGATAAAACAGTTAAAGTTGCAAATAAACTCAAACTAATTTCCGTGATTACTCATGATAAAAATCAGGGGTATGGAGGTAATCAAAAAACTTGCTATCAAAAAGCCCTCGAAAAAAAAGTTGACATTATTGTTATGCTTCATCCTGACTATCAATATCCACCTGAATTAATTGAACCAATGGTGGCAATGATAAAAACAGGAAAATTTGATTGTATTCTTGGCTCACGAATCTTAACCGGACTCGCCTTAAAAGGAGGAATGCCATTATATAAATATGTTGCCAATCGATTATTAACGTTAATTGAAAATATATGCACAGGTGCAAAATTATCCGAATATCATACTGGCTTACGTGCCTATAAAGCATCTATATTGAATACAATACCTTATATAAAAAACTCTGAAGATTTTATTTTTGATAATCAAATTCTCCTACAGATTATCGCGAATGGATATCGAATTGGAGAAATTAGTTGCCCGGCACGATACTTTCCCCAAGCTTCTTCAATAAATTTTATTCGTAGCATTAAATATGGATTTGGCTGTCTATTTTGGGGTTTTATTTTTCTACTGGGAAGAACAAAAATTTATCATCATCCTTTGTTATATTTTAATTAAAAAGTTATTTATCTTATTTCTCATCTTGA
>Ga0210031_1002305_pt1 | contig 11492 bp, 11 predicted proteins | sample CryGeyCG2014_080_FD_185455 | JGI IMG/M metagenome (GOLD analysis project Ga0210031, IMG submission 185455) | Groundwater microbial communities from aquifer - Crystal Geyser CG03_land_8/20/14_0.80 (SPAdes) (version 2) | ecosystem: Environmental > Aquatic > Deep subsurface > Groundwater | place... | reverse complement strand
AAAAGAAAAATTAAAATTACTTTTCTCATTGAATTATTTTACCAAAATTAATCCCCAATGGTAAAGACCGGCTTCAAGTTCTTTTTCCAATTCTAAATCAAGTTCTTTGGCAATCCCTTTTACTTTTTCTGGTGATATCTTCTCTTTTGGACCAAAAGGCACATCTTTTTTCCAATCAACCACTAAAATTTTTCCTCCCGCCTTTAAAACTCTTTTCCCCTCCTCCAAAACCTTCTTAACATCGGTAACTTCAAAAAGGAGATTTGTCATTAAAACTAAATCGCAAGAGTTTTTCAAAACTCGAGAAGTCTTTTCGACATCTGATTTTAAAACTTCGATATTAAAAATTTTTTCCAATTTGATTTTAGCTCTAAGAGCTGATAAAGGTTCCTCTAAAATATCAATGGCAAAAACTTTTCCCTCTTCCAATTTTTTAGCCAGGGGTATTACCCAGCCACCCGAACCACATCCAAAATCAGCCGCTATCACATCCTTGCGGAGTTCCAAATTTTTTAATACTTCTGATGGACTTAAGAAGCCTTCCATACTATATACAGGTGGCAGAGGCGACTTTGTCACCCTCTTCCAATTTCATTATTCTCACTCCCTGGGTGGCCCTGGAAAGTTTTGAAATTTGAGAAATCTTTGTCCTAATTACCTGACCCTTTTGAGAAATAACAATTAAATCTTCAGGGGCCTGTTCGCGAAGCGCAGTTAAAACTTTTGAGGTCACCAAATTGCCAGTTTTTTGAGTCATTTTTGCCGTCTTAATTCCTGCCCCGCCCCTCTTCTGTAATCTATATTCCCTCAAATCAGTTCTCTTTCCATACCCGTTTTCCGTAAGTATTAATAAATAATTTTTTTCCTTTTGTTTTGGATTTGGGATTTGGGATTTGGGATTTTTAATTATGTCCATTCCTATTATTTCATCTCCCTTTCCCAATCTTATTCCTTTTACCCCAGCCGCCGACCTGCCCATAGGCCGAATATCTTTTTCTTTGAATCTTATAGATTTGGCATTTTTCGTCACTAAAATTATCTCGTCTTCTCCGCCAGTTTTACGAACTTTCTTCAGTAAATCTCCTTCTTTCAGCAAAATGGCAATTAATCCCGAGCGGCGGACATTTTCAAATTCCGATATCGCAGTTTTTTTAATTATACCATTTTTGGTTACCATTACCAGAAATTTGGTTAGAGAAACATCCGAGAGGCCCGCCGCGAGGCGGGAGGGCGGTGGGGGGGTTGTAGTCTTGCCCAATGGTATAAGAGACAAAACTTTTTCTTGGGGTGATAGTTCAAGAAAATTGAGTAGGCCTCGACCCTTTGTTACCCTTCCGGCCTCAGGAATTTCATAAACAGGGGTTCTAAAAACTTTTCCCGAATCAGTAAAGAACAAAAGCTGATCATGGGTATTGGCAATCAAGAAGTGTTCAACAATGTCTTCGCCAATTGTTTTCATCCCCAAAATTCCTTTTCCGCCTCTTTTTTGAATCCGATAATTTCTCGGATTTATCCTTTTAATATAGCCACCCTGAGTCAAAGTAATGATCGTTTCTTCTTGAGGAATTAAATCTTCCTCAGAGATCTCGCCCACTTTTTGGATATGAACTTTTGTCCTCCTTTCATCCCCAAAGTTTTCTTTCAATTGAGCCAACTCTTTTTTAATAACTTCTTTTATTTTTTGAGGAGATTTCAAAATCGCCAAAAATTCCTTAATTTTCAAATGAGTTTCTTTTAATTCATCTTCAACTTTTTTCCTTTCCAATTTGGCTAAAGAAGCCAATTTCGTTTCCAAAATGGCGTAGGCCTGAATTTTATCTAATCTAAAACGGACCATCAATCTTTTTTGGGCATCGTCTCGGTTTTCCGACCCCTTGATAATCTTGATAACTTCATCGATTTTTCCTAAACATTTTTGAAGCCCCTCTAAAATATGGGCTCTTTCTTTTGCCTTTTCTAAGTCATATTTAGTTCTTCTGAAAACTACTTCTTTTCGATGGGAAATAAAATATTGCAATAATTCAACCAAATTTAAAACTTTTGGCTGAATTCCTTCAACCAGGGCCAAAAGATTCAAATGAAAGGCTTTTTGTAAGTCAGTAAATTTATAAAGCTGATTTAAAACTCTCTGGGGATTTGCCTCTCGGGAAAGTTCAACTAAAATTCTCATTCCTTCTCTATCTGATTCATCTCTGATATTTTTAATACCTTCGAGCTTTTTTTCTGAAACCAAATTGGCAAGTTGTTCAAGTAAAGCCGATTTTTGAGTTTGAAAAGGAATCTCGGTGATGACAATTTGAAACCTTCCCTCGCGACCTTCTTCAATCTCGGCCTTTCCTCGAGTTAAAATCGGTCCTCTGCCTTGAGAGTAGGCAAAAATTATTTCTTTTTGGTCAAAGATTTCGCCACCGGTTGGAAAATCAGGACCCTTGATAAATTTAAAAAGATCTTCAATCCTATCAGCTTTTGGATGGTCAATTAAATAAATTAAGGCATCACAAACTTCGGAAAGATTATGAGGGGGAATATTGGTGGCCATGCCAACAGCAATTCCCAAAGAACCATTTAATAAAAGTTGAGGAAGTGGCGAAGGTAAAACAGTAGGTTCTTTTCTTGTTCCATCATAATTATTAACAAAAGGAACGGTATTTTTCTCAATATCTTTAAGCATCTCGCCGCCGATTTTTGAGAGGCGCATTTCCGTGTATCTCATTGCAGCATATTCCCCCGGGTCATCTATTGAGCCCACATTGCCTTGACCTTGAATTAGGGGATATCTTAGAGAAAAATCTTGAGCCATTCTTATTGCTGCTTCGTAAACCGACTGATCTCCGTGAGGGTGATAGTGCCCTAAGCAACTGCCCACGACAGTTGCTGATTTTCGAAATTTAGCATCATGCTTCAACCCCTCCTCATACATAGTGTACAAAATTCTCCGGTGAACCGGTTTCAAACCATCTCTGACATCGGGCAAAGCCCTGGAGACAATCACTGACATGGCATAGTCAATATATGACTCTCGCATCTCTTGAGTGATTTCTCGAGGCTTTATTTGTCCGATGCCGGAATTTAAAATTGCCTTATTTAATTTTTTCTCTTCTTTCTTTTTCTTCATTTAATTTTTCTAAAACACTTTTTAGGTCTTCTGGTAAATCGGATTTAAATTCCATTTCCTGATCATCGGGAAGTTTAATTTTTAAATAGGTGGCGTGTAAAAAATGTCTCTTCAAGCCTTTCGGCCCCCCACCAGTACTGGTGGGGGGTTGGTTTTTAAATCCATACATTTTATCACCAACAATAGGGTGTCCTAAATAAGATAGGTGACATCTAATCTGATGCTTTCTACCAGTTTTTGGTGTTGCCTCTATTAAAGTGAGCCCATCAAACCTTTTGAGGACCCTGTATTCGGTAATGGCTTTTCTCTTTCCAGTTGCTCCGGGTTCGAAAGGTAAATAAACTTTTTGCTTTTGACGATTTTTTGGCGAGCGGCCAATTAGGGTTTCAATCACTCCTCGGTCTTGTTTTAAGTTACCAACTATTAAAGCTAAATATTTCTTCTTAACTTTTCTCTCTTTAAACTGTTTTTGGAAAAATTCTAAGGCCTTGTCATTTTTGGCTATCAGAAGGATTCCCGAGGTCTCTTTATCTAATCGGTGAACTCGCCTCGGAATATCGTCGACAACCATTCCCGCCGGCTTATCAATTGCTAACAAATCATCATCTTCGTAGAGAATTTTGAATTTTGAATTTTGCATTTTGAATTCCTTTTGTGGGCACTACAGGATTTGAACCTGTGACCTCTGCTATGTCGAAGCAGCGCGCTAACCACTGCGCCAAGTGCCCATTGGGCACGGTTGGACTCGAACCAACACCCTTTTCTTTATAAGAGAAACGCTCCGCCATTGAGCTACGTGCCCATATTACACGCGCTTGATTTTTACCTTAATTATTTTTCCCTTTTCAATCCTTTCCTTTTTCCCAATCAATTTCTCAAATTCCTCTCTTTCGATTGTCTCTTTTTCAATTAAGGTTTTGGCAATCTTTTCTAATAAATTTCTTCTTTTTAATAAAATTTTTCTTGCTTCATTTTCGGCATTTTTAACAAATTTTTCAACCTCTCGGTCAATTTTAGTTGCCACTTTCTCGGAGTAATTCCGGCCTGTTTCAAACTCTCTGCCTAAAAAAGCTAATTCTTCTCTTTCGCCAAAAGAAATCGGACCCAAAGAAGACATCCCATATTCTTTGACTAATTTTCGAGCGAGTTCAGAGGCCCTTTCTAAATCGTTAGCCGCACCGGTGGTGATTTCTCTAAATTTTATTTTTTCAGCGCAATATCCTCCCAAGAGAGTTGCCATTTCGGCCAAAAATTCTGATTTTGTTTTAATTTTCCTTTCCTCCGTTGGCATCTTTAAAGTATAACCGGCTGCCATTCCCCTGGCAATAATTGAGATTTTCCTAATTGGTTCAGCTCCTGGCAGGGAAGCAGAAACCAAAGCATGGCCTGATTCGTGATAGGCGGCGATTTCTTTCTCTTTCCTTGATAGAATATGGGATTTTCTTTCCGGGCCCAATAAAACCTTTTCAATCGATTCTAAAAATTCTTCTTGAAAAACCTGGGTTTTTCCTCTCCTGGCCGCTAAAATTGCTGCTTCATTAACAACATTGGCTAAATCTGCCCCAGAAAATCCGGGAGTTCTTTCTGCCACCTCCCTCAAATTAACATTTAAAGCCAATGGTTTGCCCCGACAATGAATCTTCAAAATTTCTTCCCGGTCATTGATATCTGGTAAATCCAAAACAATTCTCCTATCAAATCGACCCGGACGCAATAGGGCGGGGTCCAAATATTCTGGTCTATTAGTTGCGCCCATAATGATTAAATTTTCTTCTCGGCCGATTCCATCCATTTCAGCTAACAATTGATTTAAAGTCTGTTCTCTTTCTTCATGGCCACCGGTAATTCCTACCCCTCTTATTTTTCCAATACTATCAATTTCATCAATAAAAATTATTGCCCTACCGGCTTTCCTGGCTTGATCAAAAAGGCTTCTTATTCTGCTGGCGCCGATTCCAACAAATAACTCAATAAATTCAGAACCAGAGATTGAAAAGAAAGGAACATTTGCTTCAGAGGAGACAGCTTTTGCTAATAAAGTTTTCCCTGTTCCCGGAGATCCTATTAATATTACTCCCTTTGGAATTTTGGCCCCCATTTGTAAATATTTCTTTGGATTTTTTAGAAAATCAACAATTTCCATTAACTCTTGCTTTGCCTCTTTTAAACCGGCTACATCCTTGAAAGTAATTTTTTCTTTTGGCTGACCTTCGGCTCCAAAAAGTCTGGCCCTGGCTCTGGTGAAATCAAAGGCCTGGGTTGCTCCGGTTTTGGCTTGTCTGAAAATCATCCAGAAAAATAAACCGAAAAGCAAAAGGGGTAGGACAGAAAATAAAACTGGTCCCAACCAATTCCAGGTTCCTCCCGTCTCTTTTGTTTCAACTTCTACTTTGGCTAATTTCGTTTTATCAACCCCATAATTGATTAAAGATTGAGAAAGAGCCACTTCGGTTTCTTTTCTCGATATCGCTTTTGTACCATCTTGATAGATTATTTCCAATTCATTTCCAGTAATGGTGAGCTTTTTAACTTTATCCTGATTAATATCCAAAACTAATTTTGTCAGTGGTATTTTTTCCACCTTTTCGAATGGCTGAAAAAATAAACTAAAAATAGCGGAAATCATCAAAAAAATGAGTATTAAGAAGATAAAATTTTTAGCTAAGTTTTTCATCTTTGAATAATTTGAGACTCATTTTGTGTTCTTTTTCATCAATCAATAATATTTGAAATTTATATTTTTGGCCTATTTTCAAAACATCTTCGATTCTCCCACCCTCAATTTCAGAAATATGAATTAACCCCCGAATTTCTGGATTCAATTGAACAAAGGCGCCGAAGGGATTAAATCTAACTACCTTGCCCAAAACTATATCTCCCTTTTTATATTTTTTTTCGATACCTTGCCAGGGATCCCGCTTTAGAGCTTTTAAGGAAAGAAAAACTCGATCATTTTGAATCTCAATAATTTTTGCTCTAACTCTATCTCCTATCTTTACAATTTCGGTTGGATCTTCGATAATCTTCCAATCCAATTCCGAAATATGAATTAAACCTTCCAGATCATCCCCGCCTGCCATCGGCTTCGCCTCAGGCGAATGGCGGGCAGGAAATTTTAGAAATGCTCCAAAATCAGTTACACCGCTAATTTCTCCTTCAATGATATCACCAACCTCATAATTTTTTAAGATTTCCTTTTTTGTCTCCAAAATTTTTGCCCTTTCTGATAAAATAATCTGTCCATCTCTTTGAGAAAAATCAAGAATTTTCACCTCCAGAGTTTGACCAACGAATTTTTGGAGTTCTCTTAAGATTTTTGCTTTGTCGGCGCCTTCGACTCTTGGATAGTGTTCTGGTGATAATTGGGAAACCGGTAAAAAGGCTGGAATATCAGAAACTTCGGCTACCAAACCTCCTTTATTGGCCCCTAAAATTTTTACTAATATTTTTTCGCCTTTTTCTTTTTTTTGTCGGATGACTTCAAAAGCCATTTCCTTGGAAGCCCCGCTGAGTGATAATTCGATATAGCCCTCTTCATTTTCTAAATCGATTATTTTAACAAAAACCTTGCCTCCAATTTTCAACTCTTTTAATTTTTCTTTCGCCTCATAAAATTCCCTTCCATAAATTATGCCTGTTCCAAATGGTCCCAAATCCAAAAAGAGAGCAGCCCTTCCTTTGCCAATAATTTTTCCTTCAACGATATCCCCAACTTTTGGCGGTTTTAACAAATCATTTTTTTCTAAAATATCTTTCACCCCGTTAGAAGTCTGTTTTATATAATATATGGCTAATTTCGACAGACTTTTATTTTTTTGTTTATACCCCGTTATTGCAGAGCAGAAAAAAATTTCTCTCGATTTTTTTCTGCCAAGACTTCTAACGGGGTTTCATATCATCTATTCTACCATGTTTTTATTGATTTTTTCAAGGGCTATGATAAAATTGAAAATATGAATATTATTTGGCACGGACAGTCTTGTTTTCAAATACAAACCCTCCGTAACAAAAACGGGCAAATTTCCATTATCATTGATCCCTTTTCAGAGGAAATTGGCTTGAAGGCTCCGAAATTGGAGGCTGATATTTTATTAATCTCACACCAGCATCCCGATCACAACAACACCAAAGCAGTTTCGGCGCCCACAAGTGGGCACCCGATTTTTTTAATTGATGGGCCGGGAGAATACGATGTTAAAAATGTTATCATCCAAGGAATTCCCAGTTTTCACGATAATTCTCAGGGCAAAGAAAGAGGTGAAAATGTAATTTATACTATTGAAGTTGAGGATCTTAAAATTTGTCATTTAGGAGATTTAGGCCAAAAAGAATTAACTGAGGAACAGTTAGAAAAAATCGGTGAGACTGATATTTTAATGATTCCGATGGGAGGAACCTATACAATTTCGGCAAAGGAAGCGCCAAAAATCATGGCCCAAATTGAACCCAAAATTACCATCCCGATGCATTACGCCCTTCCAAAGTTAAAAATTAAATTAGACCCCTTAGATAAATTTTTAAAAACATTCGGAATAAAGAATTTGGGCACCCCAATGAAAAAATTATTAATCAAAAAGAAAAATATTTCACCGGAAGAGGCAAAAATAGTGGTATTAAAACCATGAAAAAAATAGAAAATTTCATCAAACCTTTTTTAAAAAAAGATCTCCCCGATGTTCGGCCTGGAGATGAGGTAAGAGTTTCGCAAAAAATTAGAGAAGGGGAGAAAGAAAGAAGTCAAATATTTGAAGGAACAGTTATTGCCAGGTCGCATAAAAAAGAAGTGGGAGCAACAATTATCGTCAGAAGAGAAATTTCGGGCATCGGTGTAGAAAGAATTTTTCCCCTCCATTTGCCAACGATTGAAAAAATCGAAATTTTAAAAAGGGGGAAAGTAAGACGAGCAAAACTATATTATTTAAGAACAGCTAAGGGTAAAAAAAGGAAATTGAAGAAAGAAGAGTTTATAGAAAAATAATGAAGCCTGAGAGAAAACAGAAAATTTACCTTACCTTGAACGAAAATATAAAAAATTAAAAGCTATCTTAAATATTGATAATAAAGAAATAAACAGGTCGTTAAATGAGCGAGTGCTGGAACCGGTATACAGCTTGGACTGAGGCTCCAAGGGGAATTTTTCCCGTGAGGGTTCAAGTCCCTCCTCGCTCACAGAAATATGATAAAACTTAGGGAATTTTCCCTTTCCGATTTGGAGGAAGTAATGGAGATTGAAAGGGTTTCTTTTCCAAAAAGCCAGGCCTATTCTGAAAATTATTTTCAAAAATATTTTAGAGAATATCCCCAGGGATTTATTATTATCAAAAATGAAGAAAAAATTTTAGGTTATGCAATTGGTCAAGCTCAGAAAGAATTTGGGGAAATAATTTCAATTGCTAGTCATCCTGCTCGACGCAAAAAGGGGGTTGGAAAGACATTAGCAAATTTTTTAATTGCTCATTTTAAAAAGAAAAGTTTAAAAAAAATTTTCCTCCATGTGAGAAAAAACAATTTAGCAGCAATTTCTTTTTACAAAAATCTCGGTTTTCAAATTTTAAAAACTGTTAAAAACTATTATCAAAATAGCGACGATGCCTATTTAATGGAAAGAAAAATTTAGGGCACTTGGCGCAGTGGTTAGCGCGTTCGGTTTACATCCGAAAGGTCGGGGGTTCAAGTCCCTCAGTGCCCACTCGTTGTTATAATCGAACCGTTATGATATAATAAAATAGTAATAAATAAAGAGGTTCGATTATGAAGGTAGAAGAGAAAAAATTAGCTAGGGAGTTGCGGAAGCAAGGCTGGTCACTAAATGAAATTAGACAAAAACTAAAGGTTGCTAAAAGTAGTGTTAGTCTTTGGGTTCGTGATATAGAACTTACAGAAAAACAAAGACAAAAGCTATCTAAAAAGGGAGTTAAAAAGGAAGTTATTGAAAAACGAAGAGAAACTAGACTGAAAAGAGAAAACGCTAGAAGACAAATGATTATTGATAAGGCCAAGGCTGAAGTAAAGAATTTATCTAAAAGAAACTTATGGTTTATTGGAACAGCTTTATATTGGGCAGAAGGAGCGAAGACTCAGCGAGGAACAGCTCAATTCTCTAATAGCGATCCTAGAGCAATTCAGTTAATGATGCGATTTTTCAGAAAATGCTGTAAAGTACCCGGGAGAAGATTTAGAGGACATATTAGTATTCATCCTCATCTTGATGCTAAAAGAGCAGAGAAATATTGGCATAGAATCTCAGGTATCCCTTTAAGCCAATTTAACAAAACATCTAAACAACAGAGTAAAGTAAGTAAAAGAAAAAGGGATACTCTTCCTTACGGAACATTTAATATTCAAATTTCTATTACTGAATTATTTTTAAAAATAAAAGGGTGGGTGGAAGGAATATGTGAAGTTTTAAATATCAAATAAAATATCCTCAGTTAAAATCGGGGTACGCCATAAATTTCTCTTTCTTTACCACTTAAAAGAGATTTTGGGTTCAATCCCTTTTTTTATTCTTTTTATGTTTTCTCTGAAAGCAAAAAGGGAGAAGGAGGCCCCTAGAAAGGCAAAAACGGCGTAGTGGAAGGGAAAGAAAATGGAAAACAAAATTACTAATATCCAAGGAAATAAAATATTACCCATGCTCATTGTTTTTGTCAAAACTAAAATCAAAATCAAAATTGCTAAGAGTGGCAAAAAATATTTTGGACCAATTAAAACCAAAGTTGCCGCATAAAAAGTCGAGGATCCCTTTCCTCCCCGGAATTTAAGCCAAACTGGCAAAACATGGCCGACGGTTGGTAGAAGAGCTACGACGATAATTAGCCAGGGATTAAAAAGATATTTTGTGGCTAAAAGAACAGGGATTACCCCTTTTGAAAAATCCAAAATTGCTGATATTGCTCCCCATCTCCAACCCAAGGCCCTGGCAACATTTGTTGAGGTAGTGGATTTTGAACCAATTTTTCTAATATCAACTCCCTTTAATTTTCCAATTAAAAAACCAAAAGGAATTGAACCTAAAAGATAAGCGAAGATTGAAAGTAAAATAAATTCTTTCATAATTTTTCTTTTATTGTCTGATAGATTTTTTTATTAATTGGTGTTTCGACTTTGAATTTCTCGCCGAGCCGAATGACCGCCCCATTATAGTATTCAATTTCATCAATATTTCCTTTTTCTTTACCTCCCCTTCCTTTAGTTATTGCTTTAGCTACAGTTTTTCGAAAAATCCTCAAAATCGGTAGAGGCAAAAAATTGATCAAAAGGGTGAGAAGTTTTATTGGATAATGATTAAAGTTCAAAAATTTTCCTCCACTTTTTTTTACTACTTTTATATATTCCTTTAAAGCCCTTATTTCTTCTTCAAAAATTTCTTTTTGTTCAAATCCCTCTCCAATTTCGAATCCCCTGGCTGCCGCTGCCATTCCAATTAAATTTGTCACAAGCTTTGAAAACTCCATGTTTTTAATATTCTCTGACAAAACTTCTTCTGCTTCAATATTGGCCTTTTTAAAAATTTCTTTTAAGTCATCGGTCTCTCTCGGGCCAGAAGCTACTCCAAATGCCAACCTAACTGGTAAGAAATAAGAAATTTTAACCTCATCATTATTTTTTTCACTAGAGATTGGGTTGAATAAATTGACCCTTATGATTCTAATTTCTTTTGAGGTCTCACCAAAAATTTCTTCCAATTCTTTTTTCGCATCTTCAACAGCCGAAATTCCATTTTGAGACAAAATTAAAGAGGGAATTTTAGGGGCCCGCCCGAAGAGCGGGACTCCGACCCTCCCTCCTCCCTCCCAAACTTTCGTTTGGGCCCCTCGGGTGGCGGGTGGGTTGTAGTCTTTTTTTACTCTTTGATAATAATATCTCACTGCCGAACTAACCGGATTTTTAACGCATAAAAAAATAAAATCAGGGGCGACTTCTTCATTAAATTCTTCTTGGCTGATAATTTTGCCTTCATATTTTATTTTTTCTTTTCCCCTCAAAACAAAAATTTTTCCAGGGGCCCGCTTCAGCGGGAGGGTGGTGGGTGGGTTGTAGTCTTTAATTTTTTCTACCTCTCTCCCCACTCCTAGAATCTCAGCTGAATTTCTGAGTTCAAAAGCAAACATTGTTCCCGTCCTTCCCCCGATCCCGACGATGGCAATTTTTTTCATACTACGAATTATACCATAATTTGATTTTTGAATTAAAAAATGATATTTTAAGAGATACCCAAGGGGTGGGTTGTGCCGAATTGGTAAGGCAATGGTCCCGAAAACCATTGGGTAGTAATACCCTTGTAGGTTCGAGTCCTACACCCACCGCTATGTTTAACCTTTTCAAAAAGAAAAAGGAACCGGAAAATTTAAAGGAGATTTTATCTCAGTTTAAG
>Ga0210031_1002281_pt1 | contig 11545 bp, 14 predicted proteins | sample CryGeyCG2014_080_FD_185455 | JGI IMG/M metagenome (GOLD analysis project Ga0210031, IMG submission 185455) | Groundwater microbial communities from aquifer - Crystal Geyser CG03_land_8/20/14_0.80 (SPAdes) (version 2) | ecosystem: Environmental > Aquatic > Deep subsurface > Groundwater | place... | reverse complement strand
GTTACAAAGTTTAAGAGATAAGAAACTCTATATTGGTTTTAGTACCAATTTAAGAAACAGAATCAAAGATCACAATAGTGGTAGTACAAAGAGCACAAAACCAAGGCGTCCTTTTAGGTTATTGTATAATGAAATTATTGATTCTGTGGAAGAGATATATCATGGCAAACTTACAGTCAAATTGAACTGCTGGTATAAGCAAACCCAATTTGATAATTTGCTTAAACTCTCCTGGTTTCAAAAACTTGATTATCTTGGTGTTGCCGCTTATTTCGATTTAACTGACAAAATGAATCCAACAGAAGAAGATCTAAAGAAAGCCTGGTTTAATAGCCGTCAAGGAATTAATTTTGTAAAAGAGCTAGCAACTCTTTTTGAAAGTTACCAAAAACCAATAATTTTTTCGGAAATTGGTTACAGAAATGTTGATGGCTGTAATATTGAACCTTGGAATGCAGATTCAAAAGTTCCGAGATTTCCTTCTGGTTTAGGAACTGGTAAGAAAGATGACGAAGAAGCTATTTTATGCGCTAAAGTTCTTTTTGAAACGTTTAAAGCACAAAATTGGTGGAAAGGAACCTTTTGGTTTTGTTGGCCCACCGGGATTCTTTCAGAAAATGATACTGGCTACGGTATCCGAGACAAGCCAATATTAAAGGAAATATTAAAAAATTATAGTACGGAGAGGAATTAAACCCTCTCCTTTTTTTATTCCAAATAGGTTCTAAAATCCCCTTTTTATTGACTAATTTGTTTTTATATGCTAACATTATCTACATAAGTAGTTGTCTTGCGAAATATAGTCGAGTTTCCCGGAAAACTAAACTTTACCCCGTTAGAAGTTTGGCGTTAATCTTTCGTTTAAAGATAGCCTAAGCCGCAAAGGCGGCTTCGCCTAAAGACTTTCTTATATCGATAGTTTATTGCTGAACTTCTAACGGGGTTAGGGTAAAACCTTAAAACATTTATTAACCTATACTTAATCATATTATGGAAGGAACAATAAAAAAACTTACAGATAAAGGATTCGGATTTATTACCATTGATGGTGAAGAAAAAGATTTGTTTTTTCACGGTAATGAACTGAAGAACGTAAAGTTTGAAGAGTTAAAAGAGGGCGACAGAGTGTCTTTTGATAAAACTGATTCTCCCAAAGGCCCCAACGCAACAAACGTAAACAAGATCTAAGAACTGATTCTGTAAAATTTACTAAAAAAACCAAGCCTGGAAACAGGCTTGGTTTTTTAAAGCAGGTAATAACGGAGTTGACCCCGTAGTAGAATTGTGACAAGTGTTTTGCTTTGCAAAACACTATTATGCTAACAGCAGTCAAAATTTCACTACGGGGTTGACTAATTTATAATTTAGCGCTATTATAGGGATACCTTAATCAGGTATTTTTATTTTAAAGAAGTTCTTTGACATAAGAAAATTTATTTTTATTTTTTAATATAAAAAAATAAAAGAAAGGGAGGTAAGAAATGAAATGGGGAGACATTTTTCGTGGTTATAATTGGAATTTTCTTCTTGTGCTTATTGTTGTGGCTTGCTTTAGACTTTCTCTTTTGATTCCATTCTCCACTTTTGGTTTATCTCTTGTTGAAACGGGTGGAATTGGGATAGCATTTTTGTTATATAATATCTATTCTAAGAAAGGAGGCGAAAAAGATGGATAAAATATCCATTGCAGCAGTGATTATGGCTCTTCTCTTAATGATACTGTATCTTATCAAGGATTCGAAGTTGTTTCTCGTTTTAGCGATCATTCTTCTTGTTATTGCTGTTGTTATTTATCACATTACCGGAGGACCGCAGGATTTCCGACATTTCAACAAGAAACTCAATAAATCTAGAAAGGAGGAATAAAATGTTAAAGAATGAAATGTTAAAGAGAAAACTTTTTAGAAAAAAGAAAACGATCTGTATTTTCAGATTTATTATGAGACATTTTCCAGAATTGAATAATTCAAGGGGGCGAGAGAAATGCCAAAAGCGAACTTAAATAGAATAAATGGGGGCGAGTATCACCCCCTTTTTTATTACATTAATCTTGACCCCTCACTTGGAAAAGATTGACTGTCGTCAAATCTTTATTAAAATAGTTTTACCTCAAAGAAAAAATTTAGATACTTAGTGAGAAAATATCTTATATTTATAAAATAAATTTATCTTTTCCAAGTGAGGGGTTGACAGGTGATTTTGTGGTCCTCCTTCGCCCTTGTAGGTTACGGACGGACAAGGTATAATAACCTTAAGGTCGAAAATAAATAAAAATTGACAGCCTCCGTTTTCGCGGGGGTAAACTCCGCTGTCATCCCCGCGAAAGCGGGGATCTGAGACGTTGTCCTCGTGTAAACGGGGATTCCCATTTTCATGGGAATGACAGAGAAGCTGTTAGTTTAAAATTTAATATTAATTCTATGACTAATCAAGTGATTAAAAAAGATGGCAGTAAAGAACCCTTTGATGCAGAAAAGATTAAAAAAGGTATTAGATTAGCTAGCCAACAAGCTGGCTTGGATGAAGCTAAACAGAATGAGATTACGGAAAAAGTGACTGCTAAAGTAGTGGAAATGCTCAAAGACCAAGAAGAAGTCAGAACTATTGAAATCGGGGAGAAGATTTTAGGTGAATTAGATCTTTATGCTCCGACTGTTTCAGCTGCTTGGCGTGATTACGAAAAGAGCAAAAAGAAGTGAAACAAGCAAGAATTTGCTTATTCTAGAAAAAAGCGTATAATAAACATTGTGAGAAGTCGCATCTTAAGAAAATTTCTTAGGTGCGCGGTCGACCACAACAAATTAAATGTTTCAAATGTGCGTTTATAGTTCACCCCCACACCAATTTTGCAAAGGTATAGTATCGCAAAAAAGTCTATAAGACTTTTTTGCCGGTATTTACAGCAATTTAATTATTTTTAGAAATTAATTTGTTTAACTTGGCAAAATAGGTGTGGGGGTCAAGCTTAGTCGCGCACCTTATTTATGGATTCTAAGAAACTTTTCGTAGGAAATTTATCTTTCACTGTAGATAATAATCAATTGAAGGGTTTGTTCGAACAAGCTGGAACCGTAGAATCAGCTGCTGTCATTACTGATAAGTATTCTGGCAGAAGCAAAGGTTTTGGCTTTGTGGAAATGTCCACTATGGAAGAAGCTCAAAAAGCTATCGATACCCTTAATGGTTATGAATTAGACGGTAGAAAATTAAATGTTAGCGAAGCTCGTCCTTTAGCTGAAAGAAAACCAAGAGAGGACAGAGGTGGTTATAGAGGAAGAAGAGATTTCGATCGCTAGTAATTTATAGATTTAACCTACACAAAAAGCTCCGATTGTTCGGAGCTTTTTGATTTATCAAGCTAAAACTTGGTATAATAAAAAAATATGAAAAGAGTTTTTTTAATTGGGATTGGGGGAGCAGGGATGAGCAGCTTAGCTTTTTTAGCTAAGGATTTGGGTTATCAGGTTTCTGGTTCAGATATTAAAGACAGTGATAACGTTAAAAAACTTCAGCAGAAAGGAATCAAAGTATTTATTGGTCACAGAGAAAAAAATATTATTAAAATTAAACCAGACTTGGTAGTTTATTCATCAGCCATCAAGAATGATAATCCAGAAAGGAAATGGGCAAAAAATCATAGAATTCTTATCAAACATCGTTTTGCTTTTTTAGCCCAATTAATTTCTCCCTTTAAAACTATTGCCGTTTCTGGCACTCATGGCAAAACTACTGCTACTTCCATGGTTGGTTTTCTTTTGCAAGAAGCAAAAAAACCTGTTTATGTTTATTTAGGCGGAGAAAATATTTGTCTCAAAGAAAAGAAAATTACTGCTAAAAGCTGGGTGGTTTTAGAAACTGACGAAAGTGATAAATCATTTCTTTTATTTGACCCGGATATTAGCCTTGTGACTAATATTGATCAAGACCATCTATCCAATTATCATTATAGCTTTAAAGAGCTAAAACAATCATTCAAGAAGTTTATAAAAGGTAAGGGTAAGAGAAAAGTAGATATTCTTTGCGCTGATGATGAAAATCTAATGATAGTTAGCCGGTCATTGCAAGGAGATTCTTCTTTGTCATTGCGAGGAGCCCGCCTGCGCAGGCAGGCGAAGCGACGAAGCAATCTTGCCCTCTTTTTGACCTATGGCTTGAGTCCAAACGCTGATTTAAGAGCCCAAAACCTTTCTTTTTTCGCTTCAGGCATAAAAGCTAACCTGGTATTTAAAGGTAAATCTATTGGCCAGTTACAAGTGCCTTTCCCAAGTGAGCAAAATCTTTTAAATGCTTTAGGCGCTATGTTGGCAGCTAAACAAGTTGGGGTGAGTTTTCAGCAAAGTATTAAGATTTTAAAGCGATTCAAACTTCCTAAAAGAAGAAGCGAAATCATTGGCGAGAAAAAAAGAATTTTAGTCATAGATGATCATGCTGACCATCCCACAGAAGTAAAAACTACTTTAGCCAGTTTAAAAGTTTTAAAAAGAAGAATTATTGCTGTTTATGAACCTCATCGCTATACCAGAATGAAAATGTTAGGGGATAAAGTTGGTCAAGCTTTTGATGATGCTGATGTTATTATTTCTTTAGATATTTGCCCAGCATTTGAAAAACCCATCAAAGCTATTACTGGCAAAAAAGTGAACCAATGGATTAAAAAATATAATCCCCAGAAAAAAGTTTTCTATGTGAAAAATTTAGATGATGTGCCGAAATTGCTCAAAAAAATAATTCAGCCAAAAGATTTAATAATTACTTTAGGTCCTGGTACGATTAAAGATTTAGCTCAAAAGATACTTTCTTCCATTTGTTGACAACCCCAAAAAGATGTATAATAAGCCTGAAGAAAAGGTCGAAAAATAATAATTTTCATAAAAATATGAGCAAAAAGACTATTATTATAGGGGTACTAGCTGTTTTATTTATTGCTGGTATAGCTGTAATTGCTAAAGCAATAGAAAGAATTCCAGCTCAGGTTACAGATCATTCTCCAGCTTTAGAAAAGATAGAATTTATTCACTGGAAAAAAGGTTTTGCTAGACCAGAAACAGCTAAGGCACCAAAGCCACCTGCTTGCTATAAGTTTTTGACACCAACGAAAGTGAAATGGCCAACAACTGTAAATTACGTGATAAACCCAAGCAATCCTCAAGATCTGGTTGAAAGTTTTATCGGTAGCACAATCTTTAATTCAGCTGAAACTTGGGATGTGGCAACCAGTAAGGAGTTGATGAATGATACTTACACAATTGATTACTCAGCAACCTACGGAGTTCAAAACTATAAGAATGAAATTTCTTTTGGGAATTATCCAACAGCAGGTGTAATTGCGGTCACAACTGTCTGGTACAACCCAGCCACAAAAGCAATTGTTGAGTTTGATGTAGAATTTGATACTGATTGGGCTTGGGGAGATGCGACTAATCCCGAGACTCCAAAAGCGATGGATTTACAAAATATCGCTACTCATGAGTTAGGTCACGGAGTTGGTTTAGGTGATATTTACAGTTCAAGCTGTTCAGAGGTGACGATGTATGGTTATTCTGATTACGGAGAGATTATAAAAAGAACTTTGGAACAGCCAGATATTACAGGTCTTCAAAAATTATACGGAATTTAATTAATAACATTATAAATAGAAAATTATGAGAAGATTTTTTAGTATTATTCTCGGTTCAGCGGTTGTTTTGAGCGTTTTAACCGCTCCAATCCTGACTCAAGCGGTTACGAGCACCTCGTCAATAGACGAGATTATGGCTTCTTTACAGGAGCAGATTAATAAATTAAAGACTCAGATTGAGGCCTTAATCACTCAATTTCAGGCTTTAAGACAGGCTCAAACCGAAGTCAAAGAAACAGCCAAAGAAGTAAAAGGAACGTTCCAACTGATCAATCAATTAAGATTTGGTATGACTAGCGAAGAAGTTAAGCACTTACAAGAGATATTAGCCACTGATCCAGATGTTTATCCCGAAGGATTTATCACTGGCTATTTTGGGAGATTGACCGAGAAGGCAGTGAAAAAATTCCAAAAGAAAATTTGTGTTGAGCAAGTTGGGATAGTAGGACCAAAAACTTTAGCGAAAATAAATGAATTACTCACAGAAGGCGCAGGTGCTTCTGGAAAAATTCCACCAGGACTTTTAAGAGCGCCAGGTATTCTGAAAAAACTTTGTACTCCTATTACTACCACCACTACAGTTCCAGCTACCACAACTACTACAACAATTCCAGCTACTGATGAAAGATAAAGTTTTAGCTCCGTGGGTTGCAATTGGTTGTTTACCAAATATTGATACTTCAACTGGTTATGTTTATCGCACAACTGAATGGGCGATTAATAATATGTTTTGTCCCGAATTAAAACCGGATGTTTCTGATGAAACATGCACAGGAGGAATTATCATTGGTTTAGGTGAAGAAGGTGCAGTCTTAGGAGAAGCTACGACCACGCCAACGACAACTACTGAAACTACACCTCCAGAAGAAACTGGGACAACTGCAGCTCCAGAAACTGAAGCCAAACCCTCGCAAAATTGGCTTTGGTACTTGATTGGCTTGATTGTTGTTGGAGGAGGTGTCTATCTTGTATTGCAAAAGAAAAAGTAGTATAATAGATTGGACGGTGGGGTCAGGGCCGACTTGTGAAGTCGGCCCTGTTTTATTTTACCCCGCACCTTTTTAAGATAAATGCCGAAGGCATAAGTTGATAAAATCAATCTTGAAAAGGTGCGGGGTTTATTTTATAATAGAGATAAAGATATTATGAATTTATCTCTTGGTATCGTTGGTTTGCCTAATGTAGGGAAATCTACTCTTTTTAAGCTTTTAACTAAGCAAGAAGTAAATATTGCCAATTATCCTTTTACTACCATTAATCCTAATGTGGCTGTTTTAGCCGTGCCAGATGAAAGATTGGAAAAAGTGGCGCAAATAAGTAAACCAGAAAAAACAGTACCGGCAGTGGTGGAGTTTTTTGATATCGCTGGCTTGGTTAAAGGAGCCAATAAAGGAGAAGGTTTAGGCAATCAATTTTTGGCTCAAATTCGCGAAACCAATGCCATTATTCAAGTAGTGAGATGTTTTTCTAATCCAGAAATAGTTCATATAGAAGGCACTGTTGATCCTTTGAGAGATATGGGAACAGTCAATACTGAATTAATGCTCAAAGATTTGGAAACAGTAACTAAAAGAATAGAAAAAATTAGCGGTGAAGCAAAATCCGGTCAAAAAGAAGCTATTAAAGAATTAGAAATTTTAAATCGCCTTAAAGCTGAATTGGAAAAAGGAAATCTCTTGATAACTATTTTTGAAAAAGCATTTTTAGAAGATTTATTAATAAAAAACCTTAATCTTTTAACTGCTAAAAAACAAATTTATTTATTCAATGGAAATGAGCAAGATTTACCCCAGACAGTGAAAGGAGATTATATCATCGCTGATTTGGACAATAAACCCGATTTATCAATTCTCATCAAAAAAGCTTATGAAATCCTGGATTTAATCAGTTTTTTTACCATTGTGGGGGAGCAAGAAGCTCGGGCTTGGCCAGCAAGAAAGGGGATAAAAGCTCTGGAAGCCGCAGGAATGATTCATAGTGATTTTGAAAAGAAATTTATTAAAGCCGAAGTTATTAATTGGCAAAAATTAGTAGAAGCTGGAGATTGGGCTCAGGCTCGGCATAAAGGCTGGGTTAAATTAGAGGGCAAGGATTATGAAGTCCAGGATGGGGATGTTATAATAATAAAACACGGCTGAATTTTATTTCTATGAGAAAAAAATGTCATTTTTATGGCCAGGTACAAGGAATAGGTTTCCGTTATGTCGCCAATACAGTGGCAGAAGAATATGGCTTATATGGCTGGGTGAAAAATAACAAAGATGGTTCAGTCACTTTAGTAATTGAGGGGCTAAATGATAGTGTCCAATTTATGATTGATTATTTAAAGAAATTTTTTCACGAAAATATAGATAAAGTTGAAGAGAAAGATGAACCAGAAGAAAGATTGTGCAGTTTTGAAATTAAATATGAGACAAAATAAACCTCAAGATGGTTTGTTTTATTGGACTAAGCATTCTCAAGAAAAGTTGAGACAATATGGCTTGTCAGCCAGTCGGGTAAAAAGATTGATCAGGCATCCCGAAAGAATTGAAGCTGGTATTGCGCCAGAGACCTGGGCTTCGATGCAAACTGCTGGCTCAAAAAAACATCCTTATGAGATTTGGACCATGTATGTGATAGAAGGTCAGATCCCTTCTGTCATTGCGAGTCGCCATCAGGCGATGAAGCAATCTTTAAAAGATCGCCACGGCCTTCGGCCTCGCGATGACAAATCGAAACAGATTAGAATCATCAGCGCTTGGAAATATCCCGGTAAAACCAATCCTGGTGATCCCATTCCTATTCCCCCAGATATTTTTGAAGAGCTCATTAAAGAATTATCTATTGTAAAAGCATGACCAAAGAAGAATTTGAAAAAATAATCAGCGATGCTTTAGCTGATTTTCCTGTGTATTTTTTGGAGAAAATGAAAAACGTGGCGATTGTCGTGCAAGCCGAGCCAGATGAATTCCAGAAACGACAATTAGGTTATGCTTCCGGCAATTGCCTTCTGGGTTTGTACGAAGGAGTGCCTCAAATTAAAAGATATCATTACAATAAAGTGGCGCCTGATAAAATCACTTTTTTCCAAAATAATATAGAAAGAACAGCTAATTACGATCTCTTAAATATCAAGCAATCAATCAGAGGGATTCTCTGGCATGAAATCGGCCATCATTTTGGTATGACAGAAGAAGAAGTGAGAAAATATCAAAAATGACAGCCTCCGTTTTCGCGGGGGTAAACTCCGCTGTCATCCCCGTGAAAACGGGGATCTGAGACGTTGTCCTCGTGTAAACGGGGATTCCCATTTTCATGGGAATGACAAATAAAATTAAAAATTTATTTAAACTATGTCCAAAATATTTATCATTAATAATCTGGGTGAAAAACAACCTTTTTCCTGGCGAAAAGTCTATCAAAGCGCTTTGCGTGTTGGTGCGCAAAAAGCTTTAGCCAAACAAATTGCTACGCGAGTAGAGAAAGAAGCTTATAACAATATTCGTACCAGCGAAATTTTTAAAAAAGTCCAGGAGTATCTTTATCACGATTTTCCTAAAGGGGGAATGCGTTTTAGCTTAAAAGAAGCGATGAGGAAATTAGGACCGAGCGGATTTCCTTTTGAAAAATATGTGGCAGAGATTTTTAAAAGATTGGGTTTTGCTGTCCAAATTAATCAACATCTTCCAGGAAAATGTGTTTTTCATGAGATTGATTTATTGGCAAAAATAGATAGGCAATTACTCATTGGCGAATGTAAATTTCACTCTTTGCCAGGCTCAAGAGTGGATTTAAAAGTTGCTATGGCTACCTATGCTTGTTATTTAGATTTAAATACCGGAGGTTTTTTTAAAAAAGCCTCTTTGAAAAAATTGAAGACCAGACCCATGTTAATCACCAACACTAAATTTACCAGCGAAGCCATTCGTTATGCTGAATGCATGAAAATAGATTTGTTGGGTTGGCGTTATCCAATAGATAGAGGATTAGAATATGTCATTGAATCAAACAAATTTTATCCCATCACCATTCTTCCGTCTTTAAAGGGTGATTTATTAAATGTCTGTGGCAAAGAGCAAATTATGTTAGCTCAGGATTTATTATCAATTGATTTCGTCCACCGTGCTAAAAAATCAGGTATTTCAGAAAAAAGGTTATTAACTTTGAAGCAAGAGGCGGAAATATTGATGGAAGATTGAGAATCTACGACTAATGTCATTCCCATGAAAATGGGAATCTAATCAGCCCCATCGTTATGAATAATTATTATGTGTATATTCTGACGAATAAGAACAACAAAGTATTATATACAGGTGTTACTAATAATTTATCTCGGAGGATTTACGAACATAAAAATAAACTCATACCAGGATTTACAGTAAAATATAATATCAATAAATTAATATACTATGAAGTCCACGATAATATAGAAGATGCCATCCAGAGAGAAAAGAATATTAAAAAATGGTATAGAAAATGGAAAATAGAATTAGTCAATATATTGAATCCTAATTGGGAAGATTTATATTATAAGTTATAGAGTAGACGTCGTTCCCATGGAAATGGGGATTCCCGCTTTCGCGGGAATGACAGTCCTATTGGGTGTTGGGGTAAAAAAAATGCTACCATCTGTCTGAACTAAAGGACCGAAATCCTCTAATCCGTCTAAATGGTAGCAATGCTACCACCTGTTAGCACTGACGGACTTGCGTCAATCAATGCCTTCAGATGATAGCACTCTCATTATAGCAATTGTATAGGAGATGTCAAGTTAAAAATGTGGATAACTTGTGTATATGAAAAATCAAGAAATTGCCAATATTTTCTATCAAATTGCCATTTATTTGGAAATGGATAATATTTCTTTTAAACCTCAGGCTTATGAGAAAGCAGGTTTAGCTTTGGAAGGCTTAAATGAAAATATTGAAGATATTTATAAAAAAGGTGGCGAAAAAGAATTAAAAAAAATTCCTGGAGTGGGAGAAAATATTGCCCAAAAAATTATAGAGTATTTAAAAAATGGCAAAATTAAAGAGTATGAAAAGTATTATCATAAAATGCCGGTTAATATTGAAGAGCTGATTCAGGTAGAAGGTATTGGACCAAAAATGATTAAAGCGTTGTATCAAAATCTGAAAATTACTAATTTAGAAAATTTGGAGAAAGCCGCTCAACAAGGAAAATTAAGAAAGCTACCAAATTTTGGAGTAAAGACAGAACAAAATATTTTACAGAGCATCGAATTTTTAAAACGTTCCCAGGGAAGATTTTTATTAAGCGAAGCTTTATTTTTAGCCGAAGATATAATTTTACAATTAAAGAAGGTTAAAGAAATCGATAAAATAGTTTATGCTGGATCGTTACGCCGGATGAAAGAAACCATCGGTGATATTGATTTATTGGCTACAGTTCAACCCTCCTTCGCTAAACCTGCCTGCCGGCAAGGCAGGGCTTCGGAAGGGCGAAGAAAAGTAATGGATGCTTTTGTTAATTTAGATGGAATAATAAAAGTTTGGGATTATGGTTTGACCAAATCATCAGTAAGATTTGATAAAAAGATCGATGCTGATTTAAGAGTCGTTGATGATGATGAATTTGGTTCAGCTTTGCAATATTTTACTGGTTCCAAAGACCATAATATTAAAACCAGAAAACTCGCCATGGAAAAGGGTTTGAAATTGAACGAATACGGTTTGTTTAAAAAAATCAAAAATCAAAAATCAAAAATCAAAATTACAAATCAAAAATCAAAAATAATTAAAGTTAAAACTGAATGGAAAAGAATAGCTGGAGTATCTGAGGAAGAGATTTATCAAACTATTGGTTTGCCCTATATTGAACCAGAATTAAGAGAAGATCGAGGAGAGATTGAAGCTGCCCTAAAAGATGAATTGCCTAATATTATTGGTTATGATGAGATTAAAGGCGATTTACATTGTCATTCTG
>Ga0210031_1002266_pt1 | contig 11567 bp, 6 predicted proteins | sample CryGeyCG2014_080_FD_185455 | JGI IMG/M metagenome (GOLD analysis project Ga0210031, IMG submission 185455) | Groundwater microbial communities from aquifer - Crystal Geyser CG03_land_8/20/14_0.80 (SPAdes) (version 2) | ecosystem: Environmental > Aquatic > Deep subsurface > Groundwater | place... | reverse complement strand
GTATTTGCTATGCTCACGTTGATGTGGCTCTCTGTGTAATTTCCGGCGTTATCGTATGCCCCGGCTTTTAGCGTATGACCGAAATTCGAGTAGCGCGTGGTGTCGAGCATAAGACCGTATGGGTGGGCCGTGGATGTTGCTACACAACTGCCGTCAATATAGAACAACACCTCGGAAACATCGCTTAACGTATCGGATGCACTTGCCGTGAACGACGGGTCCCCCGCGAGTGTGGCGCCGTTGATCGGCGCTACGATCGAGCAGCCGGGTGCGGTGGCGTCCACCTTTAACTCGGGTGGCGTCCACCTTTAACTCGGAAGTGTGTGTTGCCTCCTCGGCGTTTCCTACCGCATCTATCGAGTAGTAGTATAGTGTGCCGGATGAGGTCTCGGGTACGCTGAGCATCGCCGAGTATGTCGCCCAGGGACCGCTGCTCGACGTCCAGGAATAAAAGGTGACCCCCGGCTCGTCCCTCGTCAGGATAATTGTTGGAATGCTCTTAAACCAGCCGTTTTCGCCGTCCGGGGCAATCTGGCTGATGGCAGCGAGGCTGGTCGGCGGGATGGTATCTTTTGTTTTAGTAACCGCGTTGCAGAATGCGCTGGTGTTTCCGGCCTCATCGATTGCTTGAGCGCTTATCTTTATCTGCCCGTCTTTTAATTTAGTAAGGTTGAGTTCGGCGTTAAATGTGCCGGTCGACACAGCAGAGGTCGTGACCTCGGTGGTGTCATCGGTTGCTTTTACTAACACGATGGTCGACGTATCGGACGTTCCGCTTACCGCAACCTTGCTCACACCCGTCGCGCTTAAGGTAGAAACGGCCGTAATTATTGGGATGGTGGGCGGCACCGCGTCGACTTTAAATGTGCTGGTGCGCGTTACCTCGGTATTTCCCGCATAATCGGATGAGTAGTAGGTGATTGCATGGATGCCCTCAGGCACGGTTAAGCTTATATCGGCCTCATGGTCACCGCTGACGGACGTCTCCTCCAAATCATCCCACTTATAGTGGACGATTGCAGGTGTACTTTGCTTCTCATCGACTATAAAAGAGATTGTGGGGGCCGCAGCTTTATACCAGCCTCCGGTTCCATCCGGTGATGAGGGATTCACTTTGAGTGTCGTGGCGGGGGCGGTAACATCCCACCTGAATATCTGTGTCAACGGGCTAGCTTCTGACCCCTCGGTATTTCCCGCCTCATCAATCGTCCAATAGTAGAGATTATGGGACCCTTCGACGAGGGCGCCCTTATCTTCAGGCAGCTTTACCGGACCGGCAGTGGTTGTCTCTGGTCTGCTATCCCACCGGTAATGGAAAGTGGCCGGCTCGGTCGCGCTCAAGGTAATAGCCGGCGCGGTTACGTACCAGCCATCAGTCCCATTGGGAGATCCCGGATCGGCTGTGATCTTGGTTCTCGGTGCGATGCTATCTACCTTGATTTCCTTGCTATGCGTAGGCGTCTCAAGGTTATCAGATGTATCGATCGAATAGTAATAGAGGGTATGGATACCTTCCGGAGCCGTAATCGTAAGAGGGGCGGTTGCAGTTGCCCCTCCGCCGTCATCCCAGTAATAGTGTATGATTGCAGGCTCATTTACTGATAGTGTTACCGAAGGCCTGCTCGACTTGTACCAGTCATTTGTTCCCATGGTTCCGCTAATACTTAGTAAAGTGGTAGGCGGCACTGTATCTGTAGGAATCTCGGTCTTAAAGCTAAAGCTGTAGGCTGCGGCGGATTCAAGATTGTTGTCCGAGATATCCGTAACGGCATCCGCCGGCATGTCGACCCTGTAGTTGCTGTTATAGTTTAGTCTATCCGCCACTTTAATCGTGATGACGTTGTCCTTGATCGTCTTGGTTATGGTTGGGTTTGCACCCGACAGGTTGGTTACCCGAATGTCATCAAAGTGGATGCTTTTCTTTATTGGCTCGCTGAAAAATATCTTGATGTCCTGGCCGACCGGAGTATCCGTATCACCATTTTCCGGTGAGCTGCCGCCGATTGTCGGTTGCTTGTTATCCTTGTAGGCGTACCCCAGGTCGCCGTTTGTGACGTCGTAGTAGCTTATGTGGATGTTGTTTGACGCGTCTCTCGCGATGGATGTGTACTCGCCGACGTTGCTGGAGTCGCCGTCGACTTTCTCTATGTGCCACCCCATGGCATCTTTGTAAGCATATTTTAGATTACCGTTTGCCGTATCGTAGTAGCCGATATGAGGCATTTCCGACATATCGCAGGTTATCGAAGAATACTCGCCGACGTTAGCGGTGCTCGTATCCACGGTTTCACGCTGCCAAAAGCCGATCGGGTTCCGGTAGGCGTACCTCAGATCGCCGTTGGCTGCATCGTAGTAGCTCACGTGCGCTTTACCGGCCCCATCCAGAGTAATCGAGGTATGCTTGCCGACATCACCGGTATTATCGACGGGTTCTATGTGCCATCCCTTGCTATCCTTGTAAGCATATTTTAGATTCTGGTTGGTTGCATCGTAGTAACTGATATGGATGATGGGGGTGTCGGTCGAGGAATCTACCGCGATCGCCGAGTACTGGCCGACGCTGTCGGTGCCATCCACGGTTTCTATGTGCCACCCGTCGCTATCCTTATATGCGTATTTTAAATCCTCGTTGGTTGCGTCGTAATAGCTGATATGGGGGTATTTTAATGCGTCAACAGCTATCGACGTATACATGCCGACCGAATCGGTGCTATCCACGGATTCCGGATACCAGTTACCGGCAATGTCCCTGACGGCATATTTCAGACCGGTGGCACCGGCATCGTAGTAACTAACATGGGGGGTATCCGACGTGTCGATGGCAAGGGATGCGTATTGCCCTACATCACCGGCGTTATCAATGGTCGCAGTAGCCTCAGTACTTTTAGGATGCCAGCCATCCGAGCCCTTATATTTGTATTTAAGCGCGGTCTCGGAGGAGTCGTAGTATGCGATGCTTGGCTCGCCGGATGAGTCGAGCGCGATTGAACTGTATTGGCCCACATCTCCCGTGGCGCTCTCCAGTATCTGTGTTTGCCAGGTGCCCGCGAGAGCGATCTGAGAAAACAAAGCGATTAGCGCCAATCCGGCTATAATCATCTTAAGACCTAGGGCGACCGATCTTCGCCCCGGTGATTTCGCATTTTTAGACATTGCATCCCCCTCAAGAAAATTTAGCCTTTATTTCTTATAATCCAACATCGAGACAATCATTTTGCATGCTTCGGCCCTGGTGGCGATGGTGCCCGGTTTGAAGGAGCCGCCACGGTATCCGCTGATAAGGTTTGCTTTTACGCAGGCTTCGATATAGTTCTTCGCCCAGGAATACCGGGTATCCCAGAACTTGGTACTGCTGGCTTCAACAACAGGCAGATCCAGGGTAAGCACCATGATCTTTGAAATCTCCGCCCTGGTGATATAATCGTTCGGCCTGAAGGTGCCGTCATTGTAGCCGCCGATAGTTCCGTGCTTTATCGCCGTCGCCACGTACTGGTACTGCCAGCTTCCGCGCGCCACATCGTTGAAAGCCTGTTTTGTCGGGCTATCCAGTTGCCAGCCCATCGCAAGGCACAGCACCTTAGTAAACTCGGCTCTCGTGATGGCCACGTTTGGCCTGAATGCCCCGTCGGGATATCCGGTGATCGCTTTCTTGTTTGCCAGGGTCTCGACATATGTCCTGAACCAGGCGTCCGCCGGCACGTCGTTGTAGATGACCATGCCCGCAACAACACCTAACGAGGACCTCACTACGTTTGAACCGGCGCTCTCTAATGCATCAGAGCCTACCGCGACCACGTAATAGGCATAGACCACGCCTGTTATAGCGGTCGCGTCAACATAAGTGGTACCGGTGAGGTAACCGGTATTGAGGCGCCCGTAGCCACTTGTACCTTGTTGCCGGTAGATGACATATGATACGGCCCCATCGGCTGCGTCCCACGTGAGGGTAATCGCTGAAGCCGAGCCGCTGGCTTTAAGATTGGCCGGCGCTTTCGCCGTGCCCGATACCTGCGTTGTGAAACTGAACGAGTAGGCGGTCGCAAGGGAGTTGCCCTCGCTATCTTTAACTGCGCTTGCCGGAATCGAGACCGTGTAGCTCGTGCCAAACCCTAAGTTGGTGGAAGGCTTAATACTAAGTGTAGCTCCGCTAACACTGATGGCCGTGCCTATGGAAGTGGCGCCGTTCTTTAGCGAGATGCTCGAGTAAGCGCTGCCGGACTGAATGGCCTCGTTAAACGTAATAGTAATAGTCTTATTCACCGGAACACCCGACGCACTACCGGCCGGATCGGTGCTTTGGATAATCGGCGGAGCGTTCCCGTTTGTAGTAAAATCAAACGTATAGGCGTTTACGAGCGGATTGTTCGTCATATCCTTAATGGCGCCCGTCGGGCCTGCCGGAATGTTTACCTTATATTTTGTCCCATATCCCAGGTTGCTTGTCGGGTTAATAACCAGGATATTTTTATATGTACCATCAACGATTCCGTTCACTATAGTGACCGATGCGGGTATTGCCGTGCCGGTTGCATCCTTAAGCGTTATCCCGCTAAAGTTGGAACCCGCCTGGATGTCCTCGCTGAAGTAAACATTTATGGTCTTATCTATTGGGATACCGGCAGCGCCGTTGGACGGGTCGGTGCCGGTTATCATGGGCGGCACATCCGGCTGCGCCGTAAACCCAAAGGTGTATTTGGCGGCCAGCGAATTATTGCCTGAGGCGTCTTTAACCGAACCCGCCTCAATTGTGACCGTATAACTTGTGTTGTAGTTAAAGTCGTTGACAGGGTCGATGGTAAGGGTCTTATCACTGGCGTTGTTTACCGTGGTCAAGATGTTGTTCTTGTTATCCTTAAGCGTAATCCCGGTTAATATTGTGCCGGGTTGCAGGTTTTCGTTAAAGGTTACGGTGATCGTCCTATTTAGCCCAATAGCGGTGGCGTTGTTGGCCGGATCGGTAGAGGCAACGAGAGGGGCGTCTTTATATGCGTACTTGAGATCGCTGCTGGCGGCATCATAATAGCTGATGTGCGCGCATCCGTTAGTATCGACAGCAATGGATGAGTACTGGCCTTTATCGACGGTATCGGCACTCTCCATAAGCCAGATGTTATTGGTATCCCTGTAAGCGTACTTAAGCACTTTGTTATTTGCATCGTAGTAGCTGATATGCGGATTATTATTGCTGTCGACCGCAATGGATGTGTAAAGCCCGGTGTTACTGCTGCTACTATCCGGGACATCCGTTATCTGCCAGCTTGCGCCCGATTTATACGCATATTTAAGGTGACCTTTGGTGATGTCATAGTAACTGATGTGGGGGTTGTTGTTTTTGTCGATGGCGATGGAGGTATATAAACCCTGGTCGCCAGTGTTATCTACTGTGTCCCAGTGCCAACCGCTGCCATCCTTATATGCATACTTGAGGTTGCGATTCGTCGCATCGTAGTAGCTGATACGCGGGTTTCCTGCGGAATCAAGTGCCAAAGACGAGTACATCCCCACATTATCCGTGCTGTCCGTCGGCTCTACCGACCCGCTATGCCAACCGCCGCCATCCTTATATGCATATCTGAGGTTGTGATTTGTGGCGTCATAATAGCTGATATGCGGTTTCCCGGAGGCGTCGATTGCCAGCGACGAGTATTGGCCCACGTCGTTATCGGCGTCTACGATTTCCGCATGCCACCCCGTAGCGTCTTTATATGCATATCTGAGGTTGTCATCAGTATCGTCATAATAGCTGATGCAGGGCTTATCGGAAGGACCCAACGCCAGTGAGGAGTGTTTGCCGATGTCGTTACCGGAGCCCGGCTCGACGGATTTACTTACCCAGCTGGTACCATTCTTGTATGCATATCTAAGTTTATGGTTCGTCGCATCATAATAGCTGATTTGTGGCTGTCCCGAGGAATCAAGGGCGATTGACGTGTACTGGCCCACGTCGCCTGTTGTACTCTCTACAATTTGCCACTGCCAGTTTGCCGCAAGCGCCGCCTGTACAAAAACTACCGAAACCAGCAGACCCACCAGTACTATCCCAAGCGCGAAGGTGGTGTGTTTGCCCGGTTTTTTTATCTGAAATACCCTCATACGTCCTCCTTTAAAGCCCCGGCTCTTCCAACCAATAAAAAAACTCTGCTGGGGGCAGAGTTGGTTTGAGCTATGTGTGCATCCCGTGCTGTTGTCCGCAAAAAAGGCGGTCTCATTTGTTGTTAATAATGTGTAATAGTTATGACTTTATACTATCATCAGCATGCTCAATTGGCAATGACTTACAATTCAATTATTACCGCTGTAACGGTTTACCCGGATACCTTTTGCTTGCACGCTCTGGAGTGGACGATCAGCTACCGCGAGCTTCGCTGGCTCTTAGACGGTCTCTCCCTTTACCAGAGGGCCCACCCTAAAGTAGATGCCCGGGTGGTGCTTTAGAAGCATAAAAAAAAGTAATGATTTTAGCTAAAGCGAGAACATAATAGTTCCCGGTCTCAAGATTGACATACGCTTTGAGGAGTTATACCTTTAAAACAAGACAAAACCGCATTTATGAACACTCATTTATGAACACTAAGTCACGACTAATCGAACAACTAAAAAGCGTGCCCGCCGACCCCGGTGTCTATATTTACCGGGATGCCGAGGGCAGGGTTATCTATGTCGGCAAGGCCAAATCCTTGCGCAACAGGATGCGCTCCTACTTCCAAAGCGGTAACCACGCGCCAAAGACCAGGGCGCTTGTCGAGCGAATCGCCGATTTTGAGTTTTACGTAACCGGCAGCGAACTCGAGGCGCTGGTGCTCGAGTGCAACCTCATCAAGAAGTACCGCCCGGCGTTTAACGTATCCTACCGGGACGATAAGAGCTACCCGTATATTGCCATCACCTGGCAGGACGCCTTTCCAAGGATATTGATAACCAGGGAAAATCACCGGCGCGGCACCGGGTATTACGGGCCGTACACCAGTGTGGCGGCGGTGCGCGAGACGTTTGATACGCTGCGCAAGATATTCCTGTTCAGGACGTGTAAGCGCGGCAAGCCGGGCAAATCGACCGGCTCACCGTGCCTCAACCAGCATATAAAACGTTGTCTGGGGCCGTGTATCGAGGCGGTCTCAAAAGAGGACTACCGTGCGATGATTGAAAAGATCGAGCTTTTCCTGGAGGGCCACCCCGAGCCGGTAATCGACCAGCTTGAGGCCGAGATGAGCCGGGCGGCGGCGGGTCTAAAGTTCGAGCAGGCGGCCCGCATCCGCGATCGCCTGGACGCCGCACGCGTCGTTCTGCAAAAGCAGAAGATCGTCTCCGAGACGGGGGAAGACTTCGATGTGGTGGGTTTAAGCTTTGACGGCTCGCTCGGATGCATCAACCTGTCGATCGTGCGTGACGGCAAGCTTATCGGCAGCAAGAACTTTATCCTGGATAGGGGAGAGTCGGATGAAGATGTCTTAAGCGCGTTTATCAAGCAAAACTACATCAATTCCACGTCGGTCCCGCCGCAGGTGCTTGTGCCGCTTAGGCTTGAGGATACACATATTATCGAGGAACTACTAAGCCGGCAGCGGGGAACCGACGTTTCATTTAAAATCCCTCAGAGGGGCGATAAGCGCGACCTGATCGACATGGCAGCGGCAAACGCCCAGCATGCACTTAATATGTCGGTCATCAAGCACTCATGGGAGAAAGAGAATTCGAGCCGGGTTCTTGGGTCTCTGGCCCAAGCGCTCGGTTTATCCGGGCCTCCGGAACGTATAGAATGCTTCGATATCTCGACCATCCAGGGCAGCAACTCTGTGGGCTCGATGGTCGTCTTCAAGCAGGGTCGCCCGGCGAAGGATGAGTACAGGAAGTTCAAGATACGGTACGATGCCGGCATCAACGACTACGCGATGATGCACGAGGTGATACACCGCAGGTTCACGCATGCGGATGCCAAGTTCGACCCATCGTTTTCCGACGAGCCGGATCTCGTTATCGTAGATGGAGGAAAACCTCAGCTCTCAGCCGCTCTTTTAGCGATGAGAGAGGTCGGATGCGAAGACGTCCCTGTTGTCGGGCTTGCAAAGCGCGAAGAGGAAATCTTTGTACAGGGTTGTTCCGACCCGGTACGACTTGATCGCGGCAGCGATGCTTTAAAGCTAATGCAGCGGATACGGGACGAGGCGCACCGCTTTGCGATCGCGTACCATAGGAACTTACGCGGTAAGGCAATGGTCGAATCGACCTTGGATAAGATCCCGGGGGTGGGCGAGGGACGGAAGAAGCTTTTACTTAAGCACTTCGGCTCCCCAGGCGAAATCGCGGATGCAAGCCTTGAGGCACTAAACAGCGTTCCCGGTTTGCCAAGCGTTATCGCCGAACGGGTCTATCGCCATTTCAACGGTTATCAGGATTATTAGGGTAACTGGTTATTTTCAGGGTAGATTGTAGTGGAGTACTAAAATGGCAGGCTTAGAATTAAAGGGATTTAACGTTTATGCGACCCAATGGGGTATGGGGGCGGCGGTCTTTAGCAAAAAAGGCCTTGCGGGCATCATTTTCCCCCAGGATAACGAACGCTTGCTAAAAGAAGAAATCGCCGGGCGATATGACCGGCTACAACACGATAAGACATTAGGATTAGAATTAACCTCAACTCTAGGTAGATACTTTAATGGAGAGAAGGTACAATTCGTCTACCAGCTGGATTACGGGCAAGCAACAGAGTTTGAGTGCAAGATATACGATACTCTAAAGTCTGTATCATACGGTGAGACTTTGACATACAAAGAATTAGCGCAATGCTGCGGACGGCCTAAGGCGGCACGGGCCGTGGGGAATGCGATGGCAAAGAATCCTGTCCCCATAGTGGTGCCGTGTCATAGGGTACTGAAGAGCGATGGCAGTATAGGCGGATGGAGCGGCAAGCGCGGGTGGAAAGAACGCCTTCTGGCGCTTCTGGCGCTTGAAGGAATACTGCCGTAAAATAATTTAAGGGTTTAAGGTTTAAGGGGACGTTGTTTCCTGTGCGTCCTAACACAACAAGTTTACACAGGAAACAACGTCCCCTTCGTGTAGAATAAGAAATTAGACAAGAGCTGAAAAAAAACAGAGGCGAGCGGACACGTAGCGGGGGCTGTGAGCGCGTGCTTACGTCGTGCAATAGTTATAAGTGAGGCGGTTGTTAATTGAATCAGAATATTGAATTTGCGGTTATCACGGGTTTATCGGGAGCGGGGAAATCAGAGGCTATCAAGTGTTTTGAAGACATGGGCTTCTTCTGTATCGATAACCTGCCGCCTTCGCTGATCCCAAAAATGGCCGAACTGTGCACTCTTCCGGGGAGCAAGGTGCGGCAGGTCGCTGTAGTGTGCGATGTGAGGGGTCGCGAGTTTTTCGACACGCTCTTTGAAGAGCTGCAAAAACTAAAGCTTCTCGGGATAAAGTACCAGATACTCTACCTCGAGGCCTCGGACGAGGCCCTGGTAAAGCGCTTTAAAGAGACAAGGCGCAGGCATCCGCTTTCCGAGGAAGGCGCGATAACGGATGGTATTCAGCAAGAGCGCCACATAATGGAGCAGCTTCGCGGCGAGGCCGACCTCGTAATCGACACAAGCAACCTCGCGCCATTTGAGCTAAAAGATCAGATCAGAACCGCCATCCTACAGAAAGATAAGCAAAAAAAGGGCATCATGATAACCGTGATGTCGTTCGGGTACAAGTATGGCATGCCCCTTGATGCGGACCTGGTAATGGATGTGCGATTCTTGCCGAATCCGCACTATATCGAGTCGCTGAAGCACTTCGATGGGACGAACGAGAACGTTTGCGAATTCGTCCTGAACAGATCGGAGAGCAAAACATTCTTGCGGAAATTTAAGGGACTCCTGGCATTTCTTCTGCCGCGCTACGTTTCCGAGGGAAAGACTCATTTTACAGTAGCCATAGGCTGTACGGGCGGTACGCATCGCTCGGTTGCAATTGCAAATGAAACGGCCGGGTTTCTGCAAGAAAAAGGCTATAACGTCGTGGCCCGGCATAGGGACATGGGGCGGATATGGGAAACAAAGGGCAATAAGGACAGTAAGACCGGTAAGATCGGTAAGGCGGGTAAGGATTAAAGGCGGCATATATGTCTGGTATAAAGTCGGTGGCAATAGGCGGGGGTACCGGGCTGCCGGTAGCGCTGAGGAGCATGAGGCGGTACGCGGATAAGGTGACCGCCATCGTGAGCGTGGCCGATGACGGGGGAAGCTCGGGGCGGCTGCGCAGGGATATCGGGATACTTCCGCCGGGAGATATACGAAACTGTCTGGTAGCTCTGGCCGAGGATAAGGGGATGGCCGACCTTTTTACCTACCGTTTTCGGCAGGGTGACGGTATCGCAGGGCACAACCTCGGCAATCTTATCATAGCCGCGCTTACCGACCTTTATGGGAGCTTTGACGAGGGGGTTCGCATGGCCTCCGAGCTTTTATCGGTTAAGGGGCGTGTGCTGCCGTCGACGACCGGCAATGTGATCCTTAGTGCGGCCACGTTTAGCGGCGAACCCATCACCGGGCAAGTGAAAATAGCCCAGACCACCAGGCCGTTGAAAGAAGTCTACCTAGACCCGCCGGATGTTGAGGCATACCCGGCCGCCGTTGAGGCGATTCTCGAAGCCGACCAGGTGGTAATCGGCCCCGGCAGCGTGTTTACAAGCATTCTGCCGAATCTGATCGTTCCGGGAATCGGCCAGGCAATGGCGGAGTCCAAGGCCATTAAGATATACGTGTGCAACGTCATGACGCAACCGGGAGAAACGGATTTATTTACCGCGTGCGATCATGTCAGCGCAATCATCAACCATGGATCGCCCGGTTGGATTGACGTGGTTATTATAAACAACCATCCGATCCCCGATGACAAGCTCATCGGCTATGCAGAGAGCAGGCGGTACCCGGTTTCCGTGGTAGCCGAAAACATCCAGGCGCTCGGTCTCAACGTGGTCCTCGCCAACGTTCTCGACGAGCAAAACCCATCCTGCCACGACGTCGATAAGCTGGCCGTGGTATTGCGAGAGCTTGTCTAATCAGATAAGTGGGTGAATCGGTGAATAGACGAAATGATCAGGTAAATTAGACGTCATTCATCGGTGAACAGATGAACGATCAGGTAAATTAGATGTCATTCTGAAAGAGCGAACAGCGATTAGCAAACAGTGAACAGCGATTAGATGTCATTCTGAAGGAGCAAATAGCGATTAGATGTCATTCTTATAGCAAATAGTGAATAGCGATTAATTGTCATTCTTATAGCAAACGGTGAACGGCGCTTAATTGTCATTCTGAGAGAGCAAATAGCGATTAGCAAACGTCGAGTAGTTGTCATTCTGAAGGAGCAAATAGCGATTAGCAAATAGTGAACGGCGGCAATTGTCATTCTGAAGGAGCGAAGCGACTGAAGAATCTTGGGTGCGGAAACCTTTTTCTTATGCAGGAGGGTCTAAGCTTAGATAAGCCAAAGTGAGACAGATGGTTTATAGGCGGTTGGTATTTGTTTGATACATGCTTGATAGATATGATACACGCTTGGTAAACGCTTCTTAG
>Ga0210031_1002258_pt1 | contig 11594 bp, 8 predicted proteins | sample CryGeyCG2014_080_FD_185455 | JGI IMG/M metagenome (GOLD analysis project Ga0210031, IMG submission 185455) | Groundwater microbial communities from aquifer - Crystal Geyser CG03_land_8/20/14_0.80 (SPAdes) (version 2) | ecosystem: Environmental > Aquatic > Deep subsurface > Groundwater | place... | reverse complement strand
AAAAAGGTCGAGTTTTTGGACAGCTTCTTATATTAAAAAGGCAAAATATACTGCTATGGTCAGGGGGAATCAGGCTAAGCTAAAGATTGAAGACCTTAGTTTGAGATTTGGAGGTCTTGACGCTCTAAGTGATGTCAGCCTTGAGGTCAGAAACAGCGAGCTACTAGCAATCATTGGCCCCAATGGCGCTGGAAAGACTTCCCTCCTTAATTGCGTAAATGGATTTTATCGCCCGTGGAAAGGCCATATTTTCTTTGAGGGCAAAGAGATTACCAAATTACCGTCTCATAAAGTTGCTGAGATGGGTATTTCTCGAACTTTCCAAAACATTGAGCTTTATACTGGGCTCAGCACTGTGGACAACCTTATGGCGGCAAGACATATACTTATGAAGGAGAACCCTGTGGCTGGCGCCTTTTACTTTGGGCCAGCCTACAGAGAGGAAGTGAGACATAGAGAAGTGGTAGAGGATATAATTGACTTTCTGGAGATGGAACCAATCAGGAAGCAGGTGGTTGGACTCCTTCCTTATGGGTTGCGGAAGCGGGTGGAATTAGGTAGAGCGCTAGCCCTGGAGCCTAAAATACTTCTTCTTGACGAGCCTATGGCGGGAATGAACATAGATGAGAAAGAGGATATGGCTCGCTTCATCATTGACACCATAGAGTTAAGGCGTATTCCCATTGTTCTTGTTGAGCATGACATGGAAGTTGTCATGGATATTGCTGACAGAGTGGTCGTACTTGATTTCGGTCGTAAAATTGCCGAGGGAACTCCTGCAGAGATAAGATCTGAGCCTTTGGTTATTAAAGCTTATTTAGGTGGAGAGGAGGTGTAGGAAATGGTTATAAACGATTATGACACCCTACCCAAGTTATTGAAATATAACTATGAGAAATATGGTGACAGAAAGGTAGCAATGAGGGTCAAGGACAAAGGTCTGTGGCAAAGATATACCTGGAAAGACTACTACGAGAAGGTAAAGTATTTCTCCCTTGGACTGATAAGCCTTGGTTTAGAGCCAGGGGACAAGGTTTCTATTCTGGGTGAAAATAAGCCTGAGTGGTTTTGGGCAGAACTCGCTGTACAGGCAGCCAGAGGAACAGTGGTTGGCATCTTCACTGATTGTACTCCGCCGGAGGTTAAATATTATGTTGAGCATTCAGATTCCAAATTTGTAGTAGCTCATGACCAGGAGCAAATTGATAAGCTGCTTGAGATTAAGGATGAGCTTCCCCTGCTTAAGAAGGTAGTTTACTGGGACCCCAAAGGGCTGTGGAGCTATGATGAGCCAATACTGATGAGCTTCAATGAGGTGCTATCACTGGGCAAAGAATATGAGAAATCCCATCCTGGCTTGTTTGAGGAAAACATTGAAAAGGGAAAGGGGCAGGATATAGGCATATTCTGTTACACCTCAGGAACTACTGCTCTGCCCAAGGGGGCGATGGTTACCCAGGGAGGAGCGGTAGGCGTGGCAAGGTCATGGTATGAAGTAGACAAATGGCGAGATGATGAGCAATATGTTTCTTTTCTGCCTCCAGCATGGATTACCGAGCAAGGCTTAGGCATAGCTGGCTCACTGGTTTCCGGGTTGCAAATTAACTTTCCTGAACAACCTGAGACGGTCCAGGAAAATATAAGGGAAATTGGTGCCAGCATCCTCTTCTTTGGTCCAAGGCAATGGGAAAGCATGATCCGTCTAGTGCAAGCTAAAATTACCGATACCTCCAAATTGAGAAGGGCGTTATACCATCTTTTCCTGCCCGTTGGTTACAAGGTAGCAGACCTGCGCCTGGCTAAAAAGAAAGTTAATTGGTTCTGGCGAACCGTTTATTCTATCTCCTATTGGGCACTTTTTCGTCCCCTCAGAGATAAACTTGGCCTGCTGGGAGTCAGGTGTGCCTATACCGCCGGTGCTGCAGTTAGCCCTGATATTCTCCGCTACTTCCAGTCCATCGGGGTTAACATTAAGCAGCTTTACGGCAGCTCCGAGCAAGGACTGCTTACCCTTCATCGAGACGAAGACATAAAATGGGAGACCTCCGGTCCCAGGCTGCCTGGAGTGGAACTCAAGCTATCTGAAGAAGGAGAAATAATGTCCAGGAGAAGCGATAGCTTTTTTGTCGGCTATTACAAGGCTCCAGAAGCTACCCAGGAAAGGTTTCGCGATGGTTGGTTTTATACCGGGGATTTCGGCTACATCGACGATGCTAAGCATCTCATTGTTATTGATAGGATGGATGACTTGAGGGAATTGGCTGACGGACATAAATTCTCACCACAGTATGACGAAATCAGATTGAGATTCAGCCCTTATATCAAGGATGCCCTGGTGGTGGGTGGTGAAGATAAGGCTTATGTTACCTGCATAGTAAACATAGACCTGGATAATGTTGGTCGCTGGGCTGAAGCCAGGGGCATCCATTATACTACCCTCACTGACCTTTCCCAGAAGCCCGCGGTGATTGAGCTTATCCAGAAGGACATCGAAAGGACAAATAAGACTCTCCCCGAATGGGCAAGGATAAGAAGGTTTGTCAATCTACACAAGGAGTTTGACCCTGATGAAGCTGAGCTAACACGCACCAGAAAGTTGAGGAGAACCTTTATTGAGAATCGCTACGGCTACCTTGTGGATGCTCTTTATGGAGATAAGGATGAAATAAGCGTGGAGGCTCCAATCACCTACCGCGATGGCAGGAAGGGAACAATAAAGACAGCTATTAAAGTAACCACTTTGATGAGATGACCGAGCTACTGCAATATGTTGTCACTGGCCTTATGACTGGCGGCCTCTACGCTATGGTAGGCCTTTCCATAGTTTTAGTTTATAAGGCGACAGAGGTGGTTAGCCTGGCTCATGGTGAATTATTAGGCTTTGGAGCGCTTTTCTTCTGGCTTTTCTTCGTAGCTTTAGGGCTTCCCCTCTGGCTCAGTATATTAGTGATGCTAGCTTGCTCTGCTCTTCTGGGTCTCATAATCGAGCGATTTGCCATGCGACCGTTGATTGGGCAGTCTCTATTTTCCGCTTTCTTTATGACCGTTGCCATTTATCTGATGCTCGATGGTATCTTTGCCCTAATTCTTAAAGGCGGGGCTGTAGGCTGGCCAGCCTTTTTGCCAGCAGGAAATATTTATCCCGGTGGTATAAGAATTTCTCTATCTTCCCTTGCCACCTTGGGAATCTGTTTATCGTTGTTCGGTATTTTGGCAGCATTCTTCAAATATACCAAAATAGGCCTGGGTATGAGAGCCACTGCTGAGGACCACCAGCTCAGCCAAAGTGCTGGAATAAACGTGAAGTGGGTGTTTCTTGCTATATGGGCTATATCGGCAATGGCAGCTGCTATAGCCGGGGTTTCCGCTGGTAATGTAATGGGTGTCCATTATTACCTGCCCTTTTTCATCCTGATGAAGGGCTTGGTAGCAGCACTTTTCGGCGGTTTGGACTCCATCCCTGGTGTCCTTCTGGGTGGGCTCATTCTAGGAGCAGTGGAGAGCATAGCTGCTGGCTATCTGGCCCCCATAGTTGGTGGTGGTGTTCAAGAAGTGGCTGCTTTTGTTTTCTTACTGGTTATCTTGATAGTTAGACCACATGGCCTTTTCGGCCTGGCTAGGATAGAAAGGATATAAAATGCAGCGTCCTTGCGGCACGTTTGATGAGACATATGGACAGGATACTGCTGTAGTCAGAACGAAGCCACAATGGGGGCTTGTAATAGCCGGCTTAATCTGGCTTCTCACCGTTCCTCTGTACGGCGGTGATTACGTTTTAGGCCTGATAAATCACATCAGCATTCTAATCATTGCCGTGCTCGGTTTACAAATCACCACCGGCTACTGCGGCCTGGTCTCCTTCGGTCAAGCTGCATTTATGGCAGTGGGAGCTTATACCTCAGCCATACTTACCCTCAACGGAGTACCCTTCTGGCTGGCATTGCCCCTAGCGGGGCTTGCTGCCGGCTTAATCGGGCTTATAGGTGGTGCCCCATCTCTACGGGTAAAAGGGTTTTATCTGGCATTAGCCACTTTAGCTGTTCATTACGTTATCATGTATTTGATTATGCACCTGAGCATAACTGGCGCTACGGCTGGCCTGCATCCACCACCACCCAAGATAGGTAATTTCGTCTTCTCTAGCGATAAGACAATGTTCTACATCATCGTGCCATTAATGCTATTAATGACTTATTTTGCCAAGAATTTGGCCAGGACCAAGCTGGGGCGAGCTTTCGTGGCAATCAGGGATAATGACCTTGCCGCTAAGGTGATGGGAATCAACCTTTATTATTATAAGCTGCTCGCCTTCTTCATTGGCTGCTTTTTTGCCGGTATAGCTGGCTCCCTGCTGGGGCACTGGTGGCAGGTAGTTGCTCCCGAGCAATTCACTATAGTACAATCGCTCATATACGTTGGGATGATAATTGTTGGTGGTCTGGGCAGCGTTGCCGGGGTTTTCTTCGGGGTAATTTCCCTTCGCTTACTTGATGAGGTCGTGTTCCTGGCTGCCCCCGCTCTCTCAGCAGCTTTTCCGACACTGGCAATGGATATAGCTGCCCCTCTAAGTGGTGTTGTATTTGGCTTAGTTATCATCCTTTTCCTAATCTTTGAGCCCAGAGGATTGGCTCACAGGTGGGAGATTTTCAAGACTTCCTATAGGCTTTATCCCTTTAGTTACTAATTTGGAAAGGAGGTGAAAAATGTGAGGGAGAAGGAAAATTCACCAAAAAATAAACTAAAAGGAAGCGAAAATAAGATATGGAAAAGAAAAAATTTCTATTATTGCTGGTAGCATCGGTTCTGGTAGCATTGCCCATGTTGCCTGGCTGTGCCCCTGAGGAAGAGGCACCACCGCTGGAGGAGGAGAAATACATCACCTACTTGAGCCTGGCTGACTACACTGGAGCTATAGCTGGCCTCAATGTACCTGCTGACGAGGGGCTTAAAGCCTACTTCGATTATCTCAATGATAAGGGTGGCGTTAATGGGGTGAAGATAAAGTTTATCGGAGTTGATACTCGATATGACGCCGCTCGAGCTGTATCGGCATATAGAAGGTATAGAGGAGAACATAAACTCATGATGATAAATGCCATAGGCACTCATCTGGACAAAGCCATTGCCCCCCTGGTGGAGGAGGACGGGCTTTGTGTCTTTACCCCTGCTGATGGCTACTACGTCGCTCATCCCGGCAGAGGTTTCCTGTGGTACATGACTTACCAGGATATGTTTGGCGCTGCTCTCGATTGGATGTTGGATGACTGGCATGCCAAAGGTAACCCGGGAATGCCTACCGTGGGTTACTACCACTGGGACAACCCCTATGGTCATGAAGCCCTGCGTGGTGGGAAGGAATATGCCGAGAAAATTGGGGTGAATTTGTTGCCTCCTGAATTCAATCCACCAGGCACTGTAGACCATTCAATTCCTTTAACCAGACTGGCTGACAGCGGAGCTAATTATATCTACATTGGTGGCATCGACCCTAATCCTACCATAGTGCTCAAGAGCGCTTATGACCTGGGATTGACGGAAAAAATCCAGTTTGTAACTGATGTTTACGGACCTTCTGAAACCGTTGGTGGCAGACTTTATCCTGAAGCTATTGAGGGCTGTGTTGTTGTCAGAGCTGGTGTCGATGGAGATGAGGCCAGGAGTCATCCGCTGGCCAAGGAGATAGCCAAATATGCAGGGATACCTCTATCTGATTTGGACTGGGTGCACATTATGGCGGCAGCTTCATGGGGCATGACCACTGAAATAGCCCTGAGGAAAGCCTTAGAAACCGTTAGCTATGAAGACTTGACTTCCAACGATTTCTATAAGGCGTTACAGAACATTACTGGAGCTGAGAGAGAGGGACTTATGGGTCCCATTGCTTATACCGATACGGAGCGGCGACAGTCCTGGGATGTAAAATTCTATCAATTCCATGACGGCAAGTCTGTACCCATCACTGACTGGAGGAGATGTCCCGACACCGTATCTCTGTATGACTGGGAATAGCAATAGTAAAGGGAAAGGAGGAAAGAGATGCATTGCTTCAGTTATAAAAAAGCCCTTGTTGCTGCCATATCAATAGCGCTTCTGTTGTTACCTATAGTTGGCTGTGCCCCTGAAGAAGCGGCACCACCGGCAGCTGGGAGTATTCATGTAACCCCTAGCAGTTTGGAGCTGGCTTTCCCACTCATGCTAGTGATCCCGATAAACTTTAACGGCACTGGGTGGCAACCTGGCGAGGCAATAGCCATAGAGTTGGTATTACCGCCAGGCGTGCAGATGAAAGGGGTTGAGCCTGGGGAGAATGCCCCCGTTGCCTTTGCTTATGCTGACGAGGAGGGAAATTTCAACACATCCATGGAAACCACGACAAAAATCCTGACAATATTCCGCGGCGACCTTGACCTGACCAGGCCAGGGAATGTTGTGCCCGAGTCTATTAACCCTATCCCGCCTGGCACTTATACCATAGAAGCTATTGCAGTCCTCTCTGGCAGCAGCAATGAGACAACTATTACATTTACCGCGCCTGAGGAGTAAGGCCCACAGGGATAGCCCCTTGAAGGGGCTATCCCTGTGGGGGACATGATTGTGTTAAGGTTAAACAATATTGAGGTTATTTACCTTAATGTCATCCTGACGTTAAAGGGAGTATCTATGGAAGTGCCAGAAGGGAAGATTGTTGCCCTCCTTGGCGCCAATGGTGCTGGGAAAACAACTACGCTCAAAGCGATTTCAGGCTTGCTCCATACCGAGGAAGGCGAAGTGACTGATGGCAGCATTGAATTTGGGGGGGTAAGGATAGACAGGAAGAGCCCCGAGGAGATTGTTAAGATGGGGATTGTCCAGGTTATGGAAGGGCGTCGCATGTTCGAGCATCTTACTGTAGAGGAGGATCTAAGGGTTGGCGCTTATATCCGGGGTGATGGAGCAATTAAGAAGGATTTCGACATGGTTTATAGCTATTTCCCCAGGCTTAAAGAGCTTCGGCATGCCACAACTGGTTATCTTTCCGGGGGCGAAAGACAGATGCTGGTAATGGGACGCGCTTTCATGGCGAAGCCTAAAATTATGCTTCTCGACGAACCATCTATGGGACTTAGCCCGGTGTTGGTGAAGGAAATATTCAGCATAGTAGAAAGGATTAACGCTGAGGAGAAGACCTCTATTCTTTTGGTGGAGCAAAATGCCAAAGTAGCTCTTAATATTGCTGAATATGGATATGTAATGGAAAATGGCAGGGTGGTCATGGACGGGCCTGCAGAAAAGTTAAGAGGTAACGAAGATATAAAGGAGTTCTACCTGGGGCTGAGCAAACTTGGGGAGCGGAGAAGCTACCGGGAGGTAAAACATTACAAGAGAAGGAAGCGGTGGTTAGCTTGACCTAGAATGAGGGATAGCGGCTTTAGAAATCTTACATTTAGGGAGGTAAAAATGGAACAAAAGCAGGCAAAGTCATGGGAAGAACACCAAGAATATCTCAGCGAAAGGCTAAGCCATATTGTCAAGCACGCTTATGAGAATGCTCCGGCAATAAAGAACAGGCTTGATGCCGTCGGTATTAAACCAGATGACATCAAGACGATAAAGGATCTGGAAAGGATTCCAGTTTTGGCTAAGGACGAGCTAGTCAGATTGCAAAATGAAAATCCTCCTTTTGGCGGCTTTTTGGCGGTACCAATAGAAAGTCTGGAAAGGATCTTCCTTTCTCCAGGTCCCCTTTTTGATGCCGGAATTGTTAAAGAGCGGGCTAAAATGGCAGCTGAGATTTTCTCTTCGGTAAGATTAGGTAAAGGCGACCGTGTAGTCAACACTTTCTCTTATCACTTTGTTCCAGCAGGATATTGGGTAGATGAAGCAGTGAGAATGATGGGAGGGACAGTTATACCTACCGGTGTAGGCAACACTGACCTCCAGATTAAGGTTATGCATGATCTTGGCGTTACTGGGTATACTGGTACCCCCAGCTTTCTCAATATCATCATAAAGCGTGCTGAAGAGCTAGACTACAACTTCCGCCGCGATTTCAAATTGCGTTTCGCTATACTCACCGCCGAGATGCTGCCTCCATCCCTAAGACGAAGTTTTGAGGATGATTACGGAATCAAGGTTGTGGAATGTTATGGAACGGCTGATGTAGGACTGATAAGTTATGAGTGTGACCAGAAAGCAGGGATGCACTTAGTTGAGGATGCTATAATAGAGATAGTTGACCCAGTAACAGGGAAGCAACTTGGTTCTGGTGAAATAGGTGAGGTGGTAGTAACTACGTTCGACGAGGCTTATACCTTAATCCGTTTGGGCACTGGTGACCTCTCCTATTTTACTGATGCACCCTGCAAATGTGGCAGGATATCACCCCGGCTAGTCCGAATTGTTGGCCGGGTAGGTGACGCAGTCAAGATAAGGGCCATGTTTGTTCACCCCAACCAGGTGAAGCAGGTAATGGCCAATTTTCCTCAAGTAACCAATTTCCAACTCATCGTTGATCGAGTTCAGCAGAGGGATGTGACAACACTTAAGTTAGAGGTAGAGGAAGGCGCTAATAAAGAAGGTCTATCGCAGGGGATTAAGAAAGCCTTCCCAGAAATATGCACAGTTAAAGCTGACAGCATTGAATTTATTCCTGGAGGCACACTCCCAGCCGAGCGCAAAATCATACTGGACCAAAGAACCTGGGAATAAGCAAGGGGGTTATACTTAAAACGTGTATAGCCGAATTACCTAACATTGAGCACCCTATTATTCAGGGGTTCACTCCAATGCATTCCCGCTAAGGCATGCAAAAAGGCTACCATTCGAAAAACGTGGTGTGTATGAAGAAGTAACATATCGCCACAAGGACTTCCCGATTGACGTAAGGTCATTAGACTAGAATTTACTCATAATGCTATAGCTAGTCTAATTCAATATATTGAGGGGTAAACAAAATCGCTCGGAAGAAAGGAACACCTGTAGGGAAAGCTCTAGGAAAGGAATCACAGACCAGCGTTACCGCAAACCTCTAGATCGCCGAGCACAAGAACGGAGTTACAAGAAAACCCTTCGCAAATTAAGGGAGCTAACCTAGAGGTTGAGTATGCCTTGTCATCATTTCCAACGTTATATGTACTACTGATGTTGTCTGTATCTCAAAAGGATCAGCCATGTAGCTTATTTATTGGCGAATATCTTTTATGCCCCTCCACCGCATCATAGCATCTCACCGCCCAGCAATACCTGTTCGTCACCATTAGCGTAGTGTGCCCCAGTAACCCCCACAGCATCAAGCTATCTCCGCCATTCTTTAACCGCAGGACTTCAAGAAAAAATGGCAGCGGAAGGATTTGCCGGGAAAAGTGATAAATTGGGAAGACCCCGGAGAGAAGTAAATAAAAAGAAAATAGGAGATGGCACTAATGCTATGAACCAGCACAAATCATGTTGAAACTCCATGATAATGTCCCCTGCAGGACTCGATAGAAATGTCCTCTTTCCGAGAAGAATGATAAAGAATAGGCAACTCTAAAGGAGGTGCCTGAATGGAAGGAGGAGCATTAGCCATGAGTCAGAGGGAACGCTGCCGCCTGGTCATGATGACCAGGGTGAGGGAGAAGGCAATGACCATAAGGGAAGCATCAGAAGTGATGAGGATAAGCTACCGGCAAGGGCGGCGGATATACAAGCGATATAGGGAGGAAGGGGATAGAGGGCTAATACATCGGAATCGGGGGCAGCCATCGAACCGAAGGAAGCCTTCCGGATTAAAAGGGAAAGTATTGGCCCTGTACAGGGAGCAATACTGGGATTTTGGGCCGACTCTGGCGGCAGAGAAGCTTTGGGAGCGGGATGGATATGAGGTAGACCACGAGACGCTGAGGCGATGGCTTCTGGAAGCAGGGCTATGGAAGCGGCAGAGGAAGCGCGCCAAGCACAGACAACAGCGAGAGCGTAAGGCTCATTTTGGAGAGCTGGTCCAGATGGATGGCAGTCATCACAGGTGGTTTGAGGATCGAGGAGACGAAGAATGTCTGATGGACATGGTAGACGATGCGACAGGGAGGACAGTGGCTCTGCTAAGTGAGGAAGAGACCACCGCAGCAGCGATGAAAGTGTTACGGGCATGGGTTAAGAAGTATGGGATTCCGAAGGCCTTGTATGTGGACTGGAAGAACGTGTATGTAACACAGCGAGAGCCGACAGTGGAGGAGCAATTGGCAGGGGAGTTACCTCTGACACAGTTTGGCAGGGTATGCCAGAAGCTAGACATAGAGATTATAACGGCCAGCTCTCCTCAAGCAAAAGGGCGTGTAGAGCGAAAGCATGGAGTATATCAGGACCGCTGGGTGAAAGAGCTGCGGCTGGCAGGCATCAGGGATATCGAAGAAGCCAACCAGTGCCTATGTGGATTTGTAGAAAGTCTCAATGTGAAGTTTGCAGTGGAGCCTCGGAGCTCAGCAGACTTTCATCGGCCAGTGCCGCAAGGCATGGATTTGGGGACTGTGTTTTGTCGGGAAGAACCGCGTACTGTGGGCAATGACTGGGTTGTGCGTTACAAGAATCGCTTCTTCCAGATAGGGCTTCAGTCCAATTTACCACCAGCCGGAAAAAGGGTTATGGTGCAAGAGCATTTGGACGGGTCAATCCACATGGTCTACAGGGATAGGGAGATCCTGTTCACAGAAATCAAGGAGCTGCCCCGGAAGCCCATGGTTACTCAGCAAAAGCAACAAAGCTCTGAACCAAAAGGAAAATACGTCCCTCCTCCGGATCATCCCTGGAGAAGATACAGCCTCCAAAATAAACGCATCAGCCAGACATTACCGGTGTGAGGTCACCAGAGGACATTTCTAATGAGTTAAAGTAGAGGACATTTCTAAAGAGTCTGCGGAGGCTGAGATACATGGGTAACACTCATGGTATGGTTAGTAATGATATTAACTTACCATGAGGAGTTACCATAATGAGAAAACCAGCGAGCTTCTACTTCTTTAAAAGAAAGCCCATTGTCCTGAAGGATAGATATGAGCACTGGAGAAAGGTAGCAGACCTTTCAGGCTTTACCACCCTTGAGAGGCTGAGGGTAGAATGGATGGTCTTTTATTATACAGTAGCCAGAGAGAATGTCACCCTCACCGCACAGCACTTCACTATCTCAAGAAAGACTTTTTATAAGTGGTTCAAGCGTTTTAAGAACTCTAAATACAATGTCCAGAGCCTGGGTAACCAATCTAAAGCCCCTCGCCATAAGAGGAAATGGCAAGTGACACTCATCCAGGAAGAGAGGATAAGGCGATTGAGAAAGAGATACCCCTACTATGGCAAGAAGAAGCTGAAGGTCATCTATGAGAAGGAATATTACGAGGAGATCTCCACCTGGAAGATCGAGAGGGTAGTCAGAAGATATAAGCTCTATTCCGACCAGAAAAAGGCAGAGAAGACCGCTAGAAAGAGAGTCAGAGCCCAAAAGCATCCAAAGAAGAGAATCACTCAGTTAGTGAAGGAAGGGAGGCCCTGTTTCCTCTTTCAGCTTGATACCATTGTTATCTACTGGAATAATCTCAAAAGATATATCATAACCGCCGTGGACCATGACACTAAGTTAGGCTATG
>Ga0210031_1002256_pt1 | contig 11595 bp, 12 predicted proteins | sample CryGeyCG2014_080_FD_185455 | JGI IMG/M metagenome (GOLD analysis project Ga0210031, IMG submission 185455) | Groundwater microbial communities from aquifer - Crystal Geyser CG03_land_8/20/14_0.80 (SPAdes) (version 2) | ecosystem: Environmental > Aquatic > Deep subsurface > Groundwater | place... | reverse complement strand
TGATATTATTCTTTAACTCCACCCCCAGCGGCCCAAAATCATAAATTCCGCCAACCCCGCCATAAATTTCCGATGACTGAAAAATAAATCCCCTGCGTTTACAAAGCGAAACGATCTTCGCCATAGCGTCGTCCGTAGCTTGCTTGCCATCCGTAGCTTTAGCGGAGGATGGAGCGAAGGATGATTCCATTTTGTTGTCTTTTTCCATGCTCTAAGATTACCATCTTTTCCGATCATCTTCAATCTTGACAAATTTAGATATTTATGCTAATATGCAACCATAAGCCGAAACCAAGACAAAGGATGTGATTGCAATGACGTACGAAGCTTTCCTCGACCTGTTGGACCAAGGAGCCGAGCGGTACATGGTTGGAACGCGGGAGTTGATCGAGTCCAAGGGGAAGGACGCAGTCTTCGACATGTTCGTCCAGGTGCTGCGCGCCGACCCCGATAATCTCGGTCTGCACCCCAAGATGGCGGTCGCTGGCATGATTGTCGGCATCTGGGGCACCAACGACCCGGATTTCATCACTGCCAAGAACGCGCCGCGGATGATCGCGGCGATTGAATCCACGCGTAGCGAGCTGGAGGATGGTGAGCTTTACCGCTCACTGGCGATGGTCCACAACCAGATCAACAAGCGCTTCGGCCTCGAGCCGACCGCCTGGCATAGGATGATGGAAGGTGAGAAAGACCAGCCCAGCGACATCGTCATCCGCCGGGCGGTCGAGCACCTGCTGGTGGGGTTGCCAATCATGAACCCCAACCAGGTGGCGTTCACACAGACCGGGGGATTGGCCGCACACAGCATGCTCGGCTACATCCCGGGCGAGAACAAGCTCGGGTACGGCTGGGGCAGCGACTGCCTGCCCGTCGAGATGGCCGCGCAGGAGCAGGTCGCCGGCGGCACCTACACCGAGGGCGATGCTGATCTGCCGGAACTGAACGAGAACGAACTGGGTCGCTGGGACCTGGTCTTCGACCGGATCCATGAGTTCATCCACGAGGGCAAGGGCCAGATCGTCCGCTTCGGTTGCTGCGACCAGGGCTTCACGGCCGCCGCTGAGCGCGAAGACAAGTTGGGCACCACTCAGGCCGCCGTCATGCTCACCCTGCTGGAAGCGCTCGAGGGAGCGCTCTGGCCGCTCGAATAGAGCAGGCCACGACAAGACCTGATGTATCCGCCGTTCACCGACGTACTGGTGAACGGCGATTTTTTATTCTCAAAGCTGCCAATATTCTGGCGTTTTTGAGCTCAAAAGTGGAAAATATCCTTGACTTTTGAGCTCAAGTGTGATACAATACGCTCACTACTGAGACTCTGGAAGGATGATACCTTTGCGGCCAAATGCATGGACCAGCACGAGAACCAACACCTACCCACCTGCCCACCACAGTTTCCCGCTGTTCGCTGGGCCGATGGGAGCTGCCTTTGACAACCCCTATCGGCTTGACTACATCGGCCACCACAACCAGTTCTTTCCCGTCGGCTTCATCGGTGATAAGCGCGACGGCGCGACCACACCCGATGATGCTCGTCAAATCGCCGAGGCCGTGTTCGGGAGCAAATACGACCCGATCATCCATCTGGCGCTCGGTCACGAAAAACACAACCTCGTTCAGGTCCTTGACGAGGTGCCCGACAAACACGCGACTATCGTCGGTGATGCCGTCATCGTCCGCAAGCCCGCCGACGGCATCAGAGTCAAACCCATCGCTATCGGCACATTCCTGGGAGACTGCCCCGTCGTCTGCGTCGCCTCGAAGGAGTGGCTCGGATTCGTCCACTGCGGGCGCCCGGAAGCCATGGCCGAGCCGTCGGTCATCGAAGCCTTCCTCGAAGCCTGGCCATCGCCGACAGAGGAGACCGAGGCCCACATCGGCCCCGGCATCTGCGGCCACCACTACGGCCTGAAGACGCTCGACGAGAAGTACGGGCGCTACGGGACCGATTGTGCGTTCGAGGGCGAGGTCGGTTTCGCACTAGCATGGTTCATCCTCGCCACATTGATTGACCGCAACATCGAGTTGAGTCGCAAGACAGTCAACAGCGGTATCTGCCCCTACTGCGAACGCGAGAAGGGCAATGCCGAATGGGCGAGCGACCAGTGGTTCAAGCGGAATCGCCCCGGCGAGCACTCGCCCCGCGACTGGGCGGTTTACACCTACACCCCCAGCAGCAAGATCTAGCCGGCGCCCAGGTCACGCTCATCAGCTGACCACGTCACGCGCCACTATCCCTCCGGGGGCCGTGGCGCTTTTTTTATTAAGTAGACATAAGCAGGCTAAAATTGTATAATTTTATCCAGATAGGATCAGAGGAGTAGCCAATAGTGACAATCAAACGCGATGAGATAGAAGTTCTACAAGTTGCCCTGACAGGCACGACTAAGCCAGGTAAATGGTATGTCCAACGGGGCAACCAATACCTGAACAAGGATCTCGAGTGGCATTCGAACACAAGTACTGGTGGATTCTTCTTCGAAACTGAGGATGAGGCCAACATAGCCAAGCAGGCCATCCAAAAGCTAAAGCCCCACGACAGCGCACCACCACCATAGCCGGAGGTGGTTTTTTTATTCTAAAAAATTTCACTTCCCTACTTCGAAGTATAGAATTGGCTATCTCGACATATCTTTCATAAATTTTTTACTTTTGAGTTCTCGTTCAAGGACGCCTTCAATATAACTTTCCAAAACTGCCGCAGTTTGATTTTTAAATTCGTCGGCGATATTTAGTCTTGAGCCGATGTGAAATGCCGGGGAAAAAATCAGCCGGAGAATTTTTATTGTGTCATTTTCAATTTCTCGTCCGTGACCAAATTTATTATGACACTTTTGACAAATTACTCCGCCCTCAATATCGTCCCAATAGTTTTGCACTGGTTGTAATTTTTCTCGGCAATGCAAACACTCCGACACTTCTGGTTTGAATCCAACAGCTTCCAAAATCTTAGCGGAAAAAACCGGGATCAAAATCGGATCATCAGCACTTTCTAAATTCTCCAGATATTTCACAAACAATTCAAAAACCTCTGGATGATTTTCGTTTTCTTCCAGAAATTTATCCAGCAGTTCTCCGATATAAAACGCTTTAGCGGTTTTGTCAATGTCGGAGTGGACTTTTTTGAAATGATTCTGAACGACCGCCGAAGTAACGATATAAAAACTTTTGCCTTCGTGAAAAATAAAATCAACCAAACAAAATGGTTCCAGATGCCCACCGAGTTTTGCCAGAATTTTACGCGACCCCTTAGCGATGGCTTTAACTTTGCCCATGTTAAAAGTCAGGACCGTCAAAATCCGATCCGCCTCGCCGTAGTCCATCCGCTTTACAACTATGCCTAAAGTTTTGAGAATCATTTTTCCTTCAAAATCTTCTCTGCCTCTTTGAGTTGATCAAGATTATTAATACCAAGCGCTTCCTGCTCACTCTTAACCGGAATACCGATTACTTTTTTACCTTGTTCCACCGCCAAGCCAATCATATCGGTTAAATAATACTCTTTTTGTGAATTGTCAGAACGTAATTTATCGATATTTGCCCAAAACCAATCGTTATTGAAAATATAAAACCCCGGATTAGATTCCTGAATTTTCAATTCCTTTAGCGAACAATCTTTTTGTTCGACAATTTTGACAATCTCCTCTCTTTTATTTCGAACAATTCTGCCAAATGCCCAATACTCCGGATCTTTAAATTTTACTGTCAGCATTGCAATTGTTGGAGATTCTTTTTTGAATGCATTAATAACTTTTTTAATTGATTTTGGGGCAAACATTGGGTTGTCGCCGTAGCAAACCAAAAGTCCCCTATATTTACCTTCAGCTAAATCTCGTGCCATCATTGCCGCATGACCAGTACCCAAAAGCTCTTCCTGGACTGCATATTTCACATCATCAGCAAAATAGCCCATGACCTTTTCCTTTTGGTAGCCGATAACTAAAATAACATCTTTGATACCAAGATTTCTGAATTTCTCAACGGAGTACCAAACCATCGGCTTACCGGCAACTTTAAACATTACTTTTGGCAAACCGGCTTCCTCCGCACCGATTCTTTTCCCTTTTCCAGCTGCCAATATTACTACAACAATATCTTTCATGGTTTTTGATTTATTTTTGGCAGTCGAGGCAAAAGTGTGTTCCTCTGCCATTCAGCCTAATTTTTTTTACTTTTCCGCCACAGGAACAGTGCTTGCCTTCGCGAGAATAAACTTGAAAATGTTCCTGTGCTTGGCCTTTGGTGCCATCGATTTTATAATAGGTATTTTCTGACGAACCACCGTATTTCAAGCCGATTTCAAGTGCCTTAATTATTGATGACCGCAACTTAGCAATTTCATCATCTGAAATGTCTTTTGCCAAACGGGTTGGTAAAATATGCGCCCAAAACAAAGTCTCGTCGGCATAAATATTACCAATGCCGGAAATTAAAGTTTGATCAGTTAGAACTTTTTTAATATTCCGATTTGGCTTGCTTTTAATAATTTTTGCCAGTTCTGCAGAGGTAAATTCTTTATTGAAGGGCTCGATCCCAAGTTCTTCAGATAACTTGTGCCGTAACTCTTCACTATCAAGCAATTTTATCCAGCCGAATTTTCTCATATCGTTGAAAAACAATTTTGAGCCGTCGGTAAAATCAAAAATAACATGAGTTGTTCCGTTCGGAAGTTTAGCCACCCAGTCAGCGGACGGATGCCCACCAGCAACGCGCGACTTTCCGTCATCAAAAATTAACTGGCCAGTCATTTTCAAATGAATTAGCAAATCGTTATCACCCTCAATATCAATGATAATTTGCTTCGCTCGCCGATCAATATTTTTGACTTTTTTCCCAATGATGTCTTTTTTGTCACCATGAAAAAGCTTCGGCACTCGAATTTCAACACCAGCAATTGTTTTCCCAATAATCGCTTTTTGCAAACCTTTTCGAATTGTCTCAACCTCAGGTAATTCTGGCATATGACTCCTTTTTTAAGCAGCCCATGCTATACATGATCTATCATTTGCCTCTAATCTAAAACCTCTCTGAGCGGCATAGTCAGAAAACAATGCTGTCGTTTGAGATCGCTCTTGGGGCGATAATTGATCCACAGTCCTTTCGTCCCCCAGTGGCTCTAATGCTCCTTCGATTGGGATAGCGCCGACATATCCGCAGTACTCATCAGCAGATCCGTCAGTCAATAACTCCTTAATTTGACCATAGTCAATTCTGCTTTCGACCTGTTCCGGCGACCCGCCGCTGGAATCTGGTGCTTTCCAGTTGGCGTATTTTTTCATATCGTCATTCAAAAATTCAGACATTTTCCTCCTCACAAAATTTCAATTAGTTGCTTCAGACTCGTAATTTTTGGGCCGGAGAAATGGCTTAGCCGCTCAGCTGGATCATGGATATTTTTTTCTCGCCGCATCTCGATGGCAATTGCCCTCGGAAACTCTTTGACAATTTCTTCTAAAGCATCACCACGATCATCAACAATCATAAACTTTTCCTTCTGTTTGACGATTTTTTTTAGATATTCGGCCTTAGGAATTGGGGTGAAATGAAGTTTTTGAAAATATTTGCTAACACTGGTTTTTTTGATTTTTCGCGGCTGAAATTTTGGATGACCGAGCGAGATCATTTCAACTTGATAATTAGGTAATTTTGAAATTACTTTCAGTGAACTTTCAATATCAGGAAATAGATATTTTTTGGCACTGGTCAGCAAACTCTCAATTCGCGCCTGGGATAGGCGGACATTAAATTGGCGGATTTTTTCCAACCGGGCGAGATGATCAGCCGGCAAATAATTGCCATCCAAACACTCGGCATTATAGCTATCACCAACTTCTTGCTTCGAAAATCCCGATTTTTCAATCTGGGAGATCAGATCACTTCGAAATTTTTGCGAATCAAAAAGCACACCGTCAAAATCAATAAAAAGTTTCATATGGACATTATAGCAAATTTTTCTCTTGATTAATTTCTAATAGTCGGATAAAATGATATAACTAGACTATGAAAATGGACGATGAAAAATACTGGCGGAAAATGATAAATCAGGGACTGATTCGGTTTTTTCTATTGAAAGTTCTTTACAAGGACAAGGAAAGTTATGGTTACCGGTTGGTCAAGCGGGTTGAAGAACTTTCGGATGGTTTGTGTCGGCCGACAGAATCAACAATTTATCCAGCGCTGGAGCAACTTTCTTCCGGCGGCTATGTTGAAGTTAACAAAGTTTCTGCTGGTAAAAAAATCAGAAAAATCTATTCCTTGAATGATAAAGGTCGCTCAGCTTTTCGCGCCGCCGCCAAAGCTTATGGCGAAATTATCCCAACTTTGCGCAAAGCAATAATGCTCTAATAAAAAAACACCTCTGGATTGAGAGATTGACAGGCCAGCTGGTGTTATTTTTTAGTTTCGCTGCTAGCAATCATAAATAGCGCAATGATTGCCGCCACAGCAATAAGTAAAAATCCTGCAGCTGTCAACAGAACATAGAGAGTCACGCTACCACTTTGAGAATAAATATCGGCATTGACCTGTCCCTGACGACCAATAAATATCGACACTATCCCAAGGAATATGACGATAATTGGTAAAATGATTTTTGTTCGGATATTCATCTTAAGTTATATTTTAGCAGAGTTATCTAAATTTTTGCAAGTAACAAAAAAAAGACAGCTCTTAGGGCTGTCTTTTTTTGTCTCGTAGTCTCTATGTTGGCGCTGTCCTACTCTCCCAGGACCTTGCGGACCAAGTACCATCGGGGCTGATGGGCTTAACTTCCGAGTTCGGAATGGAATCGGGTGTACCCCCATCGCTATAAGCACCAACATAGAAACCACGAAAAATACATAATAAGCCAGTAATTGCTAGTCAAATTTTAAAAGTTAAAATCACCCGTCTCGACTCGGTCAAGCCGAGGCGGAAATTGATCAATTAGTACTCCACAGCTGAATCCCTCACGGGACTTACACCTAGAGCCTATCAACCCCATAGTCTTTGGGGGATCAAAGATCTAATCTTGTGGACGGCTTCACGCTTATATGCTTTCAGCGTTTATCCAAACCGAACATAGCTACCCAGCGATGGATGAGGGTCATCCAACTGGCACACCAGAGGTTCGTCCATCCCGGTCCTCTCGTACTAGGGACAGCACCACTCAAATCTTTACGCCTACAGCAGATTAGGACCGACAATCTATTACTTGATAACCACATCAATTACTGAAATTTATCTGTGGCGATCCAATGCGAATTGGATTCTGCATATCGCTATGCAGTTTAGACTATATCTTCTCCGACACTTTGTTCGGAGTTTGGCATGTAGTCGTTGAGGATTTCAAAAGAGCTAATAATTCTTCTTTTTTACGAATACGTCTTTTTCCACCAGCATTCATCTTGTAAGCTAGTTTGATGATTTCAGCCATTCCAACTGATGTTCGGTGTCTGCCAGAGCAGATTATTCGAACAACAGAATAGAATATTTTGAAATCAAGCTTTTTAGATGTAAGCAAATGGTTGAATTCAAAGAATGGAATAACTTTTGTTATAAGGTCAGCCCGATCTCGGACGACATAGACAAAAGTCTCATCCTTTGAATTCCGGTGATTTGGTTTAATGTAGCCGCAGCCTAAAACTTTTTCAACAAGTTCTAGAACATTTCGGCTCTGGAAATTCTGTGAAACATGAAACTCCGGAATCACAGACATTCCTAAAGGCAAGTCTTTTCGTATCGCAAAAGCGATGTGAAAGCTGCCTTCACCATCAACCAAACCACAAACGTACCCGCGCAAAAACTCTTTTGACCTTTCCTGCTGATTGTCTGCACTGGATGAATTTTCACTTTGTAACATATTTCTATAATACAAAGTACCACCAGATACTACAAGTCCTATTAGGACTACAGAGTTCCCAGCATATAGCCAAATTTATAGACAGCGCAATATTCCACTGTCTCACGACGTTCTGAACCCAGCTCGCGTACCCTTTTAATTGGCGAACAGCCAAACCCTTGGGACCTTCTTCAGCCCCAGGATAGGACGAGCCGACATCGAGGTGCCAATCCGCATCGTCTATGTGGTCTATTGGATGCGATCAGCCTGTTATCCCCGGGGTAACTTTTATCCGATGAGCGGTCCGATTATCATAAATGCGGACCGGATCACTAAATCCTGGTTTCCCACCTGTTCGACTTGTAAGTCTCACAGTCAAGCACGCTTATGCTTTTATACTTTCACTCCGATTTCCATCCGGAGTAAGCGTACCTTTGAACGCCTCCGTTACAATTTAGGAGGCAACCGCCCCAGTTAAACTACCCGTCAGATACTGTCTCTCCCGATCGATTCCGGTCGGGTGGTTAGAAGCCAGAAAGTAGAAGAGTGGTATTTCACTGGCGCCGAAGCTCCCACCTATTCTACACATCTAAATCCTAGATTCAATATCTAACTATAGTAAAGCTCCACGGGGTCTTTCCGTCTTGCTGCAGGTAGCCGGCATCTTTACCGGCATTGTAATTTCACCGGATCCCTCGTTGAGACAGTGCCCAGATCGTTACGCCATTCGTGCGGGTCGGAACTTCAAGTTTATTGCCATTATTGCTAATGGATTAGACTATATTTTCAGCTTGTCATATGCTTTAGGAGCTCATCTTTTTGATATTTTCTCTTACCGCAATTAATTTGATAAGAAATTTCGATGATCTCTAATAATTTTTTCGGGTTGCGATGCTGGTTTTTATAAATCGAGTCGCAAACCTGCGAAAATTTTTCAAAGTCTGATTTTTTCGTTCCCACTAAAGGATATTTCCTAAAAAATGGGATGATCTTTTTTACAAGATCGGTTATTGATCTGACTTCGAATTTATAATTTTGGTCATTCTTGGAAAATCTTATCGAGCCACACCCGAAATTCTGGTGAATTCTCTTTATAAGCTCAAGATTTTTCTTATTCTGGCTGATTGAAAAGCTCGGCCTGACTTCAATGTTCGTTTTCAACTTACTGCGCTGATTAAACGAAACACAGAAGCATCCTTCGCCTTCAACAAAACCAGAAATAAATGAATTAAAATCCATCTTTCTCCTTTCCAAGAACTCCATTGCATACTTTTTTCGACAAGCGCCAGCGTATTATCCGATATTACATCGAATCTCACCTTTCGGATCAGTCGTTACGGGGTCCAACTCTTTTTACAAAGGGCCGGACTTCCCACGATATTCTCCTCTGACTTCTTCGGCCACCAAGGAGTTCACCGTTATTAGCTGGTTTACTTAAGAGATATTACTATCTATTTCGGGCAAGTTTTCCGACAACATTACCCGACAAGGAATTTCGCTCTTTATGTTACTACTTTTTTGTCATCCTGAATTCATTTCAGGATCTATTTGTATAGATTCCGGATCAAGTCCGGAATGACAATCAAGATGTCTCGATCATTTCTGTCGAGATCTACATGTCGCCATGCAGTTCAGACTATATCTTAACGGAGAAAATACTGGAGCGCCCCTTTCGTTCCATGGTTCTTCGTTCTCGACGTGTAGTCGTTGGGGGTGGTGATTACTTCTCGAGCGCTATGACCGAGATCACTCTGCGTGACTTCTGATCAAACTACAACCGCGATGTCACAGGAAGACCAGCGGTCAATTCCTGTTCGCGCTTGTTACACTCCTCGAGAAATGCTTCTTCGGACTGACAGTCGAGTTTGAGTCGCTCCTCGGAAATCATCGCAATCTGATGGCGATGAACCGAGATGCACTACTACCAGCCTTACTACCAATACCATCTCATCACCTTCCCTGCTGATTGACCCCACTGGTCGGATTTTCGCTGCAATCCTATTGGATCACGAGCACCGCCAGATACTATCGGGTTATTCCAGCATATAGTCGAATTTTCATCCTACATCCTCGATGGCGTCGAGGTTCGAACGGAGGTCTTTCACCTCACTAAGGCAGTTAATATCCTACCATAGGACCGTTATAGTTACGGCCGCCATTCACTCGGGCTTAGCCCACCGGCTCATCCCCGACGAATCGGGGGATCACCAGTGGATTTGACCTTCGAGCATTGGGCAGGCGTCAGCCCCTATACATCAGCTTTCGCTTTAGCAGAGGCCTGTGTTTTTGGTAAACAGTCGCCTGGGCTCTTTCGCTGCGCCCCGACATTACATCGGGGAAGCTTTATTCCGAAGTTACAGCTGCTTATTTGCCGAGTTCCTTAACGAGGGTTCTTCCGATCACCTGAGGCTTCTCGCCTCACCCACCTGAGTCGGTTTGCGGTACGGTTCCAGATACCATAAGTTTCTACGCTTTTCTTGTCACTGCTATGCCTTACAGAAATTAACCATAGCTTCCTGTAAATCGTTACAATGCGCACATAGAGACAAGCATCCGGAGTGCTGGAATATGAACCAGCTGGCCATCACCTACGCTTTACGCCTCGGCTTAGGGCCGACTAACCCTGGGACGATTACCGTTGCCCAGGAAACCTTGGGTATTCGGTGGCCAAGTTTCTCGCTTGGCTAATTCGTTACTCATGCCAACATTCTCACTTCTCCGCACTCCAGCAATCCTTACGGACTACCTTCATCGCACGAAGAACGCTCCTCTACCACTCGCGCCTCGCTGCCGCTCGCCGCTCCACAAATGGATGACTAATTTATCCAAATGACTAATGACGAATCTGAATATAAATCCGAATATCGAAATCCGAAATCCGAAACAAATTCTAAATTCTAATTTTCAAAATTTTAAACATTCGAATTTTCTTTGTTTGTTTCGAGTTTCGAATTTCGAATTTCGAAATTTTTATTGGTTATTCGTTATTTAGACCATTCGTTATCCATTGCTGGAGTCGTCGAACGATAGTGAGACGCGAATCCGCATCTTCGGTCAAAGTCTTGAGCCCCGTTACATTTTCGGCGCAGAATCTCTGTTAGATCAGTGAGCTATTACGCACTCTTTAAAGGATGGCTGCTTCTGAGCCAACCTCCTGATTGTTTAGGAGATTCCACTTCCTTTTCCACTTAGACTTTAGTTAGGGACCTTAGATGGCGATCCGGGCTGTTTCCCTCTTGACCATGAAGCTTAGCCCCCACAGTCTGACTCCCTGCTAAAAACACGAGAATTCGGAGTTTATTTGGGGCCGACGGCCGAAGCCGCCAAAACCCATCCAGTGCTCTACCTCTCGTGTTATTGGGCAGAGGCTATACCTAAATATATTTCGAGGAGAACCAGATATTTCCGAGTTCGATTAGCATTTCACCACTATCCACAGCTCATCCTAACACTTTGCAACGTGAACAGGTTCGGGCCTCCAGCCGATGTTACTCGGCCTTCACCCTGGCCATGGATAGATCACTCGGTTTCGGGTCTAGTGCATACGACTAATCGCCCTATTAAGGCTCGCTTTCACTACGCCTCCGGGTACAACCCTTAAGCTTGCCGCATACAGCTAACTCGTTGGCTCATTCTACAAAAGGCACGCCATGACCGCGCAAAGCGCGGAAACTCGAAATTCTAAATCCGAAATTCGAAACAAATTCTAATTTTCAAATTTTCTAATGTTTAAAACATTTGATCATTTGAATTTGGAAAATTGTTTAGGATTT
>Ga0210031_1002234_pt1 | contig 11655 bp, 12 predicted proteins | sample CryGeyCG2014_080_FD_185455 | JGI IMG/M metagenome (GOLD analysis project Ga0210031, IMG submission 185455) | Groundwater microbial communities from aquifer - Crystal Geyser CG03_land_8/20/14_0.80 (SPAdes) (version 2) | ecosystem: Environmental > Aquatic > Deep subsurface > Groundwater | place... | reverse complement strand
CTCCAGAATTCCGTGCTCGGCGAGCCCCTTCCCTACAAGAAAATGGTCAAACATGTCCGAGGCCCAAAATCGTTGAACCACAACATATAGTGGTTGGCTTAGTCAAATGGATATCCCAGTTTTCATTTTTTTACGAAGCTGTCATTTTCAAGTGAAGCGGGATGCCGCTGACGACGAGTGTGACCGTGTCGGCCGCCGCCGCGATCTCCTGGTTGCAGCGCCCGGCGATGTCCCGGAAACGCCGCGCCGTTTCGTTGTCGGGGACGATCCCCATCCCCAGTTCGTTCGTGACAAAAATGACCGTTCCGCCGAACGCCCCGCAGGAGTCGGTCAGTTCCCGACAGCGGCCAATCGCGGCCTCTTCGGTAAAATTTTCCCCCCGCTTTTCCGCCTCGTAGAAGAGGTTGTTGATCCAGAGGGTCAGGCAATCGATGAGGAGCACCCGGAAGGCCCCCGCCCGGCGGATGACGCCGGCCAGATCGGCAGTCTCCTCGATTGTTTCCCAACCCTTTCCGCGCCGCGCCTCCCGGTGCTTCCGGATGCGCTCCTCCATCTCCGGATCGATCACCGGAGAGGTTGCGATGTAGGCGCGCGGGCCGGGCAGGGCCTCCGCCATCTTCTCAGCGAAGGCGCTCTTGCCGCTCCGGCTGCCGCCGGTGATGAGGATGATCTCCGCCATTCAACAAATCTCCAGGTGGCGCCGGTCATTGAGAAGGGTCAGAACGCCCTTCCCGCCGTCGATCCGGATCTCCGAAATGGAGGCCGGCTGGACGTCAAAGAGGAGGTGGGCCCGATCCGGAAGCCCCAGGAAATGGCAGATCAGGAACCGGATGACCCCCCCGTGCGTGACGACGACAGCCGTTCGGGCGGGATCGGCGGCGATCCGTCGGGCCGCCGCCCCGATCCGCTTCCGGAAATTTCCGATGCTCTCGCCCTCCGGAAAGGCGAAATTGTCCGCCAGGGCGGCCCAGCGATCGGCGGCGATCCGTCGGGCCGCCGCCCCGATCCGCTTCCGGAAATTTCCGATGCTCTCGCCCTCCGGAAAGGCGAAATTGTCCGCCAGGGCGGCCCAGCGATCGACGGCCGCGGGATCGGCGGCGAGGATTTTCGCGAAGCCCATCCCCTCCCAGCGGCCGAAGTCGATCTCCCGGAGGTCGGGATCAACGACGAAATTGGCGCCCCGGCCGAGCGCGAGCTCGGCCGTCTCGCGGGTCCGGCGAAGCGGACTCACCAGGACGCTCGCCACGTCCGGCCGCCGGACGAGCGGCCCGGCGAGGGCGGCCGCCTGCCGCCTTCCCTCCTGAGAAAGCGGCGCATCCGTCCGGCCGATGTACCGGCCCCGGCGGCGAGCTCCGAGATCGCCGTGGCGGATAAGGATCAGACGCTCTGCCATTCTTTCTCCCACACCCCGCTTTTATGCCTCCATCCCGCCGGGTTGCCTTTCGACAGGAAGCATTCCTACGGAAGCGCCGGGCCTCCTTGCCCATAAAAAACAAAAAACCCCGCGCCTTGCGACGTGGGGATGCCGTATTTCATCCTCAATCCGTTTCCGATCCAAAGACCCCTCTCCACGGGGGTCATAACAAACAGGACAGCCTGCGGGCAGGTCTTCTGGCTTCCGGATCAACCTCCGGCCGCGCCTTCCCATCCTTCGAAGGATAGTGACGTCGAGCGGCCTTTGTCCCCGGTTACAGCGGCGGGACCGCGACGGACTTTCACCGTCTTCCCTATATCGCCTTTAAAGGGCGACCCGCAAGGATGGCTCTACCCATAGTACAGCGCGCGGATGCTGTCAAGGGGAATATGCCGCACGCGAAGTTCCCACGGATTCCCTCAGGATATCCGGACGAGGTCCTTGATCCGGTGGGGGGAGCGGAAGTTGGCGAGCGCCCTGGGAAGTTGATCCAGCGGATAGATGTTCGTGATGAAGAGGTCGGAACGGATCGCCCCTTTTTGCAGCAGATCAAGCGCGGCGGGGAACTCGTCCTGGTAGGTCATCGCGCCCTGAATGAGAAGTTCCTTGCGGGCGATCAGCGCCGCCGGGATGGAGGAGTCCTTTTCCGGCAGGCCGGTCAACAGAATCCTCGCCCCCGGGGCGGACCAGCGGATGATGCGGGCCAGCGCGTCGGCCGCGCCGCTCGTCTCGTAAACGATGGTAAAATCGCCCTTCCTGGTTTCCAGTTCTGCTGCGGAGTGGAAAGTCTGTATTGCGCCCAATTTTCGGGCGACCTCGAGGCGGGGTTCGGAGGTGTTGAACGCCGTTACCCGGGCGCCGGACAGGACGGCCAGTTGGACGTAGAAGAGGCCGATGGTCCCGGTCCCGTAAACGAGCACCCGGTCTCCCGCCGCGGGGGCGCATTTCTGAAACCCGTGGAGGGCGACGGAGAGGGGTTCGGTCAATGCCGCCGCCGAATCGGAGAGCCCCTCCGGCAGCGTCCAGACGTATTTCCGGGGCGCGGCGACATATTCCGCGAAGACGCCGTCGACATCCAGCCCCAGCCTCACCCGGTTAGGGCAGATGTTCTCCCTGCCGCTCCGACAGGTTTCGCATTGCCCGCAGGCGAAATTGGGCTGGATGGCCACCCGCTCCCCAATACGCGTCCCCACGCCCCCCGGGCCGAGCGCGGCAATCTCTCCGACGGCCTCGTGGCCGGCGACGACCGGGAAGTTCCCCCCCAGATCCCCCCGGTATTTGGCGAAATCGGTCCCGCAGATCCCCGCCTCCCGAACTCGGACGAGCACCTCGCCCTCGCGGGGCACAGGCACGGGCAGATCCCGGATTTCCATCTTTTGGGGTCCGACCAGCAGCGCTGCCTTCATGAGAGCTCCTTTCCCAGGATTCACGAACGTTTTTCATCCTTTCGCCGCTGACGGGTGCAATCCCTGCCGGCGGAGATGGATCACCCTGTTCGTCGGCGGTCATGCAGAATCGTTCCGGTAAGATATTGATTTTCAACGCCTGGAGTATATGGAAAGGGTTTCTGCATGTCAAGAAGGAAAGGCAGAAGCACCAATAATAATTTTGCTTGACAGGACGATTTGGATGAATATAATCTCCACCAAAACGGTAGAATTGGTAGAGATAGAGACGTGGATATCCGTTGAAACTGTCAACGAGGGAAAGATACGGGGTGAGACGGATGCTGGGGCTGGCTCTCCGTTACGGGGAAGGGCCCATCCTGCCAAAGGATATCGCCCCAGAACACGACGCCGGCAGCGACGGTGGAAAGACAGAAACGCCAGGGGGAGGTGAATCGTGAAGCGAGACAATAATCTGCGGAATATTTTGATGTGCATGTGTTATAAAACCAAGCGGGGAGGTCTGTTCATGTGAAGGCGGTTTGGCATCCATGAATGGGGCAACCCGCTGACCGGGAGAGGTCCAGCGGGTTTTTTATTGCATACAAAACGAAACGGTCTTACAGTCGCACAGAAAAAGGAACAGGCTGCCCGTTTAAAAAAGGCGTTTCCTCCCCCGCGTATCTTTTGCCGGTGGGAAAACACCTAAGGCGGCCGCAGGGAAAGAACCTATGAAAGCTGTATTAAAAACGGAATCCACGGAAACGAAGCCGGAGGGCCGTAACCGCTCCCTCGGGATCGTCGAGACGCACTATTACACCTTTGCCGAACCGCCGGGAACGCTCGCGCTCGAGAGCGGAGAGACGCTGGGGCCGGTGACGCTCGCCTATGAAACCTATGGAACGCTGAATCGGGAAAAGTCAAATGCAATCCTCGTGCTGCATGCCCTTTCCGGCGACGCCCATGCCGCCGGTCTTTACAGAGGAAAAAAGGACCCCGGCTGGTGGGACGCGATGATCGGGCCGGGGAAGCCTTTCGATACGGACCAGTATTTCGTGATCTGTTCCAACGTGATCGGGGGATGCAAGGGAAGCACGGGCCCTTCTTCCGTGAATCCGCAGAGCGGGAAACCCTACGGGACGGAATTCCCCTTCGTCACGATTTCCGATATGGTCCATGCCCAACGGCGCCTGATCGATTTTCTCGGAATCGACCGGCTGCTCTGCGTGGCAGGCGGTTCGATGGGGGGGATGCAGGCCCTCCAGTGGGTGGCCTCCTATCCCGAGCGGGTCCGGTCCGCCATCCCCATCGCCACGGCCCTGAAACATTCGCCGCAGCAGATCGCCTTCAACGAGGTGACCCGACAGTCGATCATGGCCGATCCGGCCTGGCGGGAGGGGAATTATTACGAGACCGGCCAGCCGGAGAAGGGGCTCTCGGTGGCCCGGATGATCGGCCACATCACCTTCATGAGCGACCAGTCGATGGAGGAGAAGTTTTCCCGGAAATTGAAAAAAGGCCATCTCAATTTCAATTTCGACGCGGACTTCGAGGTGGAGGGGTATCTCCGGTACCGGGGCGCGAATTTCGTCAAGCGCTTTGACGCAAACTCCTATCTGTACATTACGAAGGCGATGGACTATTTCGATCTTTCCGGTGGAAAATTGATCAACGGCAGGGTGGTTGACGCCCGCTTTCTGGTCATCTCCTTCAAGTCGGACTGGCTCTATCCCTCGCATCAGTCCCAGGAGATCGTCCGGCAGTTGAAGCTCAAACAGGTCGATGCGACCTACTGCGAGCTGAAATCAACCTATGGCCACGACGCCTTTCTGGTGGAATTGGAGGGGCAGACGACCCTGATCCACCATTTTTTGGAGAAGACGTATCTCGGTCAGAGGAATGGGAATGGAAATCATCAATAACGGCATCCGTCCGGATCATCAGGTTATTTTCGATATGATCGAACCGGGATCCCGTGTTCTGGATCTCGGTTGCGGCACGGGCGACCTGCTTCAACTCGTGGCGCGGGACAAGGACGCCCGCGTCCAGGGGATCGAGCTGGATGAGAATGCGATCTACGAGTGTGTCAGAAAAGGGCTTTCCGTCTGTCAGAGCGATATCGAAAGCGGTCTTGCGGAATATCCGGACGGCTCGTTCGATTATGTGATCCTGAACCAGAGCCTCCAGGAGATCCGGAAGGTCTTCTTCCTCCTCCGGGAGGCCCTCCGGGTGGGGAACCGGGTGATCGTCGGGTTTCCCAACTTCGCCTACATCAACGCCCGCGTCTGTCTCGGCTTGGGCGGGAAGGCGCCCATGACGCCGTCTCTGCCCTACCGCTGGTATGACACCCCCAACGTGCGGTTCCTGAGCATCAGCGATTTCCAGAGTTTTTGCGCGGAGAAGGGATTCGCAGTCCGGAAGGCCCGCTTTCTCAACGGGAAACGAACGATTACCTTCTGGCCGAACCTCCGGGCGCTGGGTGCGATCTTTCTTCTGGAGGAGAAGGGTCGGTGACGCCAAAATAGTGCGATGGTGGGGACGCCTTGCGGCAAGGTGTCCCCGTATTTTCCTTGACAGGAGCCGCTTCATGATTTAGTTCCCTCCGTGTTGCTAACAGGTTGCAACGGTTGGCCCAATGGGAGGCGGAGGCGGAAAAGAGAAAAAGGGGCGCGCTTCGGGAGGAGAGGATGCATCCGATTTATATGGATTATGCGGCGACGACGCCGACCGATCAACGGGTAGTTGAGGCGATGCGGCCCTTCTTCGGCGAGATTTTCGGCAACCCATCGAGTCTCCATGGTTTCGGCCAGGATGCCCGGGCGGCTATGGAAGAGGCGCGGGCGAAGATCGCCGCCTTTATCGGCGCAAAGCCGGCGGAGGTTGTTTTTACGAGTGGCGGCACGGAGAGCGACAACTTCGCGATCAAGGGGGTGGCCTGGGCGAACCGCAACAAGGGCGACCACATCATCATATCCCAGATCGAACACCACGCCGTGCTTTTGACCTGCCGCTTTCTCGAGGAGGAGGGGTTCAAAGTCACCCGCCTTCCCGTGGACAAGGACGGCCTGGTCGATCCGGCGGAGGTTGCGAAGGCGATCACGGACCGAACCATCCTCATCTCCATCATGCATGCGAACAACGAGATCGGGACAATCGAACCGATCGCCGAGATCGGCCGGATCGCGAAGGAGAGGAAGGTCTATTTTCATACGGATGCCGTGCAGACCTTCGGTCACCTGCCGCTTGCGGTGGATGAACTGAACGTCGATCTGCTGAGCGCCTCGGCGCACAAGCTCTGCGGACCCAAGGGGGTGGGGCTGCTCTACATCCGGGAGGGGACGCGGATCGTTCCGTTCATGCACGGCGGCGAACAGGAAAGCGGCCGCCGGGCCTCCACGCAGAATGTTCCCGGGATCGTCGGTTTCGGGAAGGCGGTGGAACTCGCGGCGGCGACGCAGGCCGAAGAGGCGGCGAGATTGACCGCCTTCCGGGACCGCTTCATCGAGGGCATCCTCGATCGGCTCGACGGAATCCGTCTCAACGGCCATCCCACGCGGCGGCTTCCCAACAACGTCAACCTCTCCGTGGAATCGATTGAAGGGGAGGGGATGATCCTCAGTCTGGACATGCTGGGGATCGCCTGTTCAACCGGTTCGGCCTGTTCTTCATCCAGTCTCGAACCGTCGCACTGTCTCATCGCCATCGGCCTGCCGCACGAGTTTTCCCACGGATCGCTCCGGTTCAGTCTGGGGAGGTACACGAAGGAGAGCGATATCGATGCGGTCTTAGAGGCGCTGCCGCAGGTCGTAAGAAGGCTGCGCGCGCTGTCGCCGCTCTCCGGAGGGAAGAAGTCCGCATGAAGAAGGTGGCGGTTGCCATGAGCGGCGGCGTCGATTCCGCCGTGGCGGCCCTGCTTCTTAAGCAGAGCGGTCATGAGACGGTCGGCGTGACGATGTGCCTTGGAGTAACCCCGGCGGAAGGGGGAGCGGTAAAGTGTTGCGGCGCCCGGGAGATTGAGGATGCGGGGAGCGTCTGCAGGGCGTTAGGGATCCGCCATTACGTCGTCGATTTCGCGGCGGATCTGGAGGCGAAGGTCATCGAACCTTTCGTTGCGGAATATCTCCGGGGACGGACGCCCAACCCGTGCGTCGCGTGCAACCGGTGGCTCAAATTCGGTTCGCTCTTGAGCAAGGCGCTGGCCTGGGGGTTTGACGGACTCGCCACGGGCCATTATGCCGCAATCGTTGCCGGCGGCGGCGGATATCTTCTCAAAAGGCCGAAGGACCGGCGGAAGGATCAGACCTATTTCCTCCACGCGATCCCGCGGGAGACGCTGGCGAAAGTGCTTTTCCCGCTGGCCGGTCTGACCAAGGACGAGGTGCGGGGCATCGCAAAACGGGCCGGCCTGCCCGTCTTTGACAAGCGGGAGAGCCAGGACGTCTGCTTCATGCCGGCGGAGGGTCACGGCGCCTTTCTCCGCAGCCGGGGGGCGGGGATCGAACCCGGAGAGATCGTGAACCTTGAAGGCCGGGTCCTCGGGCGGCACGAAGGGATCGCCTGCTACACCATCGGTCAGCGGGGAGGCCTGCGCGTGAGTTCTCCCAAGCCTCTGTATGTGGTCGCGATCGACGCGACCCATAACCGCCTCATCGTGGGCGGGAAAACGGATCTCCGGGCGGGGGGGCTTGTCGCGGGGGAGGTGAACCGTCTGGTGGATGTGTTCCCGGAGGAGGCATGGGCGAAGATCCGTTACGCCCACCGGGCCGCGCGCTGCCGGATTTCCGAAGAAAAGGACGGCCGCCTCGCGGTCCGGTTTGCGGAGCCGCAGGAGGCCGTCGCGCCGGGACAATCCGTCGTTCTCTACGACGGAGAGACCGTCCTGGGCGGCGGGATCATTCAGGAGGTATTACAGTGGAACTTGTTGAAAAAATAGAGCGGTTGAAGAAGGAACGGAAGGCGGTCATCCTCGCCCACAACTATCAGCTTCCCGAGGTTCAGGATTGCGCCGACTTCGTCGGCGACTCCTTAGGGCTGAGCATCAAGGCCTCGCAGACGGATGCGGAGGTGATCGTCTTCTGCGGGGTGCACTTCATGGCGGAGACGGCGAAGATCCTCTCGCCGGGGAAGACCGTGCTGCTGCCGGACAAGAATGCCGGCTGTCCGATGGCGGACATGATCACGGCGGAGCAACTCCGCGCGCTGAAGGCGGAACATCCTCGGGCAAAGGTTCTCTGCTATGTGAACACCTCGGCCGAGGTCAAGGCGGAGTGCGACCTCTGCTGCACGTCGGCGAACGCCGTCCGGATGGTCGGCGAGGTCTTGAAGGATGCCCGTGAGATCATCTTTGTTCCCGACCGCTATCTGGCCGCCTTCGTGGCCGGGCAGACCGGCCGCGCCTTTATTGTCTGGCAGGGATTTTGCCCCACCCACGCCAAAATTCTGCCGGAACACATCCAGGCGGCGCGGGCCCTTTATCCGGGGGCGGTCGTGATGGTCCATCCGGAATGCCGGCCGGAGGTGGCCGCGCTGGCGGATCAGGTGATTTCCACCGGCGGGATGAGCCGCTATGCGCGGGAGGCTGCGGCGCGCGACATTATCGTCGGGACGGAGCCCGGGATCATCCACCGCCTGAAGAAGGAGAATCCGGACAAGATCTTCCATCCGGTTTCGGACTTCGTCGTCTGTCCGAACATGAAGCGGACCACTCTGGAGAAGATCCTCTGGTCCCTGGAGGACATGACGCATGCGATCGAGGTGCCGGAAGAGACCGCATCGCGGGCAAGGCGGTGCATCGAGGCGATGCTGAACGTCGGACGGTAGGAGAGAGGGATGGAGCCCACAAAAGATTTCGAGGTGTTGCATATCGACCGCGAGACGGTCGAATCCCGGACCGGGTCAACGGCCCGCGAGTTTCCACTGACGATCATGCTCAACGGCGAGCAACTGGTCACGGTCCTCTGTTCCCCCGGCGATCTGGAGGCGCTGGCCGTCGGCTTCCTCTATTCCGAGGGGATGATCCGGGCAAAAGAGGAGATCACGGGAATGTCGCTCGACGGGGAGTTGGGGATTGTCCGGATCCGCACGGCGGAAGACAAGACCCAGAACGGGAAGCTTTTCATGAAGCGCGTCCTGACCACCGGCTGCGGCCGGGGCATGGCCTTCTACAGTTTTGCCGACCTGGACCGCAAGAAGAAGGTTCTGTCGGATCTGCGGGTGACCCCGGCGGAGGTGCTGGCGCTGAGCCGGCGCTTTCAAGGCGCCTCCGAACTCTACCGGACCACGCACGGGGTCCACAGTGCGGCCCTCTGCGACACCCGGGAGATCCTGGTCTTCGCGGAGGATATCGGGAGGCACAATGCGGTCGACAAGGTTATCGGCCGCTGTCTGCGGGAGGAGATTCCGGTCGCCGACCGGATTCTGATGACGAGCGGGCGGATCTCTTCGGAGATCCTCTTCAAGACCGCGGGGAGCAATATTCCCGTGCTGATCTCCAAATCCGCCCCGACGGACATGGGCGTCGAGCTGGCGCGGGAGTTGGGGATCACGCTGATCGGTTCGGTCCGCGGGGGCGGAATGAATGTCTATGCGGGCGTTGAACGGATTAAGGTATGAAGAAATGTCATTGACTTGAGAATGATCTCTTTCCAGTCCCCCTTGGTAAAGGGGGATTTAGGGGGATTTTCATAAAATTCCGTAGAATCTCCCCCCACCCCTCTTTACAAAAGAGGGGAGTCAAAACGCTTAAGTCAATGACATTGAGGTATGAGGTATGAATTATGAGGCGATCACGCCTGAAGAGGAGAAGGTTCATGACGGGAACGGTCATTGCCGTCTGTCGGAGTGAAAAGACGGGAACGAAGAAGGAACCCTGCGGGGCGGGGGTTTTTATTGAGGACTACGGTCTGGAAGGGGATGCGCATGCGGCGCGGGGCATCGCGCGGCAGGTGAGCCTGCTTGCGGAAGAGAGCATCGACAAGATGAGAGCCCTTGGTCTTGAGCTGCACCCGGGGGACTTTGCCGAAAACCTGACGGTGGGAGGCATGGTGTTGTTTTCCCTGCCTGTCGGGACGAGGCTCCGGGTCGGGGGTGAAGTTGTTCTCGAAGTCAGTCAGATCGGGAAGACCTGTCACAGCGGTTGCGCCATCTTCCAGGCGGTGGGAAGCTGCATCATGCCGAAGGAGGGCGTTTTCGCCCGCGTGATCCGGGGTGGGACGATCGGAACGGGGAATGTTGTGGAGATCATGAAGGAAGGGGAAGAAGGGGATCATGGAAAACGGGGATGAAAAGAGGGTCGCGGAAACCGAAAAGAGGGCGGAGGATGATTTCTCTGGGCTCGTGGAGTCGCTCTGCTCCCCGAAGAACGGTTCCGCCGCGGGGATGAGGAAGCGATGGCAGGAGCAGGCGCTGCCGTCCCGGCAGGTGATCGGCGAGATCGTCGAGGCGCTCCGCTCCATCCTTTTCCCGGGTTACTTCGGTTTTTCCGAACTCAAGTCGGAGAGCCTCCGGTTTCATGTCGGCTCGACGCTGGACCACCTCCGGCGCGATCTTCAGGAACAGATCAAACGCGGGCTCTGCTTCTCCTGTGAGGAGGGGCCGGAGTGCCTGCCCTTCTGCGACAAGAAGGCCCGCGAGTTGACTGGCGCGTTTCTCCAGAGGCTGCCGGGGGTGCAGAGACGGCTCGCGCTGGACGTCAAGGCCGCCTATGAGGGAGATCCGGCGGCTGCGAACCCCGACGAGGTGATCTTCTGTTATCCGGGGCTCGCGGCGATCACGAACTACCGTCTGGCCCATGAACTGCGTCTCCTTGGCGTGCCCATCATCCCGAGGATGATCACCGAGGCGGCGCACAGCGCGACGGGCATCGATATTCACCCCGGGGCGGTCATCGGGGAGAATTTTTTTATCGATCACGGAACCGGGATCGTGATCGGGGAGACCTGCATCATCGGCAACCGCGTCCGCATCTACCAGGGGGTCACCCTCGGGGCGAAGAGTTTTCAACTGGATGGGGATGGCAACCCGGTTCGGGGGATCGACCGGCATCCGATCGTCGAGGACGATGTGACCATCTACTCCGGCGCGACGATCCTCGGCCGGGTGACGATCGGCCGCGGTTCGGTGATCGGCGGCAATGTCTGGCTCGTCCACAGCGCGCCGCCGGGGAGCCGGATCACGCAGGCGCAGAGCCGCGAGGATGAGTTCGAACGGGGAGCGGGGATCTGATTTCCCCGCCGGAGGGATGAAGATCTCGTTCCGGTTTCGTCCAACCGGCCGGCATTCCCAAATTTCCTCCTTAATTCTTACCGGCTTTATATGAAAATCCCCCCGTGCCCCCCTTTGCTAAAGGGGGGCACGGGGGGGATTTTATGTGCATGAGGTTATTGCAAAAGTACCAATAAATCCCCTCCCCCCTGGCGGGGGAGGGTTAGGGTGGGGGGGGAGTGGTGAATGGGTAGCCGAAGCAAAGTGCTTGTAATTGATAGTAGTTACGAGACTTGCGCCGAGGCGGTGGCGCGCGCTTTTGCCGCTTTCCCGCTGGAGATCCGCGGGAAAAACGTGGTCGTCAAGGTTAACGCGCTTCGGGCCTGCGACCCGGATCGCGAGGCGATTGTCACGCATCCGGCGCTTCTGAGGGCGGTCATCGAGCGGCTGAAGACGATGGCGCCGAATCAAATTATCGTCGGCGATTCGGTGGGCACCGAGTCCTACGGAAACTCACAACATATTTTTGGTTCCTCGCTGTTTCATGTGGGTAGCCTGAATTCAAGTTTACCGCCAATGAGGTAGATCATGGTGATCAGGTTTTTGATGGTACGGTATCCCCTGGCTTTAGCTTTGGCTGCTTGGATGAGGCTG
>Ga0210031_1002233_pt1 | contig 11657 bp, 14 predicted proteins | sample CryGeyCG2014_080_FD_185455 | JGI IMG/M metagenome (GOLD analysis project Ga0210031, IMG submission 185455) | Groundwater microbial communities from aquifer - Crystal Geyser CG03_land_8/20/14_0.80 (SPAdes) (version 2) | ecosystem: Environmental > Aquatic > Deep subsurface > Groundwater | place... | reverse complement strand
TCTGATGTGAGCAATCTTCAACAAGCTCTCAAAACCGATTCATCTGTTTATCCCGAAGGATTAGTAACCGGCTATTTTGGCTCAATGACTTTGAAAGCCGTACAGAAATTCCAGGAAAAATATGGCATCGCTTCTTCCGGTGAGCCCGGTTATGGCAATGTCGGGCCTAAGACAAGAGCGAAACTGAACGAACTTTACGGCGCGAAATAATACCGAATGAAAAAAACTCCCCCCGCAAGCTTGCGGGGGGAGTTTTTTTGTGATAAGATAATGAAAATATGGATGAACAAAATAACAAATTTTTAATACCGGCGGCTATTGTTTTAGCCGGAGTTATAATTGCGGTGGCGACAATCTATTCTATCAAAAGACCTTCATCAAATACGGCTGGGGATAATGGCAAAACAGCCGCTATTGCCGCTTTGCCGCAGATTTCTTCAAGCGATTTTGTTTTAGGCGACCAGAACGCAGCGGTGACAATAATAGAATATAGCGATTTCCAGTGCCCATTTTGCGCCAAGTTCTTTAAGGAAACCGAATCAGTGCTTCGGGAGAAATACATTAAAACCGGAAAAGTGAAGTTTATTTATCGCAATTTTGCTTTTTTGGGGCCGGAATCAATTTGGGCGGCAAATGCGGCTCGTTGCGCCGGTGAACAAAACAAATTCTGGCAGTATCATGATTATCTCTACGGTAATCAAAGCGGAGAAAATCAAGACGCTTTCAGCAAGGATAATTTAAAAAGTTTTGCAGTAGTGCTAGGGCTCGATAAAGAGAAATTCAATGCCTGTCTTGATTCTGAAAAATATACGGATTTGATTCAAAAAGAAACTAAAGCGGGCGGCGAATCCGGAGTCCAGGGCACGCCTGCGAGTTTTATTAATGGAACACTTTATCCCGGCGCCTTGCCAATTGCCACTTTCACCCAAATTATTGACGACGAACTCAATAAGTTAGGTAAATAAAAATATGGCAAACAAAGTTGTGATATACACAACGTCCGAATGTGCGTACTGCGAAATGACCAAAGAATTTTTTAGGCAAAATAAAATTTCTTATGAAGAAAAAGACGTTTCAGTTGACGATAAAGCTCGCGAGGAAATGGTTGCGAAATCGGGGCAATTGGGCGCGCCGGTAGTTGATATTGACGATGAAATTGTTATCGGTTTTGACGAGGGAAAATTAGCAGAACTTTTAAGTATTAAATAAAAAAAGATTAGCATGTTTTATGATCTGATCATTATTGGCGGCGGGCCGGCTGGCGCGGCAGCCGGAGTTTATTCGGCTCGTAAAAAATTGAAAACGTTAATTATTGCCGACAGTTTTGGCGGACAGTCTCTGGTTTCAGATAGCATTGAAAATTGGATTGGCGTAAAAAAAATGACTGGTCTTGAATTAGCCAGAATGCTTGAAGAACATGTTAGGGCGTACGAAAATGTTGAAATTAAAATGCCGGAAAAAGTAACGGCAATAAAAGCGATAAAAAGCAGTTTTTCTGCCCAAGGCGGACCAGCCTCTGGCTGGCAAGTTACTACTAATAAAGGCAAAAACTACCAGGCCAAAACCTTAATTATTGCTTCCGGAAGCCGCCGGAAAGAACTAAATGTTCCCGGCGAAAAGAAGTTTAAAGGCAAAGGCGTGGCATATTGCTCAACCTGTGATGCTCCGGTTTTTAAAGATAAAGTTGCGGCAGTTGTTGGCGGCGGCAATTCTTCTCTTGAAGCAGCAATTGATTTAATTCCTTATGCCAGAAAAATTTATTTATTAAATCGTTCCGGGTCGCGCGCTGACCCATTAATTCAAGAAAAAGCCAGAAAATCGCCAAAAATCGCTGTTATTAATGATGCGGAAGTTAGAGAAATTCTAGGCAATAAATTTGTTTCCGGGCTAAAATATTTGGATAAAAAAACCAATAAAATTAAAAAACTGGCGGTCGAAGGCGTTTTTGTGGAAATAGGAACGACGCCCAATTCGGAAATTTTTAAAAATTTTGTTAAAATGAATACGGCCGGAGAAATCATTGTTAATCGAGAAACTATGGCAACTAATCATTCCGGAATTTTTGCCGCCGGCGATGTTACCGACGAAATTTACAAACAGAATAATATTTCCGCCGGCGCCGGCGTTATTGCCGCTCTCTCGGCATACAATTATTTACTTAATATTAAAAAAAATGAAAACAAAAATAGCAATTAATGGTTTTGGCCGCATTGGCAGAGTATTTTTTCGTTACGCTTTCGGTCATCCCGATTTAGAAATCGTCGCCATAAACGACATTGGGACTTCGGAAAATTTAGCATATCTTTTGAAATACGACACGGTCTACGGCCTTTATGACAAATCGGTTGAGATTTCCGCCAAGGACAGATCCGCCTCTGGCGGAAAAAGCGACACGCTAATTGTTGATGGCAAAAAAATAAAGATGATTCAAGAAAAAGATCCGGATCTTCTACCATGGAAGGAAATGGATATTGACATTGTTGTTGAATCAACGGGCGTATTTGAATCACGCGAAAAAGCCGCGTCTCATTTAACCGCCGGCGCCAAAAGAGTGGTCATCACCGCGCCTGTAAAAGACGAAACAACGCCAACTTCAACGCCCAATGTCGGAGAAGAATTTTTGAGATTAGACAAGATAACTTCAAACGCTTCCTGCACCACGAATGCAGCAACGCCATTAATGGCGGTGATGTCAAAAAATCCAGGAATTAAAAAAGCCGTTTTAAATACCGTTCACGCTTATACTGCGTCCCAAGGGATAGTTGACGGTCCAGACAAGAAAGATGATTTTCGCAGAGCCCGGGCTGCCGGTCAGAATATTGTCCCTTCAACAACCGGCGCCGCCATAGCGGCCACAAAAGCCCTGCCTTTGCTTAGAGGAAAATTTGACGGCATCGCTTTAAGAGTGCCGGTGATTTGCGGCTCCATATTGGATTTTACTTTTGTTGCCAGTCGTCCCACTTCGGTTGAAGAAATTAACTCCATTTTTAAAAAAGCGGCGGCTGAAAAGGAGTGGCAGGGAATTCTGGCGATTACCAAAGAACCGTTGGTTTCAAGCGATATCCTCAAAAATCCTCATGGTTCCATTGTTGATCTCCTTATGACAAAAGTGGTGGATGGCGATTTGGTGAAAGTTTTAGCTTGGTATGACAATGAATGGGGCTACGCCTCAACTCTTCTCAAGCATATTTTAGCGGTTAGTAAATTATTATGAATATGAATAGGAAATTAAAAATAATTCTTGCGATAGTCACGGTTGCCGTTTTGGTTTCGGCTGGATATTTTGTTTATAAAAGATATCATTCAGCGGCTCCAGAAGTAAAAAATGAAAATTCGGCGATTCAAAATGTTCTGCCGGAATCAATTAAACCGGAAACTAATGGTGGTTATTCCGCCCAGGGCGGACCAGCCGTAGGCTGGAAATTATACAAAAATTCCGATTTTGGTTTTGAAATCCAATATCCGGATTCTTGGACGATCAGCAAAGAAAATATTGTCAATGTCAGGGGCGAAAACACAAAAGGATTTTTCTTCAAAAAGCCGAATAGCGATTTAAGGTTTGCTATTTTGCCGAGAGACGGATTAAGCTACGGGTTGCCTGAGAACGGCACTACAACGGAAGTTATGATCGGCGGTTCTCTCGGAGCCCAAAGCAAATGGACTCTGCCGGATGGCCGTCGGCTTTGGCTGATTCATCCTCAATACGGCTTGTTTGATTGGTCGCAAGACATCGGGAGAATTGATATTTTATCAAGCGCTACTGATCCGACAGGCGACACTAAAATTTTTGAGCAAATGTTAAATAGTTTTAAATTAGCTCATTAACGATAAATAAATAATTTTCTTCGCGCATTCGGCCGCCCAGCGGCGGCCTCATTGTCCGCCTCAAGCATTTTATTCAAATGCTTCGCATTTGAAACCAGGCTAAAATGCCTTCGGAAGCTTCAGAAAATTATTTATTTATCGTTTTATCCATATAATTATATCAAATGATATACATAGGCGCGGATCATAGGGGATATAAATTAAAAGAAGCTCTTAAAGTTTATTTAAAAGAGTTGAATTACGTTTGGGAAGATTTGGGGGCCAAGGAATTAAACCCCGATGATGATTATTCGGATTTTGCCTTGGCAGTGGCTAAAAAGGTGGCGGAAAATCCCGAAGAAAACCGCGGCATTTTAATTTGCGGCTCCGGCGTCGGCGTTGACGTCGTCGCCAATAAAATCAAAAATATTCGTTCGGCGCTTTGTTTTAATGTTAAACAAGCCCAAACAAGCCGCAATGATGATAATACAAATGTTTTATCGCTTTCAGCCGATTTTATTTCGGAAGATTTGGCAAAAGAAATTGTTAAAATATGGCTTGAAACGCCTTTTTCAGGTCTTGGACACCACGCCAGAAGAATTGAGAAAATTAAAGAAATAGAATAAATATTATTTACTCGCAAATTCTTTCAAAATCTTGAAATCCTTTTTTAATGTTTCTTTTTCGTTGGCGTTATAAATGGCGACAGCGGGATGGTACAAGGGGATTATTTTTATCTCGCCATTAGAGGTTTTAGCGGTAAATATTTTTCCGTGAATTAAACTTATTGATTTCAATTCGGGCCCTAATTCGAATTTTTCCATTATATAAGCCATTGAAAAGCGGCCGAGCGTAGCAATTACTTCCGGTTTGATTATTTCAATCTGCCTGTTCAGAAACGGCGCGTAAAATTCAATTTCTTCCGGCAAAGGATCCCTGTTAAACGGCGGCCTGTCTTTTACTATATTTGTGACATAGACATCATTGCGGCCGATTTCGGCAAAATTTAAGAGTTCATCGAGAATTTTTCCGGCCGCCCCGCAAAAGGGGCGGCCGGTCAGCGCCTCATTTTTTCCCGGCGCTTCGCCGATGAACATTATCTTGGCATAATGATTGCCTTCGCCGATAACCGGAAAAAATTTATTTTTTATTCTGAAATCATAAAGCGGCGAATTTTTAGCATCCGCAATTTCGTCTTTTATTTTTCTTAATAATTCGGTGCGGCTATTCATATTGTGGAATTATACAGGGAGAAAGTTCGGTTATCAACAAAAAAATTTTCAAAAAATTTGTTGATTTATTTTTTTGTTGTATAATAAAGACAAGTTTAAATTTTTTATGAACGGACAAAACGGACACATGGAACCAAAAAAATTCTTGTTTGTTTCGCTGGAAAGTTTGAGCGGCGATTTGGCGTGGCAACTAACCAAGGAGGGCCACGAGATTAAAGCGTACATTAAAGATAAACATGATGCCGATGTTTATAATGGTTTTATAGAAAAAGTTGATAATTGGGAATCGCACAAAGAATGGGCCGACGTAATTGTTTTTGACGATGTGGAATTCGGCGAGGTCGCCGATAAGCTGAGAAAGAACGGCAAATTGATTATCGGCGGCAGCGTTTACACCGACAATTTGGAAATGGACAGAGATTTCGGCCAAAGCGAAATGAAAAAATACGGAGTAAATATTTTACCCCAGTGGCAGTTTTCAAATTATGACGAAGCTATCGAGTTTATCGAAAAAAATCCGGAACGCTATGTCTTTAAACCCAGCGGAAATACGCCATCCGCCGGCAAGGGCCTTTTATTTATAGGTCAGGAGGATGACGGAAAAGATTTGGTGGAACTTTTAAGGCAAAATAAGAGTGTCTGGACCAAAAAAGTTCCTGTTTTCCAGCTTCAAAAATACGTATCCGGCGTTGAAGTGGCTGTTGGCGCTTTTTTCAACGGCAAGGATTTTATCCTGCCTATAAATATAAATTTCGAGCATAAGAGAGTTTTCCCCGGCGATATCGGCCCGTTTACCGGCGAGATGGGTACACTAATGTTTTGGAGCGAGCCTAATAAGTTATTCCATATGACTCTTGAAAAAATGAAGCCGGCTTTAGTTGAATCCGGCTATATTGGTTATGTAGATATAAACTGCATTGTAAACGGCAAAGGAATATATCCTTTGGAATTCACGGCGCGCTTCGGCTATCCAACTATCCAGATTCAGTCCGAGGGAATAACAATGCCAGCCGGCGAATGGCTTTATAAATTGGCCAGCGGCGAAAATTTTGAATTAAAAACCAAAAAAGGTTTTCAAGTCGGGGTAAGAATTAACGTGCCAACGCTTTTTGTAAAATCCGCGGACAAAGAAACCATTGAAATGTATCGGGATTTACCGATTATTTTTAGAAAGCCGGGCAATTTAGATGGGATTCACATTGAAGATGTTAAAATGGAAGATGGAGTGTGGCGAGTTGCTGGCGTATCGGGATGCTTGATGGTTGTTACCGGCTCGGGCACTACTGTCAGTGAAGCAAGACAGCAAGTTTATATCAGAATAAAAAATGTAATGGTTCAAGATATGTTTTATAGAACTGATATTGGATTGAAATGGAATACTGACAGCGATAAGCTCCAGACTTGGGGTTATCTATAATTAAATTTTTAGTTTTCGATGATGAAATCCGTTGCGGAATTAACAGAGAAAGAACTTTATGGAAAAAAAATTCTGCTTCGGGTTGATTTTAACGTACCGGTTTTAGACGGGAAAGTATTGGAGAAATATCGGATAAAAAAGCAAAAAGAAACGATTGATTTTTTAATAAAAAAAGGCGCCATAGTGGGTATGGCGAGCCATATTGCCGTTATAGACAGTTTTAAAACGATTGCGGATCAGATAAAAGAAATTCTGGACACTGATTTTAACTTTATGGGCGACTGCATCGGCGAATCGGTTGGAGTCGCCGTAAATAATGCCAAACCCGGCGGCGTTTTTTTGCTGGAGAATGTTCGAAAATACGATAGCGAGGAAAAAAACGATTCGGAATTTGCCAAAAAATTGGCTGAACCTTTTGATATTTATATAAACAACGCTTTTTCGGCATCCCACAAAAATCACGCTTCGCTTGTCGCCGTAACTAATTTTTTGCCTTCTTACGCTGGATTTTTGCTTGTAGAAGAAATTGCTAATTTGGAAAAAGCGTTAAAATTGCCAAAAGAAAATAAAACACTGATTGTAGGTGGAAATAAAATAGATACTAAGTTGCCGGTGATAAAAAATTTTATTGATAAAGCCAGGTATATTTTAATTGGCGGCGCTATGACCGAAGAAATGCTTGAAAAGAATTCTCACATTATTTTTCCAAAAGATTATATTTCAGAAAATGGCGCGATTTCCGATATTGGGCCAGAAACTATTAAAGAATTTGTAGATATTATAAATAAGTCAGAAATTGTCATATGGAACGGCCCGCTTGGAAAAGTTGAGGAAGAAAAATTTTCCGTTGGCAGTAAGAAAATATCGGAAGCGATTATAAATTCTAGTGCCTTTTCGATTGTCGGCGGCGGCGATACCATTGCCTTTCTGGAAAAAATGTCATTAGATGATAAATTTAACTATATTTCCGCCGGCGGAGGAGCGATGCTGGAATTTTTAGCCGGAAATAAATTACCCGGCATCCTTGTTTTAGGATATGATTAAAATTTTTAAATTTATCATTTTTCTTGCCATATTAATTTTTGTGGCAATTTTTGTTTATCCCAATTTCAAACGATCGTCAGAAAATGGTACAAATTTAGATCTTAAAATCTCCACTTCTACAATAAACCTGCCGAATTTTCAAAAAGTTTCCACAACACCCAAAGGGACTGCGTCTGAAAATACTGTTAAAGTTACAAAACCCAGACCCAAACCGATTTCTTATGTTGCGCCATCCGTCGCAGTAAAAGAAGTTTCTTCTAAAAGTTTTGAGGAGTTAGTTAATAGTTCGATAATCCAACTTTATTGCGGCTATTTTAACGGTGGAGGGACGACATTTTCCGATATCTCGCGGGGAACAGGCATAATTATTAACGAAAAAGGCGAAGTCCTGACAAATCGCCACATAATTTATGATGAAAATTTAAAAAAAACAAGAAACGACTGTTTTGTTTTAAAAAGCTCGTTTCCTAATGAAAAACCCCAAAATCCCAAGATTTATTACACGGCCGAAATTATAAGTTATCCGACTATTGCAAAATTCAGTAATTCTTTCAGTGAAGACAAATATTATAATGATTTTGCTGTTTTAAAAATTGTTTCTAAACCCAATAGCGAGTCCAAGATTAATTTACTTTTAGGATTTAATTACGCGTCGCGGGGGGACTATTCAGTTATAGAAAGTAACGGAGTATTTAATTTTTTGCCCATTGATTGGAATTATCAGCCAAAAAACGGCGACAGTTTAATTACTTTAGGCTATGGTGTCGATGCCAGCCATATCGCCGATAGAATTACCTCTACTATTGGGAAGCTTTCCGGCAATGTTGATATCGATGGGAGTTTAAAACCGCAAATTCTTCTTATTGAAAGCAATGCCACAGCCGGATTTTCCGGCGGCGCTTTGATTAATCCCCAGTCAAAAGGACTTGTCGGATTGATAAGCTGGATAACCAGCGGCGATGAAGCAGGCAAATACACTGTGGCAATTTTTCGCGATTTTCTAAAAACCCAAATGCTTCAGGACTTAAATTTTGAACTAAAATAGGTTATTATGTATTTATATGAACAGCACGCTATCTTTTTCGGTTGTCATAATATCTTATAATGGAAGAGATTTTTTGAGAAAATCTCTCAAGGGGCTTGAACAAAGCGCATGGCGCCCGAATAAAATTGTCGTGATTGATGATCATTCAGGTGACGATACCGGAGCGATGGTTAAAAAGGAATTTCCTTATGTTGAATATATCTATAATGAACGCAACATTGGCCCTACTGCATCAAGGAATAAAGGGGCGAAACTGGCGCTTGGCGAATACGTGGCATTTCTTGATAATGACATTATAGTACGGCAGGATTCTTTGGAACGTCTTATTTCGTTTCTTGACGCAACTGAAGATGCGGGAATGGTTGGAGGCAAATTGTTAAATGAACGAGGCGAGAAAGTCTTTTGGAATATGGGGCATCGCCCCAATTTTATTCGAGCCGCGGTTGGAAGAATTTTGCATTTTTTTCTTCAGCCGTTTCTTACATATTCAACGCGAGCGGGAAACTTTCTTATGAATTTTTCCTTAAATTACTGGGGTTATGATCGTTCTATTCCGGTCGGATGGGTGGTTGAGAGATTTATTGCAGTTCGTCTTGAACCTTTTAGGCGAGTGAGGGATTTTGATGAACATTTTTTATGTTTTTTGAAGGGCCGGATCTTTCCGAACGACTTCGCAAGATTGGTTATAAGACATACTTTGCGCATAACGCCGTAGTAACTGTATTAGAAGGTCACACTCATTCACCGGCAAAGCGTAAAAAAATGTTCTACGTCTCAACTTTGCGTTATTATTGGAAACACTATTTTCATTTTTAAAAAGATAAAATATGCACCACGAAAATCCAATTTTAGAAACACGTAATCTTTCGGTGAGTTTTGATAAACAGGAAATTTTGAAAGATATTTCTTTTTCTGTGGATGAAGGCGACGTTTTGGCGATTATCGGGCCAAATGGCGCTGGTAAAACCGTGCTTTTTCGGACTTTATTAGGCTTCATTCCGTTTGATGGAAAGGTTAAGTGGCGGGAAGACGCTCAAATCGGCTACGTGCCCCAAAAACTTTTTGAAAAAGCCGAATTGCCGCTGACTGTCAAAGAATTTTTTATTTTGAAATCAAAAAATTTATTTTTTAAAGACAAGCGGCTTATTGAGTCTATATTTCATGAGTTAAAAGCCGTGGGCTTGAATCAAAGCATTTTAAATCAGCAGCTTGTCAACTTATCCCATGGCCAGCTTCAAAGGGTTTTGATTGCTTGGGCGATTTTGAGGCATCCAAATGTTCTGTTGTTTGACGAACCGACGGCCGGAATTGACTTGGCAGGCGAAGATACTATTTATAATCTGCTTCACAAACTCCAAAATGAGCGGGGACTGACCGTTTTGATAATTTCCCACGATCTTAATATTGTTTATCGTTATGCCGATAAAGTTTTATGTCTTAACAAAGAAGGGATTTGTTTCGGCGAACCAAAGAAAGCTTTGACCAACGAACAAATTAGGCGTCTTTATGGCGAAAGCGCTTTTTACCATCATCATGCCCATTGAGTTTTTACAAAATCAACAATTATTACTGATTTTTGCATCGGGAATATTTATAGCTCTTGCCGCCAGTTTTTTGGGCGCTTTTATCGTCGTTAAAAGAATGGCGCTTGTCGGCGACGTTTTGTCTCATGTCGCTTTGCCCGGTATCGGTTTAGCTTTGTTGATCAATATTGATCCGATTTACGGCGCCGCGGCATTTCTTTTGATTGCCGCTTTTAGCACTTGGTTTATTGAGAAAAGAACCGCGCTTCCGCCAGACGCGATTATTGGAACTTTTTTTACCGCCACTCTTGCCCTTGGCGTTCTTTTGGTGCCAAACGAGGAACTTTTTGAAAGTATGTTCGGCAATCTTTTTGCCATAAGATTTTACGACGCCATTATTATTGTTATCACTTCCATTATCATATTTGTTTTGACTTTAATTCTTTCGCGCCGGTTAACACTCAGCATTGCCGCTCCGGATTTGGCAAAATCAATCGGGGCAAAACCCGACACTTCATATCTTGGTTTTCTTTTACTTTTTGCTTTAAGCGTCGCTCTTGGCATTAAACTTATCGGTTCAATACTTATGGGAGCGCTGACAATTCTGCCCGCGGTTTCGGCGCGCAATTTGTCTTGGAGTTTGAAATCTTTCTTAAGTTTCAGCGTAATTTTGGGCATTCTTATGACAGGATTGGGGGTCATTATTGCTAACGCTTTTAATTTTCCGTCCGGCCCGGCCGTAATTCTTTCCGGCATCATTTTCTTTATTATTTCGCTATTTTTTAAGAAATCATGAAAAAAACGGTTAGTTTTCAAACTAAAGATGATGTAAAAATTGTTGGCGATTTTTACGATGCCAGGTCAAAAAAATCCATTATTTTGCTTCATATTTTACCGGGTAGCCGAGAAGACCTTAATGAGTTTGCGAATCTTTTATTTAATAACGGCTATAATGTTTTGAACATTGATGAGAGAGGGCATGGCGATTCGGAGGCGTGGCCTGGCGAAGCGGGGTCCTGGCAGGAGTTTACCCAAGCCGATTATGATAGAATGATTTATGACGTTGAAGCGGCCGCGCAGTGGTTGAAAAATAGAATTCCGGAAACGGAATTAGCTCTGATTGGCGGTTCAGTAGGTGCTAATCTTGCCATGATTTTTGGCGCAAAATATCAGCCCAAAATTGTTATCGCTTTGTCGCCGGGGATGGATTACTGTGGCATTAAAACGGAAATTGCCTCGCGGAATTATCGCCTGAATCTTTTGATGGTAGCCAGTCGCGATGATACTTATTCTTTTGAGTCATCGGAGAAACTTTTTGAAGTTTCAAAAGCCTCTTGCAAAGAATTTATAAGATATGAAGATGCCGGCCACGCTACGCGGATACTTGTTGCCGAGCCGGAATTAAAACAGCGAGTCCTGGATTTTCTATCAAAGAATTTTTAGGGTTTTTAGATTGTTAATTTTGTTTTATATAAAACTACTTCCATAATTCCAATTATGGAAGTATAATGGTTCTATGGTTAAAGTTAATCCCAGAAAAATAAATAATCCGGATCGGATGAAATATCTAGATTTATTGTGGACGAGTATTG
>Ga0210031_1002227_pt1 | contig 11678 bp, 9 predicted proteins | sample CryGeyCG2014_080_FD_185455 | JGI IMG/M metagenome (GOLD analysis project Ga0210031, IMG submission 185455) | Groundwater microbial communities from aquifer - Crystal Geyser CG03_land_8/20/14_0.80 (SPAdes) (version 2) | ecosystem: Environmental > Aquatic > Deep subsurface > Groundwater | place... | reverse complement strand
CTGCCTCTCCCCGAAAGGTATTTGTAAAAATAGACTCCCAGAATTCAATCGATGAACTAGATGGAACGGACAACATGGCTTTTAGAAATCTCACTTCCTCTACCCTGCCTGATCTGACGCTTGGCTCCGCTGACATTACCTTTTCTTCTGATCCTGTGAGAATTGGAGATCCAGTAACCATCACAGTGACAGTGCGAAACAATGGACAGAGTGAAGCTCAGAATTTTCTGGTTTATGTCTATGCCGGAGACCCGGGTCAGGGCGGATTAAAGATCGCTGAGGCTACCTACAGCTATTTAGCTGGTGGCGGTACCAATTCTTTCCAGTTTATCTGGACTGTGGCTCAAGGAGTAGACCGGATAACGGTGAGAATTGATCCTTTAGGACAGGTGACTGAATCGAATGAGAACAACAATCAAGCTTATCGTCTGCTTGCTACTATTGCCCCTCCTGTAGAGGGAATCGATCTGGTGGCTGTGCCCAATAGCTTCTCTTTCTCTCCGGGTATAGGCCAGGTGGGTCAGCCTGTGGCGATCATGGCCTCAGTCTTTAATAATGGAACCCTTGGTGCAGCAGACATCAGCGTCGATTTCTTTGACCATGGTCCTTCAGGTTCTATCCAAAAGATTTCCAGCACTGTAATCCCTTCTCTTGGACCAGGCCAGAAACAGTCCATTTCATTCCAGTACTCCTCCTTCACAAAAGGGCCCCATACCATCTACATGGAGGTTGATCCTCAGAATCTTATTCAAGAAGCCAATGAGAATAACAATGAACTTTGTGCAGGGCTTACTATCATAGAAGGAACAATTGAAAACACCCTTGCTATTCCTCGAAATTTAATGGGGACTTCAACCAGGAATTCGATCACCATCCGGTGGGATGCAGTGACTCGGCATGAACTGGATGGATATTTCATTTATCGGGATGGGATCCAACAGAACACAATTCCTGTTCACCAAGAAAGCTTCACTGATTCCGGCCTTCCAAGTGGAACCCTTTATCATTACCAGGTGAGCTCAGTTGATATCTTTGGAATTGAGAGCGCCAAGTCCGAAATCCTTGCTATATCCACCACCATTAATGATGTTGATCTAAAAGTCGATTACAAGGACATAACGACCTCTCCAGAGGATGCAAGTGCTGGGCAAACGGTAACTATACGGGCACGGATTCATAATCTCGGGACTGACCCTGTATCCAACGCAACTATTAATATCTACACTTTAGAAGCTCCAATCAATACCATTAATATTCCTTCTATTCCGCCAGGAGGCGAGTATTTGGTTCAGACTACGTGGGTTGTGACCGACCCCAATGATTTTATCCATGTTGAAGCAGACCCGGACAATCTCCTTTTGGAAATGGACGAGTTTAACAACTTAGCGATTACCACCATCGTCAGGAACGTCCGATTCACACAATATAATCAAGTGGTGGGAACCTCTTACCGGGCCATGGGTGATCTTGACAATGACGGAGATCTGGACGTCTTTAATGCAAATGGGTCTTTGCTTCTGATTAATGATGGCACAGGAAATTTCACCTATCTTACGAATGACAAAACCGGTCTAAATTACGGCAGAGACTATAGTGGAGCCTTCGGGGACATCAATAATGACGGATATCTCGACATCTTCATCTGCAGTACCACAGGCGATAACCGGCTTTTTAGAAACAACGGAAATCTAACCTTCACCGACATTACTCAACAGGCAGGTCTTAAAGGCATTAATACTTACACAGTCAATGCTGCCTTCGGGGACTTGAATAATGATGGACATCTCGATCTATTTGTAGGGGCCTATGGGGGATCTCATTACATCTACTTAAATAATGGCGATGGAACATTCACAAGGATTCTCCCAAGCTTCTCAGAGGGCTATGAAAATGTGGAGTTAGGAGATATTGATGGGGATGGGGACTTGGATGTCGTGGTCTGTGCAGGAAATGCCGTCATCTACAAGAATGATGGGACAGGTCATTTCACAAGACATCAAGCCCTTCCAGGGAGTTCTTGGGATGTGGCTTTAGGGGATATGGATAACGATGGTTATTTAGATATCATCACCCTCAACCCTGGAAGGGTCTTTTACAATGACGGACAAGGAAACTTCTCTCTTTCTAATTCAGTTCTCCTTCCCAGAAGCGGGGTATATACCATAAGCTTAGCGGACTTTGATAATGACGGGGACCTCGATATCCTTTATTCCGACTATGGCTACCTAATCAGAAACGATGGAAACAGGAAATTCACAGATATCACCCCTCTCAATCAATTAAGCATGCCTTGGTATACGGTATTATTAGGCGATATCGACAACGATGGTGATATCGACATCGTCGGTGGGCAATATATTTATAAGAATCAGATGAATAATAATAACTATCTAATCTTCTCCCTCCGCGGAATTGAAAGCAACTATTACGGTATAGGGAGCAAGATCAGGGTCTATGAAGAGGGGCACTTAGGCGAAAAGACTTACCTCAAGGGATTTAGGCAGGTTCAGGCTGGCGGGCACGGATATGTGAGTATGGACTCAAGCGATGCTCACTTTGGGCTTAATTCGGACTATCTCTATGATATTCAGGTGGAATTTCCGGCCAGTGGTATTATCGTCAATAGGAGAAGCACTTCCACAGGCCGAAAGCTCATCCTGCCAGAATATGGGGATCTCTATGTCAATTCAGAGGGAATCACTTTTTCGCCTGAGGCTCCCGTGGATGGCGAAAATCTGATCGTGACTGCCGTGATCACAATCCAACGACCATTGATGTGGATAATGTGGTGGTAGGATTCTATGATGGGAATCCCACGGCAGGAGGCATGGAGCTGGGCAGAGTGGAGTTGTCCTACGTTCCGGCAGAGGGCGAGAAGGCATTTCCAATTCAAATTGTCCTTTCTGAGGGGGCACATGAGATCTATGTTCTGATCGACCCTGATAACGTCCTTCGCGAAACCAACAAAGGGAATAACATCGCCTCCAGGACTGTCACTGTTCTTCCTCGTCTTGTTGATCAAGATCTCTCTATCAGTGCCTCAGATATTGGAATAAATCCGATGGCTCCGTGGGAGGGAGCTGAGGTAACCCTATCCGCTGTCGTCCATTCTTCGGGAACAAGAGATGTGCAAAATGTCCCTGTGGTCTTCTACGATGGAGATCCCGCTCAAGGAGGGATTTTAATTGGGGGAACAATAATTCCTACCATCCTCGCCAGCGGAGATGCCCAGACTCAGGTTCAATGGAACACGTTAGGAAAGTCGGGCCTTCATTATATTCAAGTCGTCGTAGACCCCCTAAACCTCATCAGTGAACTGAATGAGAGCAATAACTCCGCATTGATGGCTGTGGAGGTGACGGCTCCTGCAAAGCCAGACTTAGCCGTTACAACTTCAGACATCGTTTTTTCAAACCCAAATCCGAAGGAAGGGGATCTACTCACAATCAACGCAACAGTCCGGAACCTTGGGGCCGCAACAAGCACCGTGGAGGTTTTCCTCTATGATGGGGACCCATCTCAAGGAGGAATCGTCCTCTCTCAGAAAACGATCCCACAGGTTATCCCCTTAGGTGGAACGGCAGTGTTGAATTTTGATGTCAACACGGTCGGTCTTGCCGGAGGCCATAACTTCTTCGTCAGGATAGACCCGAATAACAGAATAGATGAGATGATAGAGTCCAATAACGTTGCATCGAATTCATTGGCCATCGTTTCATCGAACCTGAGCCTGAGCCTTTCCACAGACAAATCTGTCTACACAGCCAATGAGGGTGTCCAGATCACTGTAAACCTAAGTAACCTGATCAATTCGGACCGATCAGGAACGCTTGAAGTCAAAATTCTGGATGGAAATAACAATCTTGTAGCTGCTGTTAGTAGTCAAGCCCTTACCCTTGGGCCGAACGAGACCAGAACCCTTACTGATACATGGAATACCGGACAGACCCTCTCCGGTGGCTACAAAGTGGCCTGCCAATTTAGCGAAAGCGGAAATATGATATCGAGGGCCGAGGCCCCAATCACCATAGCCCCGGTCAAAAACATATCTTCAAGAGTAGCGGCTGATAAAATATCTTACAAAGCGAACCAGGTCGTCACCATTACTTCAACCATCACAAGCTTAAGCCCCAACTACATCTTCTCAAACCTCAATGCCAGAATAAAAATCGCCAATGGTCAGGGTGCCATTCTATTGACAGACTCAAAGACTATCCCCATCCTTACGCCCGGTCAGTTGACTAATCTCAAGACCTACTGGAATACATCTACAAATCCAGCAGGTATTTATACGGTCACCCTTGAAGTCCTCGAAGGGTTGATACTGCTGAGCGCATCCACAACAACCTTCGAAATTCTTGGATCCCAAGAGACAGGAGAAGGGCTAACAGGAACTCTCACAGCCCAACCCAATCCCGTGTATCAGGGTGGAAATGAAACCACGACCTATACCATAACAAACCAAGGCAACGAAGATGTTGCCAATCTCAATTTGAAGGTTTTGATTGTCAATCCAGAGAACCAGGAGATAAAACAGACTCTTGAAACAACAGCTAATCTTCCCATGGGTGTAACCTTAGCGAGCAATTTCGTCTTCTCAACCATACCTCTGGCGCCTCGAACTTACCTTGCTATTCTCCAGGTCTCCTCACCCACAATGACACAACCTAAAACCTTAGCGAGTTCGATCTTTGAGGTAAAGCCATCCATCGAAATAACCAAAACGATTCCCGACATAAAGACCCTTCTCATCTGGCTGAACTATCCTTGGGAGACTGGACAGGACTGCCCGAACAGAGCACTGATCGAGCAGGCATTAAATGAGGCAGGGGTGGCTTATCACATTGTCCTTAATAAGGGGGAGTTTGAGACAGAGTTAAGGAATCCCTCTTACACCGATTTCATGATCCTTGGAGACCATCATCCTATGGAAGACCATTTTGCCGAGGAGTTGAGGGAACAGGTATACTCTGGAAAAGGTTTGATCTCATCCCTCTTCAACAGGCAGAATCTTGATGAAGAAGTATTCGGGATCAAATTTACCGGGCATCTTTCAGGAGGGGACTATCCGATTGAGGTTCTCAACAGCGAAATCGGCACAGAGGGGACTCTCCAATCCCTTGGAAGGGCGTTAAGAATTGCAGCCCTTCATCCTGACGAAAATATTGGATGGATTGTGGAAGTAAAGAATAACGCCACGACCAAATATCCTGGTATTATAAAAAGGCAATATGGAAATGGGAAGGTTCTTTACTTTGCTTTTGACCTGGGTATGAGCGTTGCGAATTATGCTCCTTTCTCAACCTTAGTCAAGAACTCTCTAAATTATGTCCATAAGGCTCTGGATCCCGGAACGTTTCATCCGGGTCAGCTTATCCCTGTTGAGATAAAGCTCAAGAGTCTTGGGGGCGCCTTTGACTTGATCGTCACAGAGACGTATCCGATAGGGGTGGAGATTTACAATCCCTCCTCTGGACAGTGGGTCACAGATAACCCATGGCCGGTTAACCTGCACCTTGAACCCGATGAAACCAAGACTATCTTGTACTATGTCCTCATTCCCGACAGTGCGGGTACATATACTCTACAGACCGAAGTGGGATATATGGATAACGGGGCCTACAATTTCTACCAGAACCTTAGTACAGAGATTTTGGTCGAGACAAATACGGCTACCCTATTGAGCGACATCCTCGCTGCCTTGAGCGCACTGCCCGTTTCCGGACAAGAGAGGTCAAAGGTGGATAATGCCATCGGCTACATGAACAACGTGCAGAATAGGGCCATCGTGGTTCGGGGAGACCTGGAGAAGAATATTGACGACATATTACAGGCAATCGATTCACTTCTTGTGGTAGCCAGCGTTGACATCTCTGAAATCAGATTAATGATGGATGATCTTCTCAAGGTCTGGGAGGCAAGGTGGTATTTTTATGAGTAGCAAGTATTATCCTCCCCTTTGAGAGAGACTGTGTCGCAATCCCATTTTGCCACCCTTCTGAGCCAGGTCCTGAATTTATTTCAGATCACCGATTTCAGGGTCTCGTAAGTTTTTCGATTTCTTAGATGCTGAATCAAACCTGATCTTCATCAATCCTACGTTCATGGCATTCCGCTTCATACGCTAATTACTACACAGTCTCCAAGGGGAGAGTCGAAAAGACCCGACCACGGGGGAGGAGAGGGAGAATAGGAGTGTTTTTTGCGGTCTCAAAAGGGCTTGAATATTTGGTCGTTCTCTAATAAAATTGAAACATCGGGAGAAAACTATGACCGTCAATATTGATCCGATCTTAGTTGAACTTGGCCCCATTCGGGTGAGCTGGTATGGGTTAATGTATGTTTTCGGGTTCTTCGCCTCTTATCTCCTCGTCCGGTATCAAATGAAAAGAAAAGACTTTGGTGTTTCAAAACTGGACGTGGAAAATCTCTATTTTTATCTCATTCTCGGATTAATCATCGGCGCTCGTTTAGGATATGTTCTTTTTTATGATCTTAAGATGTATCTTGCCGATCCTTTTGAGATCTTTGCCATCTGGCACGGTGGCATGTCCTTTCACGGAGGGTTGATCGGCGTCCTCATCGTTGGAATTCTTTTTTCATGGAAGAATAAAAAGTCGTTCTGGAAAATTGGTGATCTCTTCATTGTCACCGCCCCCATTGGATTGGGTTTAGGGAGAATCGGCAATTTTATCAATGGAGAGCTTTATGGCCGAGTCACTCGAATCCCCTGGGGGATGATCTTTCCAAACGGAGGCCCCCATCCTCGGCATCCCTCTCAACTTTATGAAAGTGGTTTAGAAGGAGGCGTCCTTTTTTTGATCCTCTGGTTTCTCAAAGATAAAAAACTTCCCACCGGCGGGCTGTTGTCAGTTTTTCTTTCTCTTTATGGAATATTTCGCTTTTTTGTGGAGTTATTTAGGGAACCAGACTCACAGCTCGGATTTATCCTTGGTCCCTTCACCATGGGGCAGACACTTTCAGCCTTTATGATCGTTGGAGGAATTATTCTCTTTCTCTATTTGAGGAGGAGATAGAGGAAACCGGATGTCGTTTTTGAGACAGCGGATGTTACTTTTTCTTTTTGGTCGGTTTCACCGGAGCAATCATAGATTGAGGATCGAGCAGGCGTTTTAACTCCTCGCTTGGAAAAAGGCATTCCTCCTCTACTACCTTGCGAATTGTTTTATTCTGAACATAAGCTTTTTTAGCGATTCGGGCTGCTTCCTCATATCCGATTTTTGGTGTTAAAGCTGTAGCAAGGGCTAAGCTTTTTTCAACCATCTCTTCACAACGCTGACGATCTGCATTCAATCCCTGGATACATCTTTTCGAAAAGTTATTCACCGCATTACCGAGAAGATGAATGGATTGTAATAAGTTGTAGGCGATCAATGGCATCATCACATTGAGTTCAAAATTGCCGCTGAGCCCCGCCAGGGTGATGGTTGAGTCATTTCCAATAACTTGAGCGCCTACCTGAATGAGGGATTCAGGGATGACAGGATTGACTTTTCCAGGCATGATCGAAGAGCCGGGTTGAGTATCTTGGAGACGAATTTCCCCAATTCCACAACGAGGACCCGAACCCAGCCATCGGATGTCGTTAGCGATTTTAATCAGACCCGCAGCCACTGTTTTCAGAGTTCCACTCATTTCTACCAAAGCATCTTTGGCACCTTGAGCCTCAAAATGGTCAACAGCTTCAGAGAAACGATAGCCTATCTTTTTATTCATCATAGCGATGGCTTTCATGGCAAAAGAGGGATGAGTGTTGATCCCTGTTCCCACAGCCGTCCCTCCCAAGGGAAGTTCAGAGAGGGACTTCATCGCATTCTGAATTCTATGAATCCCCAATTCGACCTGACGGGCATACCCTCCAAATTCCTGACCCAGTCGAATCGGTGTGGCGTCTTGGAGATGAGTTCTTCCAATTTTAAGAATGGAATGGAATTCCTTTCCCTTGTCCTTTAGGGCGTCATGAAGATCTCTCATGGCCGGCAGGAGTTTTTCTTGCAGAAGGGCCACAGAAGCGATGTGGATGGCGGAAGGAAAGACATCATTACTTGATTGACCCAGATTCACATGGTCATTGGGATGGACAGGCCGATAGGCCCCTCTTTTGCTTCCCAAAATTTCATTGGCACGATTGGCAATCACCTCGTTGGCATTCATGTTGGTGGAAGTCCCAGAGCCGGTTTGAAAGATATCCACCACAAATTGTTCATCCCATCTTCCCTCCATCACTTCTTGAGAAGCCTGTTCGATGGCCCTGGCGATTTTCTTTTGCAGGAGACCCAATTCAAAATTCGTCTTTGCCGAAGCATATTTGATGAGTCCCAGGGCATAAAGCAATTCTCTTCCGAATCGCCAGCCACTGATGGGAAAATTTTCAATCGCCCTCTGCGTCTGGGCGCCATAGTAAACTTGTTTCGGAACCTTGACCGGACCCATGGAATCTCTTTCGATTCTATAGAGGTTTTTTGAAGGAATCATCATGCACCTCCTGTCTTTTTTCCATTCTATTGGAAAAGTGTTGAATGATCAATAATCTAATTTCCCCCCAGATATTATGGCAGCAATTCTCGGTGAGTTCACAAACTATTGAGATTCTTCCCCTTCACTTCGTTCAGGGTCAGAATGACAACTGGGGACTTTCGTAATGTCATTCTGAAGGAGCGACTGAAGAATCTCGCTGTATTTTCACCGAGAATTGCTGATATTATAGTTGATATTTTCTAATAAAGAAGAATAAAGAAGTAAGAAAGGAGATAAGTGATGCGTATCACAACAAAAGGTCAGGTCACCATCCCAATTGAAATTCGAGAAAAGGCGGGACTTCTTCCTAATACGGAAGTGGAGTTCCGAATTAAAGGAAATACTGTCACGCTGAAAAGAAAAAAAAGAGGGACATCCATAAATTTATAAGTTTCTTTCTGATGAAAGGAAACCCGGGGTATTGCAATCAAGCATTTCATAGTAGTTTAGGAGACTTCGGGGTCATCCATAAAGAAGTTGGCCATTTCCAAATGCGCCTGCCTGCCGATAGGGAGGGATTGCGGAGTTCGGAATGCGGATTGGGGGTTGAATAAAAGAAAGGATCAAAGAGTTATTGGGTTATGGAGTAATCAAGTCATCAGAAGAGATAGACAGAGGTTCAGTCTGGAAGTTCTTCTATCCGTTTCGAGATATTTGCTTGAATCGAATGAGACAGAGGATAATGAAAGGGGTGTTTCTCGAAACGATAACCACATGTGCCTCCGCAAAGAGCCACTTCATCGATGTCTCTTTGGTCTATTGGAAAACTTTTGCATATCTCCAAGCGGAATTTATTATAAATACGGCAAAGTCGTTGTCGCGTCAACATGGGGCAAACAAAAACGAAAGAGCAACATCGAGCGCATTGATGGCATTCCCCTTTTCGCAATGCCAGTTGTCTCTTTACATACCCCTTTCTGAAGTAAACAAGATAAAATCGTCTGAACTTGCCCATCAAATGGATCACGGAACGAGCTTCCTTAATAACTTAAACTGGTCGATGTTAGATTTATTTGAACAACACACTTTATAACCTATAACTAACCAAATAGCCATTGCCTACTTTATTTAAATGCCTGAAGCCCCAGTGTGAGGGCTACACTATTCGAAAGTGTCGTCCATCAAAAAGTTGGCCCTGCAAACAAAAGATCGCAAAGGGCATCCTCCTACGCAGTTCGTTCTGCTACGGAGGACAGGTAGCGCTTGCCTACAATAGATATTTTTGGCGGGCAGTCAAAGTTCAAAGAAAGACAGGTCATTGGGTCACTCATTAGTTATTGCGTGAGAATAGCAGAGAAAGATAATTCATAATGAAAAAAGGTGGACATTATGAGGCCTCGGGTTTGATCGAGGCTCAATTTGAACAGGGCTCCCGCGGTCGAGTGCTCAGAAATTTGTTAGGCATTAAAAGTAAGCGAGAGATGGATCAGGTCGAGGCACAAGAGCAGATGCGCACACTGGAGGTTACAGGTTAAGCTATCCTTCCTCCCCCATAACCGAGGGATTACAAAGGATTTAATATTTTGATTTTTGGATTGGGGGTGTTAAGATAAAAGAAAGATCATTTTGAAAAGAGGAGGTTTCCCTATGTCTTTCGTCGGAAGGCCCGCGCCGGATTTTGAACTCGAAGGTTATTTTAATGGGCAATTCAGTAAGTACAAATTATCAGACTACAGAAAGAGGTGGGCCATTCTCCTTTTTTATCCACTCGATTTCACCTTTGTCTGCCCTACTGAAGTGCTCAACTTCTCTGCGGCCGCTGAACAATTTTCCAAACTCAATTGTCAGATCTTCGGCATCTCGGTGGACTCCATTTATGTTCACAAAGCCTGGGTGGATACAAAAAGGGAGGACGGTGGCCTTGGAGGCAGCCTCAATTATCCATTGCTTTCCGACCTGAATAAGGTGACGGCACGGGATTACGGAATTCTGATGGAGGAGAAAGGGGTTGCCCTTCGAGGGCTTTTTCTCATCAGCCCTGAAGGGGTGGTCATGCATGCCACTATCAATAGCCTCTCCGTAGGTCGTTCCGTCACGGAGGCCATGCGGGTGCTGAAGGCCTTCCAATTCGTCAGCTCGCATGAAGGACAGGTCTGTCCTGCAGACTGGGAAGAGGGGAAAGATGCCATGACTGCAAATTCCGATGGGATGAAAAAATACCTTGCCAGCCATTAATTATAACGAATGATCCGAATGACACCCCCACCCTCACCTCGGTTGCGAGTCGTACCGACCTCCCCCCTTGAGGGGGAGGGGTGGGCGGGGGGAGGAGAAGCAGGATGGAACAGTTAGAGCAATGGTTTCGAGAAAAACAGGCAGAGAGAGCGATTCAGGCTTTGAAGAAGAATAATTTCGAAGCTCTTTATGTGCCGGATGCAAAGGTAGCACTTGAAGAGGTAATGAAGCGGATACCGGATGGGGCCACAGTAGGAGTGGGAGGGTCTGTCACCCTTGCCCAGATTGGGCTGTTGGATGCCTTAAAAAATCGGAAGATTCAACTCATCTGGCCTTTACAACAAGCCCGAAGCGATGAAGAACGGCTTGAATTGTTCCGCAAATCTTTTTCTTCTGATGTTTTTCTATCAAGCACCAATGCTGTGACAGAGGATGGAAGATTGTTCAATGTAGATGCCACAGGCAATCGGGTGGGTGCGATGTTCATCGGGCCTAAAAAGACGATCATCATCTGCGGGGTGAACAAGATCGTTAAGGATCTCGAAGCTGCAGAAAAGAGGGTGAGAGAGTGGACCGCTCCGCAGAATGCAAAGCGGCTGGGTAAAAAGACTCCCTGTGTTGAGACAGGAGTATGTTCAGATTGCAGTTCCCCGGACCGAATCTGTAATATCTATGTGACTCTTGCTAAAAAACCCGCCCGCACAGAAGTGATTGTTATCCTGGTAGGAGAGAATTTAGGAATCTGACCGACTATTGCGGATTTCGCCTGCCCGCCGAACAAGTTCTTTGGCAGGCGGGGAATTCGGATTGCGGCCTCCGGCTCAGAGGGCCCTCTGGCTCGGAGAGATTTCGGATTAAAAACTTTGGACTTTGAGCTTTCAGCTTTGAGCTTTATTTAAGACAATCCGTGCATCCACCGCAACGGCTCCTCTCTCAAGGACCTTCACAGGATTGATATCAATTCC
>Ga0210031_1002218_pt1 | contig 11717 bp, 8 predicted proteins | sample CryGeyCG2014_080_FD_185455 | JGI IMG/M metagenome (GOLD analysis project Ga0210031, IMG submission 185455) | Groundwater microbial communities from aquifer - Crystal Geyser CG03_land_8/20/14_0.80 (SPAdes) (version 2) | ecosystem: Environmental > Aquatic > Deep subsurface > Groundwater | place... | reverse complement strand
TGAATCACTCCCATAATGAGACTAACCTAATATATCAAAACCGCAATGGGAATGCAATTCAATAAGCACCCTTGAAGTAGTCACTCAGGATGGAGCGGTGGTCGAAAGCGATCTCATCGGGCAGGTTTGATTCATCGAAGGTCTCAATCTCCAATGCATCATCTTTAGCTTGAGGTATTCCCTTCCCTTTTGCGATATAAACCGTTGAAATGCTATGATGTCTTGGATCTCTTTTAAAGCTTGGAAAGGGGATGGCCAAATCCCTTTCCCCTCCTTTGCATAATAAATATGATGTGTCCCCATCTAAAGGATTTTAAAAAAGGCGAGAATGGCTACCGGGGAGTCGAAGGGTTGACAAAGAAATCTGATTTTGATATATGGATTCAGCCAGATTAATGCAACCTTTTAAGGCTTCTGACGAAACTAAACCTTTTGAGTGGGGGGAAAGGGAAGCCATAAGTCTTTAAAGTTGATGCGCTCAAAATAGCGAAGGTGGAATCTTAGGTGGTTTGCTTTCTTTTTTCATCCCTTCATTTTAAACCCATGATCTTCAGTGAAATTTCATCAATATTAAAGGATAAAAATGCAAGAGATTGCATTGAGACACAAAAATCCCCCAGACAGATCCTTGGGTCATTGTGCTTGCGTTCTCAAATTAAATCAACGATCCATTAAAAGAGGTTCTCAGAAACTCCCATACTAAAGTGCCGAAGGGATTCTTGTATCCCTTTGGAGCTTTTCTTAAATCTGTCCTTTTCCAAATCCAAAAGTATCTGAGCCAGAACACAATCGGGCGATGGGCATGAAAAAGAAAGTAATGGTTGTATATTTATCCATTTGTTTTTTTCTCTTCATGAGAATAACCACCCACTCCTTTGGGCAAAGTGCCGAGGTTTTGCCCAAAGGAGTGACAAGCGTGATTGTTGATTGGCGACACTATTTTCGCATCGATAAGAAATTTGATAAGGACGGCAACGTGATAGATCTTGCCGGGGATTTTAACGCCGATCTTAATAGCGCTGTGTTCCCCGGTTTAGGTTTGTTGGAAAATATCTTTGGGCTTCCCCCTGGTTCTGCGAATATCGGTAGAGGGGTTGTTTCTTTTGGATATCAATATGATTATCTTATCCCCCTCCTTCAATATGGACTTACAGATCGGTTAACAGTAGGCATAAGGATTCCTTATTGTTGGAACGAGAATAAAGTCAAGGCTTCTCTCGACACTTCCAAGGCCACTGTGGGCAAGAATGCTGCACTCAATACTCTCGCCCCACTCTTCACCCCGGGAACCGTTCCCCTCACCACCCATGATGTGCAAAGACTCTTGGGTCCCGGTCTGGACATCAATGGCGATGGTAAAATAGATGTCCGGGGGTTTGGATATAAACCTGTCAAAACATGGTCGGATAAAGGCATTGGAGACTTAGAGGTTGGGGGAAGGTATCAGTATTTAAAAACAGAAAATTGGCGTTTAGCCTTTACCGGAGGCGTAAGATTCCCTACCGGGCAAGTGGGCGACCCCGATAGCTTAGTCGATATTGCATTTGGCGATGGTGCCTATGCCCTTCTCTTCGCTCTGAATAATGACTATATCGGTATCAAGAATTTGGTGCTTAACATCACGGTCAGATATAGTCTCGTGCTTCCTAATAGAGAGAGATTAAGGATTCCACCTGCTGTCGATGAGCCTATTACCGAAAATATAGAGAAAGTAAATAGAAACCTTGGAGACGTAATCGAATTTGAGGCATCGGGGATATACCAATTCTTAGAGAGATTCAGCTTCTCATTGCTTTACCATTTCACTTTTAAATTCAAAGACCGCGTTTCAGGAAAGAGACAGTTTAATTACCAATCTCTTGAGCTTGAAACCGATATAACAGAACATATTGGCATAGTCAGTTTATGCTATTCGGCAATTCCGCTATTCAAGGCTAAAATTTTCCCGATACCCATGACCGCAGCTATTTCGTACAGGAATAAATTTGCCGGGACTAATACAACAAAATCACGATATATCTCTTTAACATTAGCTGCCTATTTTTAGGGAAAAAGTGCTTTTATGGGTGAATTTTTAATCAGAAAGTCATCACGAAATATTATTCATTGGGCAGAACTTAAATTCAGATTGCAGTAAGAAAGTGTTTGGAAATAGTCGAAAATAAGAAGAGAATTTTGAAAAATTTTGTCCTCTAATGAGCTCGTTTGAAATAGTCACTTAAGATAGAGCGGTGGTCGAAAGCGATCTCATCGGGCAGGTTTGATTCATCGAAGATCTCAATCTCCAATGCATCATCTTTAGCTTGAGGTATTCCCTTCCCTTTTGCGATATAAACCGTTGAAATACTGTGATGTCTTGGATCTCTTTTTGGATCTGAATAGGTGTGAAATTGTTTGATTAATTTCACATCCAAATTGGTTTCTTCTTTTGCTTCTCTAACTGCCGCCTCTTCCAAAGATTCTCCGTAATCTACAAATCCTCCTGGGATGGCCCAACCATAGGGTGGGTTTTTACGCTTGATCAGAATTATTCCCTTTGATTCAATTTCAATGATGATATCCACTGTGGGGACAGGGTTTTGGTAAACCTCAATCTCATTTTTGCATTTTGGGCATTGAATGGTTTTCCTTGCCACCTTTTTCCTCTTGTTCAAGGATTATTGTAACCCTATGCGCCATGCACTATGCGCTCTGCGGTATTTTTAGGAGGTATTTCCTCAAGAAATCAAGAGCGATAATGGAAGCCCTTTCTCTAACCATCCAGAGTTCACCGCCCAGTGAGTATTCCTGGTTTTCTATTCCATTAGTAGTTGAAAGGGAGTAATAGGTTTCAATTCGATATTCTCCCTCGCCTTGTTTTTCTGCAATTTTCCCAAACGTTGCAAGTCCAAAATCCGTTTTAAACTCATTTCGAGCTTTTTGGGCTAATGAATCCGTAAACCATTTTGAACCCTTCTTGAGAGATTCGGATTCTTTTAAGGACAGATTAAGATACTGCCTTTGGGAAGTTTCAGACGGAAGAACGACACCTTGAAGAAAAGAGGCGCTACCCGTACTTGTCAATTTCTGAGAGATGATTCCCCCTGTGATGGTCTCGACCACAGATAATGTTAGATTAAATCTTCCCAATTCTCTGGCAATATTTCCATGTAGTGTTTCATTATCCACGCCGTAGATCAAGATCCCAAGGCGGTTTCTGATCTCTTTTTCCATTTTTTGGATCAGGTTTGAAGCTTCCTCAGGATTGTCGGCTTTGGCTGTAATTCTTATCCTAATGTCTCCAATTGAAGCGAGCGTACCTACTGAAGGATTCCGGCTCTCCTTCATCAGATCTTTGATTTGAAGGCCAATAGCGCTCTCTCCAAGGCCACAGGCGCGTAAAACCTTATACTGGATGACCTGATGCTTAAGGTCGAAGCGCTTTCTAATATAAGGGATGACCGTGTTACCCATTAGATATTCCATCTCCAAAGGGACACCGGGAATGGAGAGGATCGCCCCATTAGAGGTTTCTACAATAAATCCAGGAGCTGTCCCTTTGGGGTTTTCAATGGGAATGGCCCCTTCTGGAATATAGGCTTGCTTTCGATTGCTCTCAGCCATTCGAAAACCTCGCTTTTTGAAGAGGGTTTCGATCTGGTCCATCAGATGAGGTTGAAAGGTGAGAGGACGTTGGGAAACTTCCGCAACGGCTTCTCGGGTGAGATCGTCTTCTGTGGGACCGATACCACCTGTGGTGATGACGACCTGAGATCGGTTGATCGCTTCTCTTATCACCTCTCTCATTCGTTGGAGATCATCTCCAACCGTTGTGGTCTGAACAAGTTCGATCCCATTTTCTGCAAGCCGTTTGGCAATATAAGAGGAGTTTGTATCGACGATTTGACCCAAGAGGAGTTCTGACCCAATGGCAATGATTTCAGCCTTCATTGTTTTTTATCATCAAAAAGAAAGCGCCCCTGGCGTGACTCGAACACGCGGCACACGGATTAGGAATCCGTTGCTCTATCCACCTGAGCTACAGGGGCAATGTATGTAAATATACAATCTTGTTATGTTTCCGTCAATGAAGAATTTCAACACAATATCAGATTCGAGATAGGATTTTCGGCAGGGGAATAAGGGTGTCCGGGGAAAACGGTCGGGCGTGTATCACCTCTTTCTCTTGTGATAACTCCCCTTCGCTTCGCGAACAATACAGGTAGATTCGGGCTTTAGGAATTCATTCATAGAAATCGCAATACTCGGAAATTTTTCCAGTAGCTCTCGGTCCTCTGTCACACATGGAATTCCCATCTCCAAGGCTAACGCGATAAACTGCCCGTCATAAGCGGTGATTTCATGTTGGGCAACGAGGTCGATCACCCTGGAAGCAGAAGGTTCGCATTCATTCTCAATCAAGATATTCGAAACCCTTTCCCAAATATTCAAAGCTTGTTCTGGCTTGATCTGTTTCGCCTTGATCGCATTAGCCAGGATATTCTGGAATTCGTATCGCCATAGGACAGGTACAATCCATACAGGATCTTTTTCCTCAACCTGTTTGGCTGCAGAGGTCAGTGAACTGGTTAAGTTTCGTGCCGTGATGATGTTAGAATCCACCACAATCATAGACGACCTTCATGCTTCGCTCGGTCGATAAATTCCGCGGTTAAGATCGTCCGGGTCTGCACCGGAGGTGGAAACCTCACCGGACGAAAACGCCGCATCCTCTCCTCAAGAACCACAATCGCCTGTTGAGTCATGGAACGACGGTTTCTTTCCGCCTCACGTTTTAACCACTCATGCACTTCGCGGGGTATATCTTTTATCAACAAGGCCGGCATAACATACCTCCGATACCATTTTGCTATCATTATACTATCAACCTGCCGTTATGTCAACCCTTCGACTCCCGGCCCGAAGACCTAGGCTTGCCTTCGACCCGAGCTCAGGCCGAGGGGCTCAGGGTTGACCCTGAGCGGCGCTTCTTTACCGCGCCTTAAAAGGGCGGCGCTTGGCGCCTTCGAATGGGTCAAATCACCCTATATTTCGTATTTCTCAAAGCAAATTATTTGATCCAGACTCTTTCTCGATTTTTGCGAGGGTGGTTGATTTGGATATCCCAACGGAGTCATGGCCACAACCCTAACATGTTCTGGAACGTTCAGAATCTTCTTCGTCTCATCTTCTTTAAAAGCGCCTATCCAACACGTTCCCAAACCTAATTCATAAGCCTGTAGGATCATGTACGCACAGGCGATGGATACATCGACCGTATGCATGGGTTGACCACAGGCCAACATTGCTTTTGAATCCGTCCCGCAAGCAACAATGACCACAGGCGCTTCGCCAATAAAAGACTGTCCGAAGGCTGCCTTTGCCAATTTATTCCTTGTTTCCTTGTTCCTAACAACAATAAATTTCCAGTCCTGGCGGTTGCTCGCAGAAGGCGAAAGCCTTGCTGCCTCCAGTATCTTTTTCAGTTTATCCTCTTCGACATCAGTGGCTTTATAAGCCCTCACACTGCATCTTTGGCTGATGGCAGTAAAAACATCCATTTTTTGTTCCTCCTTGTTAATTAATCAGTCCATAATTGTATGAACGCTGGAAACCAAATCCCTCCTCCCTCCCTTTACAAAAGGGAGGAATTCCCCTCTTTGGCAAAGAGGGGCCGTTCGACAGGGCTCACGGCCATGAGTTTGTCGAATGGTTAGGGGAGATTTTCAGAAGATGTCTTCTCAATTATGGACTCATTAGTAAATCATCCTTCTTTTTAGGGGAGCAATGCCCTGTTTTTATCGTAGCTGAGGTGAATATTTTTTCCCACTAAGGGAGATGGGGACGTTCGTGCGGAACGTGCATAAGGATATTGATATCCTTATTGTCGCCAAATCTCTTATGTAATAATCCGGACGGTGAAATAATCTTGCAAGTCTTACCCTTTTCTGGTTCATGATAAAATCCTCTTATCATTTACTCTAATTTCCTTTACAATTTTTTGCTGGCTACCCTCACCATCTCCTGAAACTCCTCTTTGGTGAATATCCCTTTCTCCACAAGCAACCTAGCTTCTTGTTGTAGAGCTTGGGGCATGAGGAGTTCTTCAAAGGAAACGACTTGCCACTTTTTCTTTTACGTTCCCTTCTTCGATAGTTTGCGTATCCTTTGGATTACGGAAGCGAAAGCCGATCACCTTTAAGAATAAGGTCTCCGCGTGAGATCATTTGTTTCATTATTTCCTTGATGCGATCATGTATGTTTGCACCGGTGTGATAAAAACCGAAGATCCTTGCAACTTGTTTTACGCCTTCATCTTCAGAGATACTGAATGCACTACGAATAAGATTCCTGACCGCGAGCTCGATTTCTTCGAGGACCACGAATTTAATTGTTCTGCAAGAATCCTTTTCCTCAGGTATGGGTTGACGGACCATAAGAGTAAAATCATCTTTACTCTGCCATAAAAATTTATTGAACTTCTTCAATTTCCCTTCTTTAAGCAGAATCCTGATTGAAGCGTTAACTGCCTTCATTATGCGGCTACCAACTTTTTGAAACCCCAAAGCGTTAGCAAGTCGACGTGTTGCTAGCTCAATATGTATGGGTCCTTCGACGTCAACAATCTCATTTAACATTCGGTCAAGTTCCACCCCGTCCATCTTAGGCTGTAGAAATGGCATTTTCTTAGGGCGCCATACTTTGTATGAGGAAACCCAAGGATAATGAATTTCATTATTAATGGGATCTGGTTCTTTTTTGGTTACTGTTTTAAATTCCCCCTTCTCTTCATTATGAGTTTTATTCCCTGCACTGTTTCCTTTTGAAGAAAGGGCGTTGTCGATGGCTTTACGCAATCTTTCTACCTCTTTATCCCGTCGCATAACCCAATCGGGAGACCAAACACGGTGGATTCGCCATCCAAATTTCTCAAGTATCTCCTGTCGCAGTCGGTCGCGATCCCTAGCTGTATAAGCGGAATGATAGGTAGCACCGTCACATTCAACCCCCAGAATATATCTTCCTGGTTCTGCTGGGTCTATTACCCCAAGGTCTATTCGAAAATCACTAAAACCAACCTGAGGAACAACCTTGTATCCAAGACTATGAATCTCTGTAGCAACCTCCTCTTCCAAAGGAGACTCAAATTCTCCACCTTCATGCGGTTTCAAATATAAAGCTTCCGCTCCTAACTCAGCATACTCAAGATATCTATGTAGTGTCAGTACGCCAGATGCCTGAATGCTTGATAGGTCAAAATCCGCTGCTTTGATTGAGCTAACTAATATTACTTTTTCTCGTGCACGGGTAACTGCTACATTGAGACGACGCTCCCCGCCTGCACGTGTAAGCGGCCCGAACATTCTCATATCCAATTTTCCAGATGCATCTTTCCCGTAACCTACACTGAAAATCATCACGTCTCTTTCATCCCCTTGAACATTTTCTAGATTTTTTATGAAAAATCCCTCAAGTCGATCCTCTTTAAAATAGCCTTGTAACTCAGGCCGTTCGCGCATCAACTTTTCAATCCGATCTTGGATTGCAGTCATCTGAGCAATACTAAAGGCAACCACACCTAAAGACCGGTCGGGATGCTTGGAAAAATGGTCCGAAACAAGTTTTACTATTTCTTCTGCTTCCCTCGGATTGTCGCGTCTTCCACTACGGTCATAAACACCATCAGCAATATATTTAAACTCTATGCCGAGTTGGGGGTCCTTGCTATTAGATCCAGGGAAAGTAATGAGCTTATTCCCATAGAATTGGTGATTAGAAAAGGCGATCAGAGATTCGTGTTTACTCCGGTAATGCCACCGAAGCCAACCCAGTGGCATTCCTATAGCAACGCATTCATCGAGGATAGAGGGAAAAATGTTAAATTCCTCCCCAATTTCTTGATCATCGTATTCCTCTGACATACCTTCTTCAAAAAAGGCCGTGGGAGGAAGTTGTTTATTATCTCCACATGTAACAAGTTTCGAACCACGATAGATCGCTCCAACTGCATCCTCAGTTCGGATTTGTGAGGCTTCGTCGAAAATCACGAGATCAAAATTTATCTGGGTCGGTTCAAGAAACTGACTCACCGAAAGAGGGCTCATTAGTAAGCATGGTTTAAGGCGGACAAGAAGGTTAGGGATTTCTGCAAATAGGCGGCGGATTGGTAAATGACGTCTCTGCTTGAGTGCTTCCCGGAGAAGCAACTGTTCTTCACCTCCGGGTACGACAAATTCTCCTTTGGGCTTTCGCTTATTCGCCTCAAAAATTACTCGGGAAGCCCCCAGTTGGCAATGTTTGTGATCCAATTCTCTAAATTCAGCAATCAATGCATCATGGTTCTGCCCACGAAAATTTCTTAGAGCAGATTTCTCCTTAAAGAGGTCGTCTATCCAAGCTTGGAGCAACGATTTCGAGACAATCTGAGTAAGTTTTCCAGGATCCAATTGTCGCTGTATAAGTTCCGTGAAAAAGCTCAACAGTCCAGAATTATCAAAATCTTCTCTCAAAATTTGATAGTCTATCCAATCTTGTATTTCTCCAATTCGCTCCCTCATTTCGACAAGTCGTATGCGTTGCATTTGAAAAGGGGACTCTTTTAATGTGACTGATCCAAGGCGAGGATATCCTTGCTCGAAGTGCTTTTCAAACTGAGCAAAAACATTATGAAAAGACGTAACTTCCCCTTTTATTGAATTAATATTGGGTGCACCCCGACTTCCTAATAGGGCTTTCTCGAGCATGATTTTGGAGATTGGTTGATTATCAAAGTGATCACGTAGTTTTTTGGTCCATTCTAAAGCGCGGAGGATATCTTGCCACTCTGTTTGAAGCCCATTGAAACGGTCTCCGTAAAAAATTTTAAGCCGATCTGACTCCTGCTTCACTTCCATCTCAACTTTTTGAAGGGACACAAGGGAATCCAAATCCGAGAGGATTTCCTGGGGAGGCCGATCTAAAGCAGATCGAAAGGACGATTGGATTTTTTCAATGTGGGCTATGGCTTTCTGAAGTGGTTCTGATAATCGTTCAGCCCAATTAAGAATGTCTGTTAGTTTAGATTGTTGGATGGGCAATCGTGTTGAAGGAACACAGTCGATTGGAACAAGATTAGATAGCTTGTTGGTTTGTTCCTCCCAGAGCTTCAGACTATCCTTTAAACGCTTGGCTGCCATTATCAAATCAGGCGATGGTGTCCTTCCAAGGCAAGCCTGTTGGATAAGTTCTTGAGGTATTGGATGAAAAGCAACAATATTTAGGAGTCTTCGAGCAACTTCCCCGGCTTCTTCAGTAAGACTGAAGTTTGTATTATAAACTTTGTACCATCCGCCCAGAAGTTTCTTGTTACTTTCGCAATCGCTCATTATTTTCGCTTCTAACCTTTTCAAATCTCTGGCTTTTTCAAGGTCTTTGAGGACAATTTTTGGAAATTGTCCATCATGCCGACATCGTCTAATCTGACGTCTAAAGGAGTAAAATCTGGGTTTTAACCAACGAAATACAGAGTTGTAACGTATTTTGGAGTCTTCAATTAAATGTTCTGAATCCAAGAAGAGAAAGGATACATCATAATCTCTGAGAAGTTCTGCACGCAATGAATTGCGAGCTTGGTGATCCAACTTGAGACGGGGTAGCGCATCCGTAACTTCACCTAATTTTGAGGGATCAAACCAGGTATAGTCGGGACGATTTTCTTTTGAACAAAGTTCAACGATCTTAATTAACCGTGTGAGTTCTTGCATATTTTGATTATCAGCAGAAAACCCAAGGAGGCTGTAAAGAGTATTTGCATCCCTTTGCCAGTCTTTCACATACCCAATCAAGTCATGAACCCAGTGTAAGAGCTCGGTTCGTTTTGATATTATGCTTTTGTCTGGTAGGATATCACGGTCGAGATATGAAGAAATATTTTTAAAAAGGTTTTTAAGCTTTTCACTAAGAGATATAGGAAGTTCAAAAAATTGTTGATTATATTGCTTGCTAAGTTCTTCCTTTAGCAAGCGCCAATGATTTGATAGCTCACAATACCGGTTTGCTTCTGAAACAAATGAGTCGAATCCCTCTGATAGAAGCCAATTTTTAGGAACCCCTGGTCCTTCAAGCAGAAGTTCGCCTGTGCAAACCAACCATTCCCCCTCAGCGATAGACTTTGGAGGATTAAGTCCAAGATTTTCTGCAAAGCTCTTGCTTTCCTCCAGAAGGTCATCAGTAACTTTCTCGCAATTTGCAATAAGATCTAGGAAAGTAGTGCGAGTTTGTAAGCTATATGCTGAAACCCTGCACCCAAGCCAAATGAATTGGTCTCCCTCTGTAACTACTTTCCAAAGTTGCCCCAATCTTCGCGCCAGCTGTTCAGCTTTATCTTGCATCTCAGGCGTGATAATGCTTGGATTAATTTCACCATAAGGGACGAATGGTACAGATTCAAGCTTAGCCAACTCACCTAAAATATCAAAAGCACTTCTCCCCATAGGTTTCCGAACAAGGTGAAGTGCGTACACGTATTCATTGAGCTGACGACACCGATCTTTTAGTTTTTGAAATTCTTGTTCAGTCAAACTTATTTTTGGTTTTATTAATTCACGATAGGAGCCATATAGTTCTTCTACAACTTTTCGTTTGTTAGCTTTATGACTATGAATTTCCAAACAAAAATGGCCAAGATTTGCATTAAGAAGGCGTTTATAAACCATTTCAAGGGCAGCCATTTTTTCACTCATAAAGAGAACTTTTCGACCGGAGGCGATGAATTCTGAAATAATGTTTGCTATGGTCTGGCTTTTCCCTGTACCAGGTGGCCCTTGAATAACTATGTTAGTTCCTTTCTTAACGGTTTCTATGCAGGCAAGCTGACTACTGTCAGCATCAAGTACTAAATAACTATCCTTGGGATCGACCGATGAATCTAACTTACTGGGGTCCTGAAACTCTCCAGTATTTTCCTTTCTTATTTTCCCCTCACATAAGTCAATAATGATAGGATGGTTCTTAATCAATTCATGGTGAGCATTAAGGTCTTGATATATTACGAGCTTATGGAAGGAAAAGAGGCCAATCCAGCATTCTTGGAATACTGACCACCCACGCTTACTTGCCAGTCTAATAATCTTTTGGAAGTATTCGTTAAGGCTTATTTCCTCCCAATCTTCTGGTAATGCAGGTAAATCTATTCGAAAATCATTGCGAAGTCTTACTCCTAATGCCGGATTAATAACAATCTCTTCATCGGTGGGCCATATTTCATACGGATCTAATACAGATTTTCGTTTTATCTCTACCGGAGCAAGCAACAAAGGTGAACGAATCAATTCGCTTTGTTCAACTTCTTGCCATTCCAGTATTCCGAACGCTAAATGTAAAATGCGGACACCGCGTTCTTCAAAGTCACTCCGAGATCGACGTTCCAAATTGCGCAGAACCGATCGAAGCACCTTGGTTTCTTGTACTTTACAAATAATTTCATCCGATCTACGTGATCGCTTACTCTTAGATTTTGGTTGTTCCTCTAAATCACCGAGTAGAAAGTCTGATTGGATTGGGGTTTCATTTCTCTCGTCATCTTCTTCTGGTATAAAACACCTCAAAGGCTTTTCTTCTATGACAAATCTATTAAAAGCTTCTGATGGCGTGGGCTCAACAATCTGTAAAGACGAGCTGCGCTTTGGTACAAAATATATAAGTCTATTCCGCCGTGTTAGATCGATAAGTCTCCGCTTCCACTCATTAATACATGAATC
>Ga0210031_1002210_pt1 | contig 11745 bp, 11 predicted proteins | sample CryGeyCG2014_080_FD_185455 | JGI IMG/M metagenome (GOLD analysis project Ga0210031, IMG submission 185455) | Groundwater microbial communities from aquifer - Crystal Geyser CG03_land_8/20/14_0.80 (SPAdes) (version 2) | ecosystem: Environmental > Aquatic > Deep subsurface > Groundwater | place... | reverse complement strand
TCTTCATTCTTTCCTCCTTATTTAAATTTTTTTACTCTTTTGTATTTGTTACTCTTTTCCTACGAATCCTCTTTTGTATTCTGCACTTTTTTCAGCAGGATAAAACAAAATTAAAAAAGCCTCGTTCCCGAGGCCTTTAAAAACAAATATATTTAGACAATATTACCATAGACCCCGGGGGGATTTTATGTTCTTGAGGCACCACCACATCCACTCAAAATTTGTAGAGCTGCTTAATCCTATATTTTTCATTTAATGAAGTTTAATCAAAAAAATATTTTTGTCAATACCTTATACGGAGATTTCTGAAAAACCCTATTTTGTCACCCTGAATTTATTTCAGGAATTTGATTTGAATATAAACAATTTATTATATATAATTTAACATGAAAATGTTTGTAAAATCAACACTCATTAGTTACGTTCAATATATTGAACGGGCTTCACTGTAATGAACGGTGGTTCATAGGGTTGAACTATTCGATAAGTATGTCTCCTGGATAGAGGGTGAGCAATGCTCGAAAGTTATATAAAAAAGATATGGCAAAAATACAGTCAGGGTGATGCAAGAGAGGAAAGTTATTACTCCATTCTTGAAAACTTGTTGAATACATACGCGAAGTCTTCAAAAAGAAATAATGTCTATGTAACAACTCTTCCGAAGAAAACAGAAGCAGGAAATCCTGATTTTAGAATCTGGGACGGCTCTCAAGAGATTACAGGTTACATTGAAGCAAAAGCTCCCACTGTAACAGACTTAGACAGAATAGCAGTATCAGAACAGATGAAACGTTATTTAAGCACCTTTCCGAATGTTATATTAACAAATTTTCTTGATTTTAGGCTTTACCGTTATGGTAAACTCATAGATAGCGTGAGTGTTGGTAGACAAGACACAATGATTAGGGTCAAAGCAATGCCGCCTGTAGAACATGAACAAGCATTCAAAAACTTGCTTGATAAGTTTTTCTTTTTCTCACTTCCAAAATCTTACAGTGCAGAAACTTTGGCTACAGAACTCGCAAAGAGAACAGGCTTTTTAAGAGACGAAATTATAAAGGAAGAACTTAAAGAAGAGACTATATTAAATAAAGGTTCTCTAACAGGATTTTACGATGCTTTCAAAAAATATCTAATAAGTGATCTATCAATGGGAGGGTTTGTTGACCTATTCTCTCAAACAATTGTTTATGGGCTCTTTGCAGCGAGAATGCGTGCAGGTGAAGATTTCGATAGAAGGCATGCATACGACAACATTCCAAAAACGATTGGCATATTAAGTGAACTCTTCGAATTTATTTCCCTTGGGAAAATTCCCGACCAGATGAAATGGACTATTGAGGATATCGCTAATGTTCTATCTGCTGTGGACGTTAAAAGAATTTTTTCGGAATATTATCACAGCGGAAAAGGCAAAGACCCTGTCGTTTATTTCTATGAAACATTCCTTTCTGTTTACAATCCTGATTTGCGTGAGCGGAGAGGTGTCTACTATACTCCAGAGCCCGTTGTTACTTATATTGTTAACTCGCTAAACGAGATATTAAAGGACAAAATAAATATTGAAGGTGGGCTTTCAGATAGAAGAGTTACAGTGCTTGACCCTGCTGCTGGCACGCTTTCTTTTATTACTGAAGCTGTTCAATGTGCCATAAAAGAATTCACAGAAAAATACGGAGAAGGCAGTAAACAGAAATTTATAAAAGAACACATTCTGAATGATTTCTATGCCTTCGAGTTGATGATGGCACCATACGCAATAGGACATATTAAGTTTTCTTTTATCCTTGAAGAGGAAGGTTATACATTAACTGATGTAGAAAGGCCAAATTTTTACCTTACCAATACGCTTGAAATGAAAACGCTTGAAAAGACAAACTTGCCTTTAATGAGCGCTCTTTCTGAAGAATCGCACCTTGCAGAAACAGTGAAGAAGGACACCCCTATTCTTGTAATAATGGGAAATCCACCCTACTCAGTGAGCTCAATGAACAAATCTGATTTTATTGAAGAAGCGATGAAAGTGTACAAAGAAGATGTGAGAACAGAGAAGAAATACGGAGTGTTGGAAGATGACTACATCAAATTCATTCGCTTTGCACATTGGAAAATAGATCAAAGCAAGAAAGGTGTTATCGGAATGATTACAAATAATTCCTATCTTTCTGGAATTATTCATAGAGGCATGAGAAAAAAGCTATTAGAAAGCTTTGATGAGATTTATATTCTGAATCTTCACGGTAATTCGCGCATTGGAGAAAAAACGCCTGAAGGTAGTAAAGATGAGAATGTGTTTGACATTATGCAGGGAGTTTCTATTTCGCTATTTATAAAAAGTGGAAAGCATGAGGGTTTAGGAAAAGTTTACTATGCGGATGTTTATGGGTTAAGAGAAGACAAGTACAACTTCTTAGGAACTCATAGTTTTAGAACGACAGATTGGAAAGAATTAAAACCTGTTGAACCATACTACTTTTTTGTAGAAAAAGACTTTTCCTTGCAGGAAGGGTATGATAAATTCTGGAAAGTGACGGAAATTTTTAAAGAAGGCGGTTCTGGAGTGATCACTCGTCGAGATACTCTTGCAGTAGCGTTTCGAGAAGACGAATTAAAAAACAGAATTATGATGTTTGCCAATCTTAATTTTCCCGATGCTATAATTGCCAGTACTTTCAAAGTGGGAGATACTACTGAATGGAATTTGAGTGATGCAAGAAAAAAAGTTAAAAGCGAGAAACTCCAGGAATTAATAAAAGAATATCATTATCGTCCTTGGGATTTTCGTTATATTTATTATTCAGACTCTATTACCTCGCGAACATGTAAGAGATGGATGAAGTATCTTTTAAATGAAAACCTAGCTTTAATAACAACTAGAGTTATCACGAATATAGAAGAAAAAGGTTCATTTGTCTCAAATACACTAGGAGATATTCATATTATTTCTGGTCAATCTTACTTCTTTCCCCTCTATCTCTATCCTTCTTCTGGCAAGAACCATCTCTATGAAGAAAGTGCTGAGCAAAAGAATAAACTCCCCAACCTAAATCCCGAGTTAATTCAAAAGTTAAATGAAACTTATAAAACAGATGTAACGCCAGAGCAGATATTTTACTATATCTATGCAGTGCTTTATTCAAACATCTATAGAGAAAAGTATGCGGAGTTTTTGAAAATAGATTTTCCAAGAGTACCTTTTACATTAGACTATAACCTATTCATAAAAATGGGTGAATTGGGCAAGAAGCTTGTTGACCTTCATTTGCTTTTATCAAGCGAACTGCACAATCCTATTTCAAAGTTCAGAGGTCAGGACTCCGGGATGGTTGAAAAAGTGAAATACAGTGAGGAAGATATGAGAGTTTATATCAATAACGACAACTACTTTGATAATGTGGAAAAAGTCGTCTGGGAATACCAAATTGGTGGATATCAGGTCTGCGATAAATGGCTGAAAGATAGAAAAGAGAGAATTCTTTCATTAACGGAAACAGAGCAGTACTGCAAAATTGTAACAGCTATCTCCAAAACTATCGAAATTCAGCAAGAAATTGACAATCTTTATCAAGATGTAGAGATAGAGGTGATAGAAAATGCCTAAAGAGGAAGAGCAAGAATTCATAAGGGAATTTGAATGTAAAGGTGAGTGGTGGTTTCCTAAAAATAAAGGGAAGAAAGTCTGCGGGATTCTAAGATTTAATGTTGAGAGTGGCGGGAAATTGGAAGTTGTTGGGAGGAGAATAACTATTTGGAATGCATCTTCGCTCTGGCTAAAACCAGTAACATTATTCGGATCTTCAGACAAAGGTGATATCACTTTGTTTGATTGCAGTTTGAGCAGTTCCAGCGCTTCTCTGGGCAAATTATCTACCGCTTCGTTTAAGTTTAGCGAAGGCGTTATCGGTAAGCATATTTTAAAAAAAGAAGAGCTCGTAATACAAAGAGTGGCTGTTAATTATTCGTATTTGAACGCATGGAGCGATTCTTTTGGAATTGATCCTGGAGAAACCTTGATTTCCTTTGTTAGAGAAAAAGAGGAGCTTTTTTTTAAACTCCCTCAACCATTTTTATTGGCAAAAGGGAATGGTTATGAAATATACTTAAAGGCTAGAAGTAAAAAAAGCTTTTCTTTAACCGACACGAGCAAACAGATTATGCTTGAGGAGATTCCATACATAGAGGTTTTATTGAAGAAGGGCAAAAATACTCTTAAAGATTACCAGGAGTTTGTTAAATCAATGCAATATTTTTTATCACTTGCAGTGAGAGAGCAGGTTTTTCCTTTACTCTTTACGGGAGCGACGAGTGGAAGGAAACCATTAATATTTTTCTATCGTTTGTCTTCAATACCGGTTTCAGAAACTTTATTAGTAGCAAACTTTGCTCTTAGTAACATTAAAGAAAGCATTAATGAATACCTGAAAAAGTGGATTGACGAAAGAGAAATATTAGAGCCTGCATGTGAATTATTTTTTAGCAGTTTAAACAGAAACCTCTTCCCTGAGTTAAGATTTTCATATTTAATTCAAGCAGTTGAGGGTTTGCACCGCGCTGTTTATGAGAATGGCAAATATATAACAGACGAAGAGTACAGAAAAGAGGGAGGGCTTTACGAAACTTTTGTTGGAGTAATTCCAGATTCTATCTTGTCTGATTTCAAACAAAGTTTAGTAAGTGGTAAATTGTATTATGCAAACGAATATGCATTAAGGAAAAGATTGAAAGGAATGCTTAGTGATAATTACTTGGAAATTATTAACATTCGAAAAACCATTGTAAAGAAAGAAGAACGCAACGGTCTCATTGATAAAATAGTTGACACAAGAAATTATTATGCACATCAAGATGAAGAGTTGAAAGACAAGATCCTTAAAGGTGAAGAACTTGAACGAGCCATAGAAGTGCTTAAGGCTTTGACTGAAATTGTTTTAATATCCGAAATGGGCATAAGCGTTGAAGAAATTAAAGAGTTAAGATGAACACTTCATCCGTTATAGTTCTAACACAATGGAAATTGATATTGTAGTTCAAAAAAATTATTCAAACCAATCAAATGAACTTTTTTATTCTGTTATAAAATCTAACACGCTCTTGACAGAAATCCTAACATTTGTATAATATCCTGGAAGGTGGGCAGAATGGATAAAATAATTAACAAGAAACTTGCCGAAAGAATAAAAGCATTAAGAGATGAGTTAGACCTTAGCCAGGATGAACTGGCAAAACGTCTAGGAGTTTCTCGCCCTAAAATTTCACAGATGGAAAATAATGAGGTAAGAATCACTGCCGAAGAGCTTGTTGCTCTTTCAAATATATTTAATGTTTCAGTAGAAGGTCTGTTGGACTTTAACAAGGCACCAAAGGTAATTCTTGAAAAAGGAAAAGAAGAAAAACAAGAGGAAAGCATAAGAATAAATGTGCCTCAAAAGAATGTAAAAAAGTTTAAAGAGGTTCTTTTATACATTCTTAACAAGGTTGGGGCAAAACCGAATGTGGGAGAAACCGTCCTTTATAAATTTCTGTACTTCATTGATTTTGATTTTTATGAAAAATACGAGGAGCAATTGATTGGCGCAACGTACATTAAGAATCATCATGGCCCCACTCCTGTAGAGTTCAAAGAAATTGTTGGCGAAATGATTAAAAACAAAGAAATCATGATAGTCAATAAAGAGTTTTTTAAGTACCCCCAAAGAAAGTATTACCCCTTGAGAAAACCAGACCTTTCTGTTTTGGGTGCACACGAACAGGAAATTATTGATAATGTTTTGCATAATCTTTCTGATATGAATGCTAAAGAGATAAGTGATTATTCTCATAATGATGTACCGTGGCTTACCACGGAAGACGGACAGCCAATTGGATATGAATCAGTATTCTACAGAACAAGACCATATTCAGTGAGAGAGTACGAGGGTGAAGATATTTAATGAGGTAAGAAGTCTTCCAGAGTTTGATAAAGACTTGAAAAAGCTTGTAAAAAGGTTCAGAACCATTGAAGAAGATCTTGAAAATCTCATTAAATTCAGTATATTTGCTTATCATAAATTAGGAAAAGATAATGATGGCATTGTTAGAATTTCTAATCTTCATATAGATTACCCAAAGATTTACAAGGTAATAAAATTTGCATGTCGTTCACTCAAAGGAAGAGGTGCATATTCAGGGTTAAGACTTATATATGCTTATTATGAAGATAAAGATATATTGGAGCTTATTGAAATTTATTATCATGACCGTGGAGACGAAATCGAAGACCGAGAACGGATTTACAAATATTATAAAAAATCCAATAGTTAGATTAGATGAACTAAGCAGTGAAAATTACAAATTGAATCGTTGCCTCGTCAACCAATCTATATGAAAAATTTAAATTTAAAATGGAGATTGCAAAAATAATTTCGTACGTAGTTATAATGGACAACCAGATATTGCTTCATAGAATCATAAATTGCAAATACGGCAATTACAGAGGAGTAAAAGACGATGGTTAGAAAGGAGAAACCTGCTGAGAAAATCGCAGATTACAGAGGAGTAAAGAAAATAAAATGTGGCAACGGGGTTTATAAATTCATTTATTTATAGTTATAAGAGAAGTCTTAGATTAGAATAAGGCATATAACCGGCTGAAAAAAGCGCAGGTTACAGAGAAGTAAAAAGATTGAACAAAAAGTGGAGTTAATAATGCGACATCTAAAAATCTGGATGATAACCCTTTTAAAATAAATGTTGAAGATTTATTAAAGATGAATTAATATTAAATATTGTAATACTATCTGATCCGTGCAAACAAAACGAGAAAAAAAGAAAGAAAAGCTATTTCAACAAGAACAAGTGCCAGTTGTCTTGATGGTGGCAGCTTACCTTGTTTTTTGAGTCTAACAGGCACAATAAAGCCATCCTTAATAAATAATACTAACATAATAATTGCCAAAAAAAGCGGAATCAAATTCATATCTCCCTCAGTATTTTATTTAAAAATTTTATTTTAACGGCTCTACAAAGATTTTATCTTTTTCCTTTAGTCCAAGCTCTGATGATATTTCTTCAGGAATTAAAATTAACCCTTTCAGGTTATTTTTTGGTTTCACATTTATTATCACGTCTTTTGCACCGGCAAGATGTAATACGATCTTTCCTATTGTTTTTAATTCATATTGTGTTTTCCACTTTTCAAGCAGTTGTGAATCTATATAAACTGCTTCTTCTATAAGATAAAATTCTGGTTTTATTTTTACAGAAAGCTCGACTCCTGAAATAGCACCTACTTCTTTAACTTTTTCAACAAGTCCTGATGCAATGAGTCCATAAATAATCTTGCTTACTTCAAAATCTGCCAGTTTTAACTCGTCTGCAATTTCCCTGATTGTTTTCTTCCCATCAACAGTTCTAAGTATTTTCCACTCTTCCCTTGAAAATTTTATTTCTGAAACCCCTTCCGGGGGAGCAGGGGCAAGATTTACAACAAGAGAAAGTGATTTTATCACACCTGAAATTTTCGCCCATTCTGTGATTACTCTTGCTCCTTCTACTAAAAGGGATTCGGTTGATTCCTCAATATTTACTTCACCCTCTATTGACATTTCCACAAAACTAAAATTTCCCTCATGCCATTCATAAAAATGAAGAAAAGCACTTTTTCCAAAAAGTCCTTTATTGGACGCGGCAGAAATGATTTTCCCCTTGCTAAAATTAATCTTTCCTGTTTCACCGGAAAAATCCCCGCCTGCTACAAGTTCAAGCGAGCCTGTTTTCTTTGTATTATTGAGAAGCTGGATAATATCTCCCAGCGGAAAATCTGCAAGATTCCCATTTAAAGGCATCTATACACCTCCTGTAAAAGATTCCTTTCCGTTAAATCTTCTATCAACAACCAGAAAAACAAAAACAAGGATAATTTCAATCACAATTAACAGAACTCTGTTTCTTAAAAATGCATATTTGATGGTGAAAAGTTCTATAACTGCAATAATAAGAATAAGAAAAAGAGTTTCAAGGTTTTGAATATGAAATGTTCTTTTAGAAATTCTGCCACTCCTCAAACGCCTGTTTACAACCATAATCAGGATAGCTCCCAAAAATAGCTCTAATCCCATTGAAATTTCTGTTATTCTTAGCCAGTTATCCATTTCTTGCTCACCAGAAATCTTTATGAATTAAGTCCCTTATGCGCCTTCTTGCAGGTGGTGGAGGTGTTTCTTCAGGGAAACCAAGTGGAATAATAGCTATAGGAATAACTTTTTCGGGAATAAAAAGGTACTCCTTCAACTTCTTTAAATTAAACTCCTCTGCAAAATCCGTAGTCGTGAGATCAATCCAGTTAGTCCCCAAGCCCAATTCACATGCCATAAGTAGCATATTTTCAATTGATGCAGAAGTGTCAATAAGGTATGATTTAGATTTTTCGGAATTTGCACATACAATAATAAGGAAAGGAGGTACTTTTAACTCATCCTCAAGGTAAGGCATGATTTCTACTATTTTTTTTCTTGTATTCTCGTCAACTTTTTTTGCTCTTTTGTTGTATGCTTCGATGTAGAGGTCTGCAATTGCATTTTTCCTTGCTTTTTCTGAAATAATAACAAATTCCCATGGTTGACTATTATTTGACGAAGGCGCCCACCTCCCTGCGTCAAGAATTAAAAGCACTGCTGCTTCTTCCACTGGTTTATCTTTAAAAACCGTTATAGAGCGTCTTTCTCGTATAATTTTATGAATCCCCTTTCTACTATTTATGTTATCGTTCGAATTCCTCAACATCTCTGTACCACTTTCTTTTTTCTCCTATTCTTGCACGCATTTTCCATGAAAAAGGTTTAGGCTTATCATCTATAATTTTTGAAAGGAGTTGAATCTTTTCTATAATGTCCTTCTTATCTAATTCTTCAATAAAATCTGCGGTTTTTACATATTGTGAAATCTTTTCGAGGTTTATCGTTGTTGTTTTCCAGAATCCCCAATCATTCGAAAGAATTGTTGAAATGTAATCACTGTTAATTGTCTCTTTATCGCCCGGGCCGACAGCATGCTCTCTAAAAAGGATAGCTGTATCAATAAGATCTTTTTCATTAATCTGTACAATCTGAACTTTTTCGAAAAAGAGATCTGAGAGGGAAATAGTGGGATAATCTATTTCCAATCTTCCTGCAAAATTCACATCATGGCACATCTCAAGCTTATCAAAGAAAATATCTGAATGTATACCCTGCGGGTTGTAAAAAATATACCTTTTCCCCTGGAATAAAAACTTTGCATGCTTGTCTATTTCATATCCAAGTGCTATAAACATTTCCTCTATTTTTCTCTTCTCCTTAGAGTAAGCAGCAAAATCAATATCAGAAAGTAATCTCCCTGCTCGGTATTCATAATGTTTGAAACTAGGGCAATGCGTCCTGAAAGCGAGAGCACCCAGGATGCGCATTGTAATACCTCTCTTATCTGCTTCCTTCATTAAAGTATCACGGAGTGCAAAAAATTTATTTTCTTGTTCTTCAAATTCTTTTTCTGACGGCATATCTATTATCCCTCTATTTTCCAGAAATTTTTAATTCCATTTTCCTCTATCTCTATAATGAAAGCACGAAGGATGCCTTCAGAATATTCTGAACCGGGGTTTACAACGGGTGTCTTTTTTATGTAGTCAGATGCAAAAGATTCGTGAATATGCCCATGCACGCCCATGAGTGGTTGATATTTTTCTTCGACTTTCCTTACTGCTTTGCTTCCCACGTGTTCTGTTTCTACGTCGCCAAAAGACACAACTGGTTTCAATGTTTTGTCAAGTTTTGGGGCAATATCAAGTTTTGTATTATAGGGAGGCGCATGGAAATTAAAAATTGACCAATGTGGGTCTTTCAGATGCTTTATTTCCATCTCTAACATTTTCTCAAGTTTTCCTTCGTCAGCCTCTCTATCGGTATTCCAAGGAGTAGGATTTACATAGGCACAACTCACCATTTCTATTCCGTAAGGGAATTGAATTGCTTCATCCAATGGATATATTACGCCCCTATTTGCATAAGATTTAATAAGGTCATCAAAGATAAAAAAGTCATCATTTCCAGGCATGACAATTGTCATTACCTTTGAAGTATCAACAGCTTTAATGAGCATCTTAAGCCACTGGTCTAATCTATCCCAGATCAATTTATTCATCAGGTCCTGAAGCTTTTTTTCATCTTTTTGAAGTTCACTAACTTCTGCTCCCGTAGCAAGAAAGGGGTAGATCGCAGCATTATCAAGTCTATCAATAGCAGCTTTTACTTCATCCTCGTTCTTTAGAGTAAAAGTTGTACCAAAGTAACTGTACTTCCATGTGCCATCGTTTTGTTTTATTATTGGAACAAAGACCTTCCCTGTTAAATCGCCCGAGAGTATTAAAATATCTGCGTGATACATATTCACTGCACTCAACCACTTTCTCCATACGAAATTTGCACCATGTGCATCTACTGAAAAAAATAATTTCTTCACATCGTCTCCTTATTTAGAATTTAGAAGGAGGCAAGATTTACCTTGCCTCCCAGAACACAGTTCTCTATGCAGGGGGAATCTGCTGATAAATACTTCTTACGTCAACTCCCTTCTTTGTGTTATAAATATAATAGCCCACAAATATTGCAACACCAGCGGCCATCCAGATAACCTGAAGCATAAGATCAGTAGTTGCCTTAAGCCACGTACCTGCAATGAAGAGGTACCAGAAATTTGCAAAGAACGAGATAATACCAAAGATTGTTATTACAGGTACACCAAACCACGATAATCTTCTTCCTCTTTCATAAATATCAGGTCTTACAAATGGAAGTACAACTGCGGCGAGTGAGCCAAATACGACTGCGAATTCGTAAAGCATTGTCGTATCCATAGCGGCAACCCATGCACCTGCAATTCCTCTCTCTGATACAAATGAGAGTATTACACCTATAAAACCTCCGATGGTCGTAAGCCATATTGCGTTATGAGGCGTATGCCACCTTTCATTAACCGCTGCAAATCTTTCAGGGAACATCCTGTCAAAAGACCATGAGAATATCTGACGAGAGCAAACAATAAGGAAAACAGGAATATCATTCATCAGCCATATTGCAGCAGATATAGCAACGATAAACTGGAATATATATTGACCTGGCATAAGCGCTGCAGCAAATACTGGTAAGTACGGATTTGGTGCATGCGGATATATAGCAGTGAGTTGTCCCCACAAATCTTTGTGCTGGAATACATTGCAATACATAGAAATAAATGAGCCATCTGGAGTTGCATACATACGATAGACTTCTATGCTCAGTACGACATAATAAAAGACGATTACAGCAGCTCCACCGAGCATTGCAATACTCATATTTCTTTCAGGGTTCTTTACTTCACCGCCAGCATAAGATGCAGAAGTTACGCCAATGTATGCCCACAAACCACCTACACCTGCCATAAGTGTTGCTGTCATATTAAACGGTGTCTGAACCCAGTGATCGGTTGCCTGCTTTGATAGCCTCACTACCGTATCCCACATGCCAGCTCCCCATGTGGCATCCCAGCTTGGGTGGGCAACAGCAGGGCTCTTTAAAAGAACAATGATCATAATAATACTTCCAACTAATGGGAGAATAAGTAATATGTTAATCATAGTCGTATACTTTCTCATACCAAAAAGCGCCACGACACCAAAGATTGCAACCATAAGCATACCAAGCCAAAAAGTTGGGCCAATTTGAGAAATTTTTGTACCCAACTCAAGCAGTCCTG
>Ga0210031_1002199_pt1 | contig 11784 bp, 10 predicted proteins | sample CryGeyCG2014_080_FD_185455 | JGI IMG/M metagenome (GOLD analysis project Ga0210031, IMG submission 185455) | Groundwater microbial communities from aquifer - Crystal Geyser CG03_land_8/20/14_0.80 (SPAdes) (version 2) | ecosystem: Environmental > Aquatic > Deep subsurface > Groundwater | place... | reverse complement strand
AGGGAAAGTGAAAAGGCATGAGAAAACGCTCTCAAAGCCAAAGGAAGACAGATTAAAACTCATGAAAACCTGCAATGCAAACTTTGATCAAATCTTTCTTTTGTACTCTGACCCTGAGAAAAAAATTGATGAAATTCTTGATAGAAATGCAAAAGGAAAACCCGATTATGAAGTGAAATATAATGATGTCGTGCACAGGCTTTGGACAATAACCCGCAGGGATGATATTGATGAAATAGTAAAAACAATGAAGCCGAAGCCCCTGTTCATAGCTGACGGCCATCACAGGTATGAGACCGCGTTGAACTACAGAAACTACATGAGGGAAAAACATCCGGATTTCTCAGGGGACGAACTATTCAACTACATGATGGTTCAGTTCAACAACATGGATGAGCGCCTCAGCATCCTGCCAACCCACAGGCTGATACACAGCATTCCAAACCTGAATATTGACAGAGTGTTAGAGAAATTAAAAGAGTTTTTTGATGTTGAAAAAATAACTCTGCCCGAGAAAAAGGGTGAAAAAATTGTGGACATGCTGAAAAAAAAGAAAAATAAAAAAGTGTTCGCACTTTATCATGATAAAAAATGCTACATACTGACACTGAAAGATATCAGTGTCATGAACATGTTTGGCAGTGGCTCAGAGATACTGCGCAAACTCGATGTCTCAATACTGCATACACTCATCATAGAAAAAATCCTGGGTATAACTGATGTGGAAAAACACCTGAAGTACACAAGAGATGAGGATGAAGCTGTAAAACTTGTTAATGAAGGAAAGTATCAGCTCTCATTATTTCTGAATGCAACAACACTTGATGAACTTAAAGCAGCATCGGAAGCAAATGAAAACATGCCCCAGAAATCAACATATTTTTACCCAAAACAGCTCACAGGGCTTGTGATAAATGTTCTTGATGAGTAGTTAGGGAATACTACAAAACAACGAAATTCTTGGAAACATTTATTATACATTAATAACAATGATACCATGATGAGATTCAAAACATCCATGCTGTTGGTCTATACCTTTATCTTAATGATAACTCTCAATGTTTTTTGTACTGCTTACAATCCTGAGGAGCTCTCAACCACAAATGAAATATCGAAATATATCTCTAAAAGTGTAAAATCCACCTCTGGTTGGTCTGACGATATGAGACTAACATATTATACTGCTCCTGATCCCGCACCACGTGCCTACGCACCAAACATTGCAGTTGAAGATCAAAACGTTTATATTGTATGGCAAGAATCATGGGGTTCTGGCTTAGGCACATATGGTGAGATTAGGTTCATGAAGTCAACAGATAATGGGAAAACATGGGGTAACATAGTGAATTTAACAGAGGATGATGGTAATTATTCTATGATTCCAAAAGTTGCGGTAAACGGTTCAAATGTTTACGTTGTATGGGAGGACACAAGGGATTGTAAAGCGGAGATTTATTTTAAAAAATCCAATGATTATGGAAACATTTGGAATGAAGAAAAAAGATTGAGCATTGATGATTGTAACACATCAGCAAAACCAGAGATAGCGGTTAGTGGATCAACAATCCATGTCATATGGCGAGAAGACACGGCAGTTTTTCCTTACTGGTGTGAGATTTTTTATGTACGCAGTGTAGATGATGGTGTTACATGGGATGACGGTCAAGGAAACATTGACCAACCAAGGCAGATAACATTCCCGCCGGAGAACACAGCAACAGGCGGGGAAATAGGTGGGGTAGTAGCGGTTGGTTCAAACATTCATGTGATGGGAGGGCGTTCTTACCATTTCCAGGAGGGTGTAGTAGAATGGGATGAATTCTGTGTTATATATTTTAATTCGACAGATAATGGAGAGACATGGAGTGATGAAAAAATTATAAGCCGTGTAGATAGACACTACTCAGGACCTGGGTGGGATATAGGAGCTAATGGCTCTAATATTCATGTAGTCTGGGAGGATGCCGGATATATAGATGAGAGCCCAGAAGGATATGAGATCGTGGGTCGAAATTCAACTGATAATGGTATAACATGGAACAACGAGATAAGATTAACAAACCACATAAACCGTTCTGAGCAACCTAGAACCGCAGTGGATGGCGACAATATTCATGTAGCATGGATTGATAACAGAGACCACTACCCCTATGAGGATGCATTCGAAATATATTATATTAATTCAACAGATGGTGGGAAAACATGGAGTGATGAAACAAGATTAACGTATGCTAAAAATGATTCTGTGATGCCTGCCATAGCAACAGCTAATGGATACACACATCTAGTGTTTCTGGACAACCGAACAGGTGATGACCACGATATGGAAATTTATTACAAGCGTTACCCGGATTTCAGTATGGTACCAACAAAACTAACAATTACCGCAAACCCGAGTAGTTTGACAGCAGATGGCACATCCATCTCAACGATCACTGCAACAGTGACAAATGAACCAGGCGATCCAGTTGAGGGTGTTACTGTGAGTTTTACTATAGAATCTGGATGTGGTAGTTTATCATCAGACAGCAATATTACAGATGCAAATGGAATTGCAACCACAACATATACTGCTGGAACAAAAGCTGGTGATGTGATAATAAAAGCCGTTGTGAATGGGATTAGCAACACAACCACAATTACATTAACTGCTGGCAACCCAGCACACATCAGCATCTCTGCAAACCCGAACATGATTATAGCGGATGGCATGTCCACTTCAACAATCACGGTTATTGTGACAGATCAATATGGTAACTCCGTGCCAAACACGGTTGTGTATTTTGTGAATGAGACAGGAATAGGCATCATCAACCCCATAAGTAATACAACAAACACCAATGGGATCACATCTGCAGTTTACACTGCAGGTACAATTCTTGGAAATGAGATTATCAATGTGACGTGTGATTATATTTGGAATACTACAGTAATCCATCTTGTCTCAGGTCCCATAGCTGAGATATTTATTTATCCATTAGGCCCTATAGATTTGTATACTGGTGATATTCAGCAGTTCACTGCTGTGGGCTATGACCAGTATGGTAATCTAAACACATCTTGGCATCCGTTTTGGCATGTTGATGGTGATATTGGTGTAATAAACAGCACTGGTTTTTTCACAGCAACGAAAAAGGGAAGTGGTGCTGTGAACTGCACTGATAATGTTACTGGTGTTTACAATATCATTATAATTAATGTTTTGAATAGAAAGCCAAGTCTTGATCCTATAGGTAATCAAACTGCTTATGAAGGACAGTTATTTACTTTGCAGATTAATGCCTTTGACCCTGATAATGATACCATTACCTTTTCAGATAACTCTACATTGTTTAACATAAACTCAACTACAGGCTTAATCTCTTTTACGCCTAGTTACGATTCTGCTGGCATTTATCTGATTAATATCATGGTATGCGATGGGATTGATACTGCCTGGCAGACATTTAAACTCACAATCATTAATGTGAACAGACCACCAATTGCAACAATATCTTCACCATTGGATAATGCAAAATTCACAACCAAGGATAACATATTTTTTGACGGAACAGGGTCATCTGATCCTGATGGTGATGGTTTAACATATTCTTGGTTTTCCAGTGTTGATGGAAGTATTGGAAGCACAGCATCATTCAGCAGAAAACTATCAAAGGGAACACACATGATAACGTTAACGGTTGATGATGGACAAGGAGAGACTGATACAAAACAGATAACAATTACTGTGAAAAAACCTTCTGAGCCATCAGGCGGATTTATACCTGGGTTTGAGACAGCCCTGTTAACCTTTGTATGTTTATTAGCAATAATTGTTATTCTCTTACGCAGACGTAAAACCTAAAAACATCTTGCTTTGCATTTAACCTCACCCAAAATTCTTCACCAAAACAGCAGGGCCTTACTTCACATATTAACCCTTAAAAACTTGCTGTTCTTATTCTGTCGCTCAGTACCATCTGCGAAACACCACATGCAGAGCAGGCAGGCTTAATAATTATCACAAGATGATAACATTATTATCTACATTATTTCCCTATTCCCTAACTGCTGACTCCTAACTACTATACCTTCTACCATCCCCTCTCCTGCAGTTTTTTATCTAGTTTTTCTATTTCGATTCCTTTCATCGCCTCACCAAGACCTTCTGAAACCTTTCCGACAATTTTAGGATCATTGAAATGAGCAACTGCCTCAACAATTGCCTTCGCCATTTTCTCAGGATTCCTGGATTTGAATATGCCTGAGCCGACAAAAACACCGTCACTTCCAAGCTGCATCATCAATGATGCATCAGCAGGTGTTGCAATGCCACCAGCAGCAAAATTCACAACAGGTAATCTTTGCATCTTTTTTACTTCCTTAACAAGACTAATTGGGACACCGTAATCTTTTGCAATCCTAATCAGTTTTTTTTCATTCATTTTTTTCAAACTTTCAATCTCACCAACGATTGTTCTCTGATGACGCACAGCCTCAACAACATTCCCTGTTCCAGCTTCGCCTTTTGTCCTGATCATAGCAGCGCCTTCATCTATTCTCCTCAGCGCCTCACCAAGGTTGCGTGCGCCGCAAACAAAAGGCACCCTAAATTTTTTCTTGTCAACATGCCTGAACGGGTCAGCAGGCGTAAGAACCTCTGATTCATCGACCATGTCAACACCGAGTGATTCAAGAATTTGCGCCTCAGCAAAATGCCCAATCCTGCATTTCGCCATAACAGGTATGGAAACAGATTTCATGATTTCCTTTATCTTTAAAGGGTCAGCCATCCTTGCAACACCACCATCTTTTCTTATATCCGCAGGAACCCTTTCAAGCGCCATTACTGCAACCGCACCAGCATTCTCAGCAATCTTCGCTTGCTTAGCATCCACAACATCCATGATTACGCCCCCCTTTTGCATCTTTGCAAAACCGCGCTTAATGAGTTCAGTTCCGAATCTGAGTTTCTTTAGTTCAACCATAACACTACATGTATCTTGGGTATTTTAAGTTTTATTAATCAAAAACATTATTATCCTATCTACAGATACAGATGTGGTGAAAAAAATGGAGATTTCATTGGCACCTGTTGGAAGAATCATCAAGAGCGCTGGCGCAGAAAGAATATCATCTGATGCAAAAAAATATCTTGCATCCTTGCTTGAAGAATATGCAGGAAAGGTTGCTTCTGAGGCAGTGAAACTCTGCGAGTATGCTGGTAGGGAAACAGTGAGCGCTGATGATATAAAACTGGCTGCGAAAAGGGTTTTAGAATAGTAACCAGACAGTTTTCCCTGTGATGCACACAACTGTAACAATAAAGCCAGCGATGATAACACCAGAAAATATTACCATTACTGATTTCCAGAATTTTAGGCCAAACAAATAGGAGATTAACGCACCTGTCCATGCACCTGTGAACGGCAAGGGTATTGCAACAAAAACAAGCAGCCCAATCGTCTCATATCTTTTGATTTTCTCATTTGCTCTTTTTCTTGTTTTCTCAAAAAGTCTGTTAAAAAACCTGTCAAAGATTTTGTATTTCCTAAGATATTTTTCTGCATATCCGAAAAAAAGCAGAATAAACGGTACAGGGAGCATGTTCCCAGCAATCGCGAGCGGAAAAACAATCCAGGGATTCATGTCATAGGCACCAAATGCTATTGGTATAGCGCCTCTTAACTCAACCAAAGGCACCATTGAGATTAAAACTATGACAAGCCATGGCGGAATTAGTTCAAGCATGTTTTTCACCAACAAACCTGCCAAAACCAGGGTTAACCATGATTTCATTGTTTTCAACAATAACCTCCCCTCTTATTATTGTGCAAATTGGGAATATTCCATGGAATTTTTCAAAAGGCGTCCAGCCGCATTTTGAATGAAGCATGTCAGCACTAATTTTTTTCTCATTCTTCAAATCAAAAACATTTAGGTCAGCATCAAAACCTTTTTTTATTTTTCCCTTGTTCAAACCAAAGAGCTTACCAGGTTTTTCACAAACCGCATTCACAATTCTTCTCAAAGATATCTTTTCATTTTTCATAAAATAGAGCATGAGCGGCAAGGTTGTTTCAACACCAGGAACACCGGGTGATGCATCATCAAACTCTTGTTTTTCTTTTAGGGTGTGCGGCGCATGATCAGATGCAACAATGTCTATTATTCCGTTTCTCAGTCCATCCCATAATGCATCATTGTCCTTCTCAGTTCTTAGGGGCGGGTTCACCTTTCCTTTTGCACCCAACTCCGAATCAATGTTCAGCAAAAGATGATGGGGTGTGACCTCAGAAGTAACATTTTTTAAAACATTAACTGAATCAGATGCTGAAACATGGCAAACATGAACGTTTTTTTTGTTCATTGAAACAATTTTCTGAATCATTTTTTCCTCAGACTCGTTTGGTCTTGAATGCAGATAATCAGAAAGGCTTGAAGTTTTCATATTCCTAAAAAGTTTTTTATCCTCAGCATGAACAGAGACAGTTTTCCCTGTTTTTTCTATCTCATTTAATTTTTTTTCTAACAAATTATCATCCATTTCATATGAATAAATTTTGAAACAACTGCAGATTTTCCCTAAATTTTCAATTTCATCACTGTTACCATCGGCATATAAACCAAAATCAACATAAGATTTCCTTTTTGCTATGCTCAGTTTTTCTTTAAAAATATCTACAGAATTTACCTGCGGTTTTGTGTTGGGCATGTCAAGAACACAGGACATTCCACCAAACGCAGCGGACATGGAGCCGGTGCTGAAATCCTCTTTGTATGTAAATCCTGGCTCCCTGAAATGAACATGCGCATCAACACCTGCAGGCATTATCAGTTTTTCACCAAAATCCAGATGCTCCTCACCTTTGAGAATCTTCTTAACTGATTTTATTTTCCCGTACTCAATTCCAACACAGCCCTTTATTATCTCGCCTTTCAGGTAAAGGTTCCCTTCCACAACTAAATCCATCATAACTGAATAGGATTACAAAGGTTTTAAGGTTTAAGGTGCGAGTGAGCCAAAAAAGGGTGCGAGCAGACAGGGGAAGAAATGTTTTAAATGTCGGAAACATATATCTTTGTTCATGGTTAAAAAGAAAAAAGAACCGATATACGAAAAACTGGCATCCGGCGAAGTCTTAATAATATCAAAAGACGAAGATGGTTGCTTGGAAGTTGTTGAGAACGTAGATGGCAAAGTGAAAATCAAAAAAGTCTGCCCCCTGGATAAGAAATGAAGACCTATTCTTTTGATACAAATTTCATCTCACTAGCATGGGGGGATAAACTTCCTGAAAAATGGTTAAGACGGTGGAAGGAAGTTAAAATGGGTTATAGTCGATTATTACTATGTGAACCCTTAATTAGCGAAATGTATTACAAAAACATCCCGAATTACGGAATGAAATCATGTAAAGACAAAATTCTATGGCTAAAATCGTTACCCAATGTGAAAATTCACCAGATTGACGATAACGATGCGATTAACGCCGGTAATATCAAACTTCAACATTCCGGGCATATCTTGGCGTTAGTGGATTGTTTCGTACTAGCGATAGCAAGGGATTATCGGGCTAAGGTTTTTACAACAGATCATTGGATAAGAGATATAGCTAGAGATGTAAGCGTTGACGTAGATTTTCTACCTCTTCAAAAGGAATAGAAATTCACCCCTACCCGCCCTCTGAAATCTTTTAATCCCCCTCATCAGCACTCTCACAAAGTATAGAGATGCATTCTAGCGCTTATCATAATTTCCTTATCTCCACACCCATTTCTCTGAGCCGCTTCCCTATTGTTGCAGGATGCGCAACCCTACTAAAGCACAGGAAAAGATTCCAATAATGTTTTCCCTAACCCCCTAACTTCTACAAATTGCGACGAAAGGAGCAATTTGGAGAAGCGAGGAATTGCAATAAGCAATTCCGAAGCTCCTACCTACAGTTCTCTCTCCTTTATCTCCCCATTTGGTGTTTCCTCTGAGAATATCTGCGCCTGAAAAGAATATATTTTTGTTTTTTTGTCAAGCCATGCATCAGATGCAAGCCCTGCCTTCATGCATGTGTGCGATAAAAATGTTTCTTTGTCCCATTTCCATTCAACTGGAACCTGAGGGAGAAGAAGACCCCTGTAAAAACCTGATTCTGCTATCAAACCATCCCTGCCTATTTTTATTTTTTCAGTATAGTTGATTGGATTATCTATTTTTATCATCTCAGGTTTGGTGAGCAGACTGACCTCAACAACAATCCTGTTTAATTCATTTTTCTCTAAGGGTGGGAATCTTGGGTCCCTGCACGCATTTTTTGCTGAATCAATTACTGCATCAATCAGTGGCATAACAGGCTCAGGGTATCCTATGCATCCCCTAAGTTCCTTTTTCGGGTATGTGTTTATTGTGACAAAAACACCTGATTTTTTTGTGAAATTTTCAGGATAATCTTTTATCGTTACTTCTTCATTTTTAACATATTTTTCTATGACATTTCTTGCGATTTTTACTGCAACCATGCCTTCCTCTTTTGAGAACAAAAGCTCACCAAAACATGAAAGGGGATAGAAAGAATATATGTTTTTGCATTTTGTTCAGAAGATTTAAATGTAATTATTCCTATCATTGTTTAATGTTTGCTCCTAGGATGAAGGATATAAAGATGTCAGGTATAAGAAAGATGTTTGATTTGGCTGGTGCAGATGCTATCCATCTGGGTCTTGGTGAGCCTGATTTTCAGCCTCCTGAAAATGCGATAAACGCATTGAAAAAGGCAGTGGATAACGGCTACAACAAGTATGGTGCCACACCTGGTATGCCTGCATTAAGGGATGCTATTGTTGAGAAGGAAAAAAGATACAGGAAGGATTTGACAAGGGATAACGTGGTTGTTACCGCTGGCGGAACAGAGGCTCTGATGGCATCAGTGTTCACATTTATAGATAAGGGTGATGAGGTTCTTATCCCAGACCCTGGTTTTGTGATATACGATCCTCAGGTACGTCTGGCTGGCGGCATCCCTGTGCGTTATCCTTTGTTTGAGGAAAACGATTTTGTTCCAAAAATTGAGGACATGAAGATTACAGAGAAAACAAAGGCGATTATTGTTAATTCACCATCAAATCCGACAGGCAGCGTAATTGATGAAAAAACAATCAAGGCGATTGTTGATGCTGCTGAAGAAAAAAACCTTCTTATATTTTCTGATGAGGTTTATGATGAGATTGTTTATGAGGGCAAACATCATTCATTCATGGGCAAATATGACAACCTGATATATGTGAACTCTTTTTCCAAAATCTATGCGATGACAGGATGGAGGATTGGGTATGTTATGGCAAAAGAGGAGTATCTGAAAGAAATAGCCAAGATGCATTACTATACCATGGCCTGCCCACCCACTCCAATACAGTACGCCGCACTTGAAGCCTTGAAAGGCCCTCAGGATTATGTGAAAAAAAATCTGGAGGAGTACAGAAAAAGAAGGGATGTGATTGTTGATGGAATCAACAAAATAGAAGGCTTCAGATGCCTAAAACCAAAAGGGGCTTTCTATGCATTTCCATCATTCACATTTAATATTTCATCTGAGGCGCTGGCAATGAGGATAGCAAAGGCAAATGTGATAGTGACACCTGGCACAGCGTTTGGGCAGAATGGTGAAAAACATTTAAGATTATCGTATGCTAACTCCTTGGAAAACATAAAGAAAGGTGTTGAGATTATAGGGAAGGTTGTTAGAGATATAAAGTAAAAATACAAAGAAAAGATAGAATCATTTTGATAAGCGCAAATTTCGTTTTCGCTTTATCACAGCAATTATAACTAACACTGCCATTGCAGCTATCAGAGGAAGAATAAACAGCGAATATCCCCCCGCCTCATTCTCCTTAGACACAACATCCACATTAACAGATGAAACAGTTGAGTAACCTGTTCCATCAAAAGACCTTGTATAGATTGTATGTTTTCCTGGGCTTGTTTTCCATTCATAACTCCATGTCTCTGTTCCGTAAGCGGTTACCCATTCACCGTTATCTATTTTGAGCTGAACTTCTTGCAAAGACTCTACATCAAAAGCGCTGCCCTCAATTAAATAACTTTCTGAGGTAATAATTTCCCATCGCTCAGGCCTAACAATTAGAGATGTAGGAGGAGTGTCTTTTGCGTTCTCCATATTGTTAACATGATGTATGAACTCATCCCAGTATTTGTGTGCTGCAAACGCTACCTTGTCATAACTTTCTCTGTACTCTGTAGCCAGTTTATCGTTTGGGAAGTATATTGTCAAACCCTGCGCTTGAGGAAAAGTGTTGCCATGAGCTTCTGCAATACGCATCTCTTCAAAGATCGACATTAATTGTTTTGCTTTTACTTTTTCGTTCGAGCCTATCCCAACCTCTCTGGATATTTCGCTTGCAAAATCACATAAGTCAACCATAGATGTGATAACGTTTGGGAATACTGACGGAACATACGGTATAAAAGTTTGTGCGTTCTTTCTGCATCTAACTATTCTGAGATTATATCCTTCTGGAAACAGTGCAGCGTTTTTAGATAATAGCATACAAAATTCATCTGCGATTTCTGCTAGTTCGTCAAACCTTTTTAGAGTAAATGCACTAAAAGTTACCCAAGGTACATCTTCAGGATCAGCTTCGCCATCAGAATAAGAATGGATATAAGCATCTACAATTACTCTAGCAAGCTCCTCTGGTGTCATCGCAGGATTCTCTACTAACGGAGAAAGAATTTTATCATACGGGCATCCATCACCTGGAACGCTTGCTTCAGAGCCTACTGCAATATCAACATAATTTCTGAGCTGGTAAAAAACTTCTAAGTTGCCCATGGCGCATGCATCGAACAGAACAATGTCTATGTTCCGGTTGAGCTTGGCTCTGATAGCTTGCAAAGCATATTCAATTTCAGGCAAAGTCAAAAAGTCTCCCCCATCGGTATCGTCCCAGCACACACCCTGCCATCCACCACCATGATCCCATAAATCAAGAAGATAATGTTTTGCAGGATAATTTTTCACTGCCCATAACACAAAATCAATCAATGTATCAGGGTCACCCATGTTTTTTTCACCTAAATCCATCAGAGCATTTTCAGGTGTCGGTGTGAGGCCTTTTGTAACATAAAACAGTTTTGTATCCGTCCAGCCATTGTTTGAATTGTCCTCCCCTTCCGCCCTGTCCATTTCCACAACAACATTCATGTTTGCTGTTGAACCAACTTTTGCCATCTCATTAAAGTCATCTATCCCAGCCCCATCAAGATTGTTGTCAGCATCAAGATAAACCATGATTGTCCAGTCCTTTACTTTGGATGATGATGCATTAGAAAATGGAAAAAATGGAATGAGTAGAAAAATTAGCAGTAGGATAATTATTATCCTTTTAATCATCATAATTAAGCATGCATCTTAGTCTTTAAAACCTTTTATGTAATCCTTCAAACCCAATTTTTTTTTCCTTCGCAAGTTTTCTCATAGCCCCCATTATTCCTGAAGAGTACTGCGCAGCCTTTTTCTTCCTCATAACAATCTCATCCGGTAAACCAAGTGATTTTCCAACTTCTCTCAAAACATATTTTCTTATCCCATCTTTTATTTTATATTCTCCCGGGATGCTTAAACCAATCTTGACAACATTTTCATCCAGAAAAGGCGTTCTTAACTCCTTACCAAAGTATGATGCAATATTCTTGCCCCTTAGAATACCCTTGTTTTTCAATTTGTTTACATCGTTTTCTAAATCCTTTTCCAAATTTTTGCTTTTCATATATTTTGCGTATCCCGCGAA
>Ga0210031_1002195_pt1 | contig 11789 bp, 9 predicted proteins | sample CryGeyCG2014_080_FD_185455 | JGI IMG/M metagenome (GOLD analysis project Ga0210031, IMG submission 185455) | Groundwater microbial communities from aquifer - Crystal Geyser CG03_land_8/20/14_0.80 (SPAdes) (version 2) | ecosystem: Environmental > Aquatic > Deep subsurface > Groundwater | place... | reverse complement strand
ATTTTTACGGTATTCGGACTAATTTCTTTCGCCCGTTTGATCGATTTTCCGCATTTATTGCAGATTAATCCTCCTTCTCCAGGACTGAAAAAAATATTTTCGGGAGCTATTTTTTTCCGGCATAAAGAACAAAAATAAAACTCCTGTTGATATCCTAAAATTGAAATAAAATTCCAGAGAAAATAGTAATATAGCATCTGGTATTCGGTATTCGGCATGCGGGGGCTATTTAATTTTTCGAAAGTCTCGTTTAACAGTCCCCAGATTTTTTCGTCCGATTCCTGGCCCTTGAGCATTGCGTCCAAAACTTCTGAAATTTTGTAAGCCGTAGCAAGTCTTTTCAGGCTCTTTCTTAAATTTTTAAATTTATCGATTAAAATGGCGTCTGTCAGGGTTTTGTGGATTTTCCCTTGGATAAATTCAATTTCGCTTAAATAGAAAATTTCAGCGCCCGATCTCAATTTTGAGGAAGTTTTCCTGATTGCTCTTCCTAAAATTTCCAGCTTTCCGAAATCTTTCGTATAAATGGCGAATAACTGATCAGTTTCTCCCAGATTTATTTTTCTGATAATAAATCCCTGAGTTCTATAGTGAGTAAACATTAAAATTGCCCCTCCGACAATCCCCTGATTAATTTTTCCGCATCTTCTTTGTCTCTGGGCGAAAAATCTTTAAATTTTCCCCATTTCCCCAGATCTAATTCGCCTTTCGCTTTTTTTATTTCTCCCTGGTCGATACGGCTTCCATAAGAGCCGAATAATCTCTTCCCCAGTTCCACTCTTCTTTCTTCCCCCAGACTGGTCTTTGAATAAAGTTTGGGATCTTTTAGCCGATAAATAAAAGCGCCTGCCTCCATGTCCGGCTTTCCCTCGAATATCGAGGTATCTTTTTTTTCCTCTCTGGACGGGATTGGCGTTTTTTCAGGTCTTTCTCGCATTCCCCCTTGACCTAATTCTCTTTTTGCGTCGGCAATTGACATAAATATCAACGTTAAAGTTTTTTAATCGCTAACCATAATTTTTTTTGGTCGACCATCAGGGGTTTAACAGTTAATTTTGCCCCTTTAACAGAATTACAACTTCGGCAAAGTGGTTGGATATTCTCCATAGAATCCAAACCACCTTTTGATAATGGTATAATATGATCCTCCTCTAATTCAATCTCTGGTTCTTTTTTACCACAAATCGCACATTTATAATCATAATGCTTTTTTAATAACTCCCACTCTTCCAAAGTATGAGAACCTTCCGCTCTGTTCTTCCTTGCTCTATATCTTTTACGTAATAGACTACATTGCCCTAGATGCGCCTCTCGCCATTTTTTATAATACCTTTTACACTCTTCTGGATGTGCTATTCTGTATTGTCTATACCACTCTCTTATCTTTTCTAAATTCTTTTTTCGGTATTCTTTTGCATATCCTTTCATATATTCCTTTATATATTGCCTTACATTAGAATAAATTCCACCTTTCCAATTAGAATTGCTTTCGCCCATATTGGTACCCTTTTTAGCTTCGCTGATCTTTCTTTTAATTCTCTCTGGCCATTTTCTACCTAAATTGATTTTGTTCCCTTTCATTTTCTCACTCCTCATTCTTCTAAAACTTTCGGGGTTTCTATGATGCGTTCCTAAGGCATTACTTCTACCAAGATTTATTTTATGTCCTTTAATAAATTGACCCTTTTCGTTTCTGTTTTTGTTCATAAAGATTGAACTAACGATTTTTTCATTTACTCCATTTCCTAATCGCTAGCCATATTTGTTGTTGATCAATTTTAATTTCTTTCGTAATGTCGAATAGTTGTTTTGGCTCTTTGCCGACGATTAAATCCCCGATTTTGGCTTCAGCCAAAATAAATTCTTTATTCCTTAATAGAAAGTCATTTAATTCGGGACCTCCCGAATACCAAACTTTTATCCTGTCTTTCGGTTTCAGATTGGCTTTTTTCCTCATTTCCTGAACATTGCGGATAATTTCCCGAATTATCCCTTCTTCTTTTAATTCGGGGGTGATTTTAGTGTCTAACTTCAGAGATTTTCCAAAAGTAATTTTCTTTACGTTAACCTCTTCTCTAATCAAATCCAACAAGTCTTTTGAATTTTGGAATTGGGAATTTGGAATCTCGAGCGAAGCGAGAGGTTGCCTAACTTTTATCCCCGCTTTTGCTCTTTCGGCCAGAGCTTGAGCTACAATCTCCCTGATTTTTCCCATTTTTTCTTCCAGTTTTTTATCAATTGATTTTTTATTGATTTTCGGCCAATACTCCAAATGTACGCTATTTGTTGATTGTTTTCTGCTTTCTGTTATTTGTCTATAAATTTCCTCGCTCAAAAATGGAATAAACGGTGCCGTCATCTTGCTTAGGATTAAAAGCACAAAACCCAAAGTTCCTGAAGCATCTTTTAATTCTTTTTTTGTTTCCGGCCGCTGAAATCTCCTTCTTGACCTTCTGATATACCATTGAGATAAATCTTCAATGACGAATTTTTCGATTGCTCTTGCCGCTCCCGTAACGTCATAATTATCCAATTCTTGAGTTGCTTCCCCGACAAGACTGTTTAATTTGGAAATAATCCATTTGTCTAAAATATTTTTTGGAGAGTGAAAATTAGAGGTCGAAGAAAACTTTTTAGAATAGTATGTTCCCAAAAAAGTACAGCTGTTCCATAAAGTCAGGATAAACCGCTTTAGGGCCTGGTCTATGTCTTTTTCGGAAAACATTTTAGGATCCCCCGGCTGATTAATAGTATAAAAATACCACCTGGCCGCATCCGCGCCGTATTTATCAACAATGTACCAGGGATCAACCGTGTTGCCCTTGGACTTCGACATCTTCTCTCCTTTCCCGTCCAAAACATGCCCCAAAGAAATAACGTTTTTATAAGGCGCACCTGAATCAAGCAACGTTGAAATCGCCAACAAGGTATAAAACCAGCCCCTCGTCTGGTCTATGGCTTCGGAAATATAATCTGCGGGAAACTGTTCTTTTTTATCAATCAATTTTTGGTTCTCAAACGGATAATGATACTGAGCAAAAGGCATACTGCCGGAATCAAACCAGCAGTCAATAACCTCCAATACTCTTTCCATTATTCCTTCGCATTTCGGGCAATAAAATTTTATTTCATCTATGTAGGGCCGGTGGAAATCCAACTCCATTCTGGCGTTATGCGGCAGATTTACGAATTCAATTTTCCTCCATTTGCCCGTTGAAATCGTGCTTCCTTTGTTTCGATTTCTCCATTTTAATATTTCTTCCAAGGAGAAACCGCCAAGAGTTTTTTCCAAAATAGTAAGGGGAAGTTCATGAGAAATAATTACGATATTTTTATTTTGATATTTCTCATTCACTTTTTTCAAAAAAGAATACATTCTTTTTCGGATATCCACCAAACTTTCTCCCTTTTGGGGTTTGGCCAGGGTCAGGTTTTTCTTTTTATTTAAAAATTCCCAGATTATTCCCGAGGGTTTTCCGTTAAAAATCCCGACGTTATATTCCCTTAATCTTTTGTCAAAAATTATTTTGGCCCCGGTTTCTTTTGCTATGATTTCGGCAGTTTGCCTCGTCCTTAGAAGGTCAGAGCTGAAAATGACGTCGATTTTTTGGGATTTTAACTTCTTTGCCGATATTTTTGCTTCTTTTTCGCCTTTTTTAGTCAGGGGACAAACGATCTTCTCCGGCCAGCACATTGCCACGTTTTTTACCTGCCTCAAAGAATGGCCGTGACGAAAAAAATAGTAATTATTGCTTGAAAATTTTTGAGCAAGCAAATCTTTCATTGAACCGATAACTTCTGAATTTTTGCAACTTTTGCACTCCCAAACAGGCAAAGGAGTCCCCCAATATCTCTCGCGGGAAAAGGCCCAGTCCTTAATATCGTTCAGCCATTCTCCGAATCGCCCTTCTTTAAGGTGAGCGGGCACCCAGTTGATTTTTTGATTGTTAAAAATCAGATCTTTCCTGACTTTTTGCATGTTTATAAACCATGACTGCTTGGCGTAATAAATCAAAGGCGATTTGCATCTCCAGCAAAAAGGATAATCGTGTTCGTACAATTCTTCTTTGAAAAGCAGATTCCTGTTTTTCAAGTTCTCGATAATCTTAGGGTCTGCGTCTTTGACAAAAAGGCCCGCCCATTTTTTGACGTCAAGTATAAACTTCCCCTCTTCGTCAACCGTCAATAAAATCGGGAATTTATCGCTCTGATTTTTTATTTTTGTATTTTGATTTTTTATGGCTTCCAAGTCTTCTTCGCCGAAAGCCGGAGCAACGTGCACGAAACCCGTGCCCTCTTCCAGGGAAACAAAATCGGCGGAAATTATCTTGTAGGCGTTCTTCAAATTTTCCTCATCTAAAAGATAAAGAGGCTCGTATCTCAGATCAACCAAATCTTTTCCTTTAAATTCTTTAATAATTTCCCCCTCTACGCCGCAACTTTCCATTCTTTCCTTGGCTAAAATCAAATAGCCATCACCCGTCTTAACTTTAACGTAAGTGAATCCGGAATTAAGAGCCACCGCCACATTAGCGGGCAAAGTCCAGGGAGTCGTGGTCCAAACCAATAAATACGAATTTTTGAATTCCGGATTTTTAATTCTGAATTTTACATAAATAGCCGGTTCCTTAATTCTCTGATACCCCTGAGCCACTTCATGGGACGATAAGCTTGTACCGCATCGGGGGCAATAAGGAACAACTTTATAATCCTGATATATGAGTCCTTTCTCGTGAATTTTTTTTATTATCCACCAAACCGTTTCGATGTATTCTTGCGTATAAGTAATGTATGGGTTTTCCATATCCAGCCAGAAAGCAATTCTTTCGGTTAATTTTTCCCAATCTTTTTTGTAATTCCAGACCGATTCTCTGCATAGCTCATTAAATTTGGCGATGCCGAATTTTTCAATGTCTTTTTTATTTTTCAATCCCAATTTTTTCTCTATTTCCAGCTCAACCGGCAAACCATGGGTATCCCAGCCCGCTTTTCTTAAAACTTTGAATCCCTGCATGGTTTTATAGCGGCAAATAATGTCTTTAAAGACCCTGCTCAGAATATGATGAATTCCCGGCTTTGCGTTGGCCGTCGGAGGCCCTTCATAAAATACAAAATTGGGCGCTTTTTTACGCCTTAAAATGCTCTTTTCAAAAATTCCGTTTTCTTTCCAGAATTTTAAAATTTTTTGTTCTAACTTGGGAAAATTTAAATCCATGGTTTATCAGGGAAAGAATTACATTTTCTCGGGAGCGGAAATTCCCATTAAGTTTAATATGTTTTTTAGCATAATTCCAGTCGCCGAAACTAAGGATAGTCTTGCTTGAGTTAATTTTTTTTCTTCCGAAATCACCCGGCAATCTCTGTAAAACTGATGGAAAACGGCCGCCACGTCCAAGGCGTATTGAGGCAATCTTTGGACCTGATAATCTTCGGCCGTATCTTCGATAATTTCGGGCAACCTGATTAATTGCTTAACTAAGCTTAGCTCTGAAGGATGGTCTAATAATTTAAGATTTTGAATTTGGAATTTTGAATTTGGAATTTTCTTTAAGATGCTGCATATCCTGGCGTGAGCATACTGAACGTAAAAAACAGGATTTTTCTCTGATTGCTGTTTTGCCAAATCCAAATCAAAATTCAAATGGGTATCGGGGCTTCTGGTTAAAAAGAAGAACCTGGCAACGTCCAGGCCGACTTCTCCGATCAATTCGTCTATTGTGACGTAAAAACCGGTTCTTTTTGACATCTTCATTTCCTTACCCCCTTCAACAAGCCTGACCAGCTGCATAATAATTATATCGACCTGTTCTTTTTTAAAACCCAAAGCTTCGGCCGCCGCTTTTATTCTTCCGACATAACCGTAGTGATCCGCTCCTAAAAAATAAATTAATTTATCAAACCCTCTTTTAAACTTATTCTTTAAATAAGCAATATCTGAAGCCAGATAGGTTTTTTCTCCGTCTGCTTTAATCAGAACTCTGTCTTTGTCATCGCCGAATTTTGTCGATTGGAACCATAAGGCTCCTTCTTTCTTATATGATAGATTTTTCCTCTCCAGTTCTTCCAAAATTTTATCTATTTCCTTTTTTTTGTATAATTCCGATTCGCGAAACCAAGCGTTAAATTCTATCCCCATTTTTTTCACTGAAGGTTTTATCGTTTCTCCCAAAATAGTTTCTGCCGATTTCCTGCCGACTTCTTCCAGATTTCCGCCTTTGATCTTTTTTCTCAATTCTTCGATATATGCACCCTTGTAAACCGCCTCTGAATCTCCGATAACCGAATGCCCCAATTTTTTAATTTGCTCACCGACATCGTTGATATAGTATTCTCTCTCCGTTTTATAACCCGCCTTATCCAATACATTCGCTAAAACATCTCCGCAAAATCCTCCCCGTCCGTTGCCTAACGTTAAGGGGCCCGTAGGATTCGCAGAAATAAACTCAACGTTAACTTTCTGGCCTCTGCCGATTTTAAGCTTGCCGAAAGACTCTTTTTGCTTTAAAATCTCTACTATTTGTTTTTGGAGATATTCTTTTGAAATAAAAAAATTAATAAATCCGTTTTTTACCTCTGTTTTTTCTAAAATGGGCGAAGAGAACCTTGTTCTCTTCTTCCCCCTCGCTTCTTGCGAAAGCTCGGTAGCCGAGCTGATGGCGTCCGCAATCTCCTGAGGATTCTTTTTAATCGTCATGGCTATATTGGTGGAATAATCGCCGTAAACGGATTCTGATGGCCGTTCTATCGAAACCGCAATCTCTTTACCATAGAGGTCTTTCACCGCTTTTTCCGTTAATTTTTCAATTTCCTTTCTGACCATATTATGGTTAATTTTACCTTATTTTACTTAAAAATTAAAGGATTTAGTGATAGACTTAAGGTATAAAGTCGAAGAAATAAATTTCTTCTTCATCTGCGCTAACGCTTGCTTTATGAAGATACTAGCTGAAAATAAAAAGGCCTACTTCAATTATGATGTTGTAGAGAAGTTTGGAGCGGGGATTTCTTTGATCGGCCAGGAGGTAAAATCGATAAAAACAAAAGGGGTAAATTTAGCCGGTTCTTATATCGTGATAAAGGGACACGCCGAGAAAGGAAAACCTGAAGTCTTTTGGATAGGAACGCAAATTTCTCCCTATCAGCCGAAGAATGCGCCCCCCGATTACAATCCCGAACGCTCCAGAAAGCTTCTCTTAAAAAAAGAGGAGATCAAATATCTGATTGGCAAGGTGAAGGAGAAAGGGTTGACTTTAATACCATTAAAATTGTATACTGAGAAAGGTAAAATCAAGCTTGAATTCGGGATAGCAAAGGGAAGAAGAAAAACGGATAAAAGAGAGAGGATTAAAAAACGAGAGGCAGAAAGGGAGATAGAACGTGAGTTAAAGAGTCGGTAATGCCCTATACGCGAACTTCTGAAAAGTTCGCGTCGGGCTCGACAAAGATTTTAAAAAATCTTTGTATAGAGGGGGTGCAAGAATTGACAGAAATTAAACCAAGATAGGCAAACCGAGTATTCTCGAATCTCGTAAAACTTCGGGAAAATAATAAGTGCCAACTTATTCAAAAAACCTGCATTAGCATTAGCTTAATGCCATCCTTTTTACTGATTCTCGATGGGTAAAAAAGCCCTGTTCCTGCCTTTGGCAGGACGGGCCCGTCCTGATAAAATTAGGATAAGGGGGTGTCATATTATCGAGATAGATGGCTTTTTTCAACCCTAAAAAGTTATTGAAACGCAAAGGGTTAAAAATAGGAAGATTTTACCCAATTTAAACTTTCTATTATTCTACAAATTGGGGTATGCTTGTAGATCTATCTTTGTATTAATTTTTGGACGCGAGTTCACCCTCGCCACCTCCACAAAAAAACAAATTGTTTAAAAAACCGATAATCAACAGACAAATAAGGGCGCAAGAAGTCAGATTAATCGACGAAACCGGAAAACAACTGGGAGTTGTGCCGTTTGAAGAAGCTGCCCGGCTTGCCATAGAGCGAAAATTAGATTTGATCCAGGTTACGGAAAAAGTTGAACCGCCGGTTTGCAAGTTGGGAGATTACGGAAAATATCTTTACCAGGAAGAGAAGAAAAACAAATCGACAAAAAAACAAAAGGGGGGAGAGCTTAAAAGAATAAGATTAACTTTCAATATATCTCTGCACGATCTGAAAACCAAAGCACATCAAACGGAAAAATTTTTAAACAAAGGAGATAAAGTAAGGGTAGAAATGTATTTAAAGGGACGGGAAAAAGCATTCCAGGATTTCGCCAAAGAAAAAGTAAACAAATTCCTCGAAATTTTGCAAAACGCCACTCCGATTAAAATTGAAAGAGACTTAAAAAAAGAATTCGGGGGCTTGATGATAATCATTTCAAAAGGTTAGTCAAAGAGGATAAATCCTCTTTTCCACCCTTCGCTACGGCTTGGGTATTATATGACAAAATTAAAAAGCAGAAAATCAGTTACCAAACGTTTTAGAATAACTAAAACTGGCAAAATTTTAAGAAGACCCAGCGGACTTGATCATTATCGTGCAAAAAAATCCGGAAAAAAAGTCCGGGAAAGTCGAAAATGGGTTAAGGTTTCCAAAAGCGAGACTAAGGCAATTAAAAGAATACTAAAAATCTGATGGTAAGAGTAAAGGGCGGTGTATTTTCGCAAAAAAGAAGGAGGCATTTATTGAAACATGCCAAAGGTTTTCGCTGGGGAAGAAAATCAAAATATCGAGCGGCAAAAACGGCCTTAATGCATGCTTGGGAATATGCCTATCGGGACAGAAGAACGAAAAAAAGGGAATTCCGCAAACTATGGCAAATTCAAATTAATGCTGCCTGCAAACAGCAGGGAATTTCTTACAGTAGCTTTATCGCTAGATTAAAGAAAAACAAAATCGAACTCGACCGGAAGATTTTATCCGATCTCGCCCGAAATCATCCTCAAATATTAGAGAAAATAATTGAGAAAACGAAGAGTTAATTTATTTTACGATATTAATCAAAAAGCTCCTCACCATTAAAAGTGAGGAGCTTTTACTTTAATTAAGAGTTACTTCAATCAAGAGTTAAGAATCTCTGGAGGCGGCTCGATAGGATATTCTTCAGGCCCAATGAAACAACCCAAACAAAGGTTTTCCCTGGGTAAGCCAGAGGCTTTGATCATCCCTTCAAGATTAAGGTAGCCAAGAGAATCAGCATGCACAACTTTCCTGCCAACCTCTTCCTCGGTTAAGCCAGCAGCAACTAGCTCTACTCGCGTAGCTAAATCAATTCCCAAAAAACAAGGCCAACGAAGAGGGGCTGATCCAACTAGCTCATGGACCTCGGCTGCTCCAGCTTCTCTGAGCATTGCCACCACTTCTGGGGAAGTATCGCCCCGGACAATGGAATCTTCGGTAATAACCACTCTCTGCCCGTGGACAACTTCTCTCAGAATAAAAAGCTTTTTTCTCACCAATGCTCTTCTATCGACTTCTCGAGCTGCCATAAAAGCCCTGGTGGTAAAGTAACGACTCCGAAGAATACCTTTCCGTACCGGAATCTTTAAAACCCGGGCAATGCTATGGTTATAAATCTCTCCGGACTCGGGTACCGCACAAACCATATCTGCCTTAACTGGATGTTCAGTAGCCACTTCCCAACCAGCTTTCTCCCGATAGGAGTTAACTCTCTGGCCAGCGAGTCGGCTATCTGGTCGGGCAAAGTAGATAAACTCGAATATACAAATTCGGAGTCGGGGATTTTCTGCCCAGACCAAGGCATCCTCTATGCCATTTTTGCCCAAAACTATTAATTCTCCAGGTTGACTTTCTCTGACCAAGCTTGCTCCTAAAGTATTAAGGGCAGATTCTTCTGAAGCCAAAATGAAACTTGTCGTATCTCGACCCAAACAAAGCGGCCTAATACCGTATCTGTCGCGAACACCAATAACTTTATCTTTAAACAAAATAGTAAGAGCAAAAGCTCCTTCAAGTCGCGGTAAGACTTTTTGCAAGGCCTCTAAGAAATCTTTTTCTGGAGAGGTGGCCAATAAAGCTACAATTACCTCAGTATCAGAAACTTCGGAGTGAAATGTGTATCCTTTTGCCTCAGCCTCTTTTCTCAGCCCTTCGAGTCGTACTAAGTTTCCATTATGAGCTAAGGCGAAAGGTTGACCATGAAACTCTCCGATAAGCGGCTGGAAGGTTTTTGGTTGTTTTTCTTTACCTGTTTTCCCGACCGTTGAATAAAGCGTGTGGCCAATGCCATATCGCCCCAGAAGTTTCTTGAAGAACTCTTCCCTGTTCCTTTCGTTAAACACCTCGGTAACTAAACCTGTGCCCCTATAAGGTTTGTGGAGTTCGACGCCATCAGAAACAGCTATTCCTGCCCCTTGTTCTCCTCGATGTTGAAGACCGTGTAAACCGATGGTGATTTTGGGGGCTACATTTTCGTTGCTCACTATTCCGAATATACCACACATTATTCTGTGCCTCCTTTTCCTTTATTTTTGATATAAAAAGAGCGTTAAATAACCCTCCCACTTCTTGTTAGCACTCCTTCTTTTTGAAGTAAAGAGATTTTTCTTTTTGATTTAAATAATCGTTTGCCTTTTGAAGAATGTTTTTGGCATTTTTAAAAGTTAACTGTGACATGGCATCGTCATAGGATAACCATTGAAAACCTACATGCTCCTCTGAAATTTTCACTTCTTTACTCTTTGTCTCTACGAGATAAAAAGTGACGAATTTCATAATATTTTTTCCTTCCCATTTAAAAAAATATTTAATGGTTTCTTTAAATTCCCCCGTAAAATTAATGTCTTTTAACCCCGTTTCCTCAAAAATTTCTCTTTTCACCGTTTCCAATATACCTTCGCCTTTTTCAATGTGGCCTTTCGGCAAGTCCCAATATTCTTTTCGGGGAGAGGTCGATGAAGTTTGCCGTTTTGCTCGGGCTGGATAATGCAAAAGTAAAAACAGGGTCTTTCCGCCCTCTTTTCTGAAAATTATTGCTCCCGCTGATTTTTCAACTGGCATATTATTTTTTGAAACACTTAATTAGTTTCTCCAACGGCCGACAATTTATGATATCTTCTTTTTCGGCCCAGCCGCGGCGAGCCTGAGCGATGCCCAATTCCATAAATCTCAACTGGTTTCTCTGGTGGGAATCGGTATTTATCACCATTTTTACTCCGGCCTTTTTCGCCCGGCGGATATTTTGGTCGTTTAAGTCCAATCTTTCCGGCCAAGCGCTAATTTCCAGAATAGTACCCGTTTCTTTGGCAATTCTTAAAATCTTGTCGAAATCAATTTGATATTCATCTCTTCTTTTTAAAATTCTGCCCGTGGGATGCGAGATAATATCAACGTTATGATTTCTCATTGCTTTTATCATTCTTTCCGTCATTTCGTCTTTTTCCATTTTGAAATTGGAATGAATGCCGGCTATAACGTAATCCAATTTCCTCAGAGCTTCATCTTTAATGTCAATTGAACCATCTTTCAAAATATTTGTTTCTGCTCCTTTCAAAATTCTGAAGTTCTTGAATTTCCGGTTGAGTTTATCTATTTCTTTATTGCGCTGCTCCAATCGCTTTTCGTCGAGTCCGTGTTCGATTCTTAAAAACTTGGTATGGTCGGAAATTCCGACATATTCATAACCCATATTCTGAGCCGCCCTTGCCATTTCCAAAATTGAATTTACCCCGCCGTCCCAATCGGAATGGCAATGCAGATCGCCCCTGATATCTTTATAGTTGATGATTCGCGGTAATGTATGATTGAGAGCCGCTTCAATTTCTCCCTGGTTT
>Ga0210031_1002192_pt1 | contig 11796 bp, 9 predicted proteins | sample CryGeyCG2014_080_FD_185455 | JGI IMG/M metagenome (GOLD analysis project Ga0210031, IMG submission 185455) | Groundwater microbial communities from aquifer - Crystal Geyser CG03_land_8/20/14_0.80 (SPAdes) (version 2) | ecosystem: Environmental > Aquatic > Deep subsurface > Groundwater | place... | reverse complement strand
GAATTTCAAATAAAATCAAAGTGAAAGAAAAAAGAAAAATGAAAAACAAAATGCCTAAAATAATAATCAGGTTTTTTACCTCCTCTTCAAAAAGTTCGGCTTTATTTCGGGGTGGCAAAAGATTGGTCATAAGCGCTCCGCTAATATCAAAGATTAAATATTAAATCTCAAAAATACATCTAAAATATTAAAATTTCCGATATTTATATTTGATTTTTCATTTTTGATATTTTATTTTTCTTTTATTCCCCTGAGGGCTAATCCCAAAGCGGTGGCATAGGATAAAGACTTTTCATAAGATAGTTCGGGAACTTCTTTAAGAGGTTCGGGTAAAATATTTGACCAGGGATTGCTCAATTCGACGGGAGTTCTAAGTTCAAAAGAAAGAAAATTGGCCAAATTTTTTAAATTAGCTCCTCCGCCGCAAAGAAAAATTTTCTCTACTTCTTTACTATCCAAAGGCAAATGTTCGTGATGAATATGGGTGTGATAATAAAAAAGACAAATTTTTATTTCTTTAATTAAATTTTTCAGGAGAGGAGAAAGGATTTCAAAAATTTTTTCCCCTTCTTTTAAACCAGATTTTATTTTCAATTTCTCGGCCTCATTTAAATCAATTTTTAAATTTTTGGCAATAGCGTCACTAAATTTTTGAGAAGAAACGGAAATAGAACTGGTAAATCTTAAAGAGTAACCAGAAAAAATAATAAAACTAGATCTGGTAGCCCCGAGGTCGATTAAAAGAAGAGAGGAAGGGGAAACTCCATTTCTGACCAAAGCCCGGGCAATGGCTTGGGATTCAATTTCCAAAATCTTAGGGATGAGACCGGCTTTTTTTAATGCCAAAACATAAGGGTCGATTACTTTTTTGGGCATAGCGATAATTAAAACATCGAAGTGGTCCAAGTGATTGATGACTGGTTTTACAATCTGGTAATCTAAATAAACTTCTTCCATTGGCAAAGGAATATAATTTTCAGCCTCAAAATAGATCGCTTTCTTTAATTCCTCTTCTTTCATCATCGGCATCTGAATGATTTGCAAAAATGCCTTTTCTTCTGGCAAAGAGCAGACAACATATTTTGTTTTAATTTTTTCTCCTTTTATTTTGGAAACTGCCTCCTTAATAATTTTTCCTAATGCCTCGACATTTTTTATTTCCCCGCCTTCAATAATTCCGGGTTTAATTTCGGCCTCCCCAAAGGAAGCCAAACTTAAAAAATTTTTTTTCTTCTTCAATTTCAAAATCTTCAAAGATAAATCGGAGATATCTAAACCAAAGGCCTCGGGTTTTAAATCTAAAAAGTTTAACATTTTCATTTTAATTATACCATCAAAAAAACAAAAACAAAAAGTGGTTTCTTAACCACATTTGAAATTTTTAGATTAGAATTTTTACTCTATCTCTTTCCAATCAGCTACTTCCCAAGAGCCACCTGGACCGGAAGAAAAAGTAGCCTCTTCCAAACCTGCTTCATACAAAATTTCAGCATTATTATCAAGAAAAATTTTATAGCCCGTCACTTCCCTGGCTTTGATTTTATTTCTCAAAACGATTAAACCCTGGTTTGCATAAAAAATGGCAGCATCGCTATTATTATCAACATCAATAGCTGGATTGGCAGTATCTGAAACCTCTGGATTTGTTGATAAAAGCATAAGATAATTTCCTTCTTGGCCGCTTCCTTTTAAATAAGTATTGGGCCTGACCTTAATTTTGCCATCAACTACTATTACCCCGCTAAGAGAGTTATAAGAGTTTGAATCTAATTTAATCGTTGAGCCATTATCAATTCTTAAATTTCCTACCACCCAGATTGTCCCAGTCATGTTTAAAGTAGCATTATTATCAACTAATAAATTCCCAGTAATTTTTTTTGGTCCTAAATTTTGAGTAATTTTCCCAGAAACTGTATAATCTCCAGAAATTATTCCCCCACCTTCAGCTTCTTGTTTCCATTTATCAATCTGGCCTTGAGAAATCGGCAAATCTTTTGCCGGAATTTCATTGGGCTGAATATTTGTTGCCCCACCAGCAGTACAATTTTGGACGCTACCTCCTGAAACATAGGTTAATGTTCCGGTAATTTGAGAATCCTTACAGGTATGGGCTTTAGCATCTTTTCCAACTTGCAATCCTTCAATTCGATTACCGTTAATAGCCACGATAATACTCTCATCAATGTAACCCTTATCCCCACCTTTGGCTGGAATGACGCTACCATTTGAATAAATATTGCCTCTGACCCTAGAATTATTTCCCATTAGCATTCCTCCGTCCCCTACCTGAGCTCCATAATAAAAAGAGATTTGCTGGGTGGAAATTTTATAGACAATTTGGATTTTTCTTATCCGATTTAGAAAATTTCCCTTGGAAGTAATCGTCCTTGAACCACCAATAATACTTGATATTTCAATTGTTGCTGAAGCTCCTCCAACATTTAAATTATAAGGGCTCGACCACTTCATTTTATTTTTCAACCTCAATATTGCGTCCTCAATCCCGGCCTCAGCCGCAAAATAACTTTGGCTTGACTTGACGATGTTTCCAGAAATTCTTTGCTGACCTAAAATCAAAACAGTAAGGGAAATAGCAATCCCAAAAATTACTGCCAAGACTAAAATTGTTATAAAAAAAGCCGCAAATCCTTTTTGATTATAAACTAGATCAATCATTTTAATAACTTCTTAAAGAGACGGTTGAATTTAGTTCAACCGTGGCCTGATATTCTGGTCGATTGTTTGGATTTTTATAATCTAATTTTAAATTGATTTGGACAGAAGGAACACCATTAGTAATAACCTGAGTAAAAGATAAATTTTCAACCTCTACTTTATCAGAAGTCAAGGAGATCGGATTTTGGGATTCTTTTTTCAGGCACAAATGAAAATTACAAAGATAAAAATCAATATAACTTCTCGTCTCTCTTTCTGGCAAATAATGAGTTATTTCTAAAGAAAGTTGAGTTGAGGTGGAAGTGGGAGTATAGATATTTTTTGCTTCCCTTATTTCATAAGTCATTATTTCCATTGCCCTCCGGGCATTATCTAAGGTCTCTCTCATCACCTTGGCTTTGGTATTTGACTGAGTAGCCCAGATCAAAAAAGAGGAAATGGCAACAATGATAATACCCAAAACTCCGATATAGACCAAAATCTCTAATAAAGTAAATCCCTTTTTAAACATTTTATTACTTCCAATTTGTGAAATAAGTTACTATTGCTACTTTTTTTTCTTTCCAGGAAACAGAAATTGTTGCCTTTTTTGTATTCGGGTCTTCAGTTCCAGAACTAGAAATATTATCATCGGCGTCCCGAAAGACCTTCTCAAAGACAACTTTCTTGGTAAAACCATTAACAGTTTCTTCTCCCTGAACCATTTGCCATTTTGGAGGATTATCGGCTGTCTTTTGAGGAAAATAACTAACACCGGAAGTTAAAACTCCTAAACCATTTATATTCCAATCGGTTCCATCTCTAAAATTCCTAACTGCCTCAATCACCTCTTGGGCTAAGTTATTAGCTTTGGTAGTTTCTTTAATTAAAGTTGAAATCCTTAAGGAAAAAGTAGCTATTCCTAGAAGGCTAGTTAAAGCAACTAAAATTATGGAAATAACTATTAAAATTTCAATTATAGAAATCCCTTTTTTAATTTTGAATTTTTTGCTTATTGCCATTGGAGATTGCTAACAAAAATTGAAGTTGAGGTTGTAGTTAAGCCATCGGCTGAATATTCAATAAGACTGCCTGATAAGTCACCGCTAATTGTAATGGTTAAACTCTTATTATTAAATCTTCTATCCCTGTGGATGCAAAATTGGGTATCAGGATTGTTTAACCTATGGGTATGAATTTTCAATTTTTGAACTTGGCCCGAAACATCGACTTCCCCTTCCCAATGGATTTGGCCGTCTTTCAAATTTTCAGAAATTAAAATCTCTTTCGTCACTCCTCCCTCAAAATTCAAAATGAGACTTTCGGTTGAGGTATCAATAACTCGACTATAATCGAAATGGACATGGCGAGAATCTTTAATGCGATCGGTATCGGTTGGTAAAGCTTCTTCGCCTAAAGTTATTTGGCCCGAAGGTTGGATGACAATAGTTTTAGTTTTCGTTGGTTCTTCTTTTAGTCTAAGGAAGATTTTGCCAGATTGATCGGTTGCCCCAATTATTCGAAAAAAAACAACCTCTTTTCCTCCACCAACTAAATTTATTTCATAAATTTCAATCGAACTTGGCAGTTTGTGGATTTCATCAAAAGAGGTATCTCTTGAAGTATAATTTGCTCCTTTAAATAAAGTATATTGATGAGGGGTGGTCGTATCGTCAAAATAGACGCCGTATTGGCTAGCTTCTTCTGAGGCCAGGGTTTTATTTTGAGCAAGCCTGAGAGCATTAATAATTTCTTCAGCCGAATTTGCCAATTCCGATTCTTTTTGAAAGAAACGAAGATTGGGGACGGCAATAGCAACTAAAATTATCAAAATCCCAATGATTACTAATAATTCAACTAAAGTAAAACCATCGACTTTAGACTTTAGACTACAGACTTTAAACCTTTTATTCATTTTTTGTTTAAAGTTTACGGTTTAGGGTTTAAGGTTATTTTATCGCTCCGAGCATTCCGTAAATTGGTTGAATCATGGAAACGGCAAAAAAGCCGACGGCTGCTCCAATCAGAAGCATTAAAACCGGCTCAATCACGGCCGATAAATTTTTGGTGGCATTAGCCACTTCTTCTTCATAAAAATCAGCCAATTTGGCTAAAATGGTCGAGGTTTCTCCGGTTTCTTCTCCCACTTGGATCATTTGAATTACGGTTGGGGAATAAAGTTTTTGATATGGTCTTAAAGCATCGGAGAGTTTTGCGCCTTTCCTTACTTCTTTGCTAGCTTTAGCCATTGCCTCTTGAAAATAAACATTTTCCACCGCTCCGGAAACAATTTCTAAAGATCTGACAATCGGCACTCCGGAAGTGATCAAAGAGCTTAAGGTTCTCACGGCATAAGCCGAATTGGTTTTCTGGATGAGAGGCGAAATAATTGGTATCTTCAAGGTCAGGAAATCGACTATTCTTTTGCCGGTTTTGGTTTTCAAAATAATTCTCAAAAAAATTGCCAAAAGTAAGGCCAATATCAAAACTACAAACCATTTTTGGGCTAAAAAATTACCCAGAAAAATTACAAATCTGGTAGTTGGGGGAAGTTCGATGTTTAATTCCTGGAAGGTCTGGGCTAATTTGGGGATAACAATAATAAGCATTAAAATTCCAATCCCAATCATAGCCGAAATGATGACGGCCGGATAAATCATTGCCCCTTTAATTCGAGATTTTAATTCGTATTCCCTTTCCATTTGGTCAGTCAGAACTTTTAGAACATCTTCTAAGGTTCCGGCCTCTTCCCCGACTTTTACCATACTAATAAAAAGCTCGGAGAAAATATCGGAATGGCCGGTTAAGGCATCGGAGAAACTTTTTCCTCTGGTAATTTCTTCAGCAATGTTTATTAAGGTCCTTTTAAATTTTTTATTTTTGGATTGAGAGGCCAGAGTTTCCAATGCCCGGGGCAAAGAAATACCAGCCGCAATCATTATCTTCAAGTTTCTGGTAAAGATCATTTTTTCGACCAATGAAACCCCGCCAATCCCCCACCAAATTTTGGTGGGGGACTTTTCCCTTTCCAAATCGGCTGAAATTAAAATATAGCCCTCTTGACGAAGGAGGCTAGCCAATTGATGCTCGTCCTGGGCTTCCAGAATTCCCGTCCTCCCTTCTCCTTTAAAAGATTTAGCAGTATAGAAATAGCGTGGCATAGTGAAAAGGTTAAAAGAGTAGAAATTGTCCAAATAGTAGAAATAGTTACGATGTCTACGATTTCTACCTTTTCTACCTTCAAACCTCACTCAATGATTACTCTCAACACTTCTTCAATTGTCGTTATCCCCTGGGCTGCCTTGATAAATCCATCTTCAACCATTGTTCTCATTCCTTCTTTTAAGGCCTGGGCTTGAATTTGACCTGAAGAAGCTCCTTTAACAATTAACTCTTTTATCGATTCGGTTATTGGCAATACCTCGAAAATTCCGATTCTTCCTCGATAGCCATCCGGATATTCTTTTGTTGGTTTGGGTCGATAAAAATCAATATCCTCTAAGGTTTGTTTTGATGTGACTAATTTTTCCTCTCTCAAAATTCTCAAAACTCTTTCTAAGTCGCAATATTTTTCTAAGTTTTTTAATTCCGCCCTTCCCAGCCGATACTTTTCTTTTTCCTTACACAATTTTCTGACCAATCTTTGGGCCAAAAGACAATTTAAAGTTGAAGAAATCAAAAATGGTTCGGCCTTCATGTCAATCAAACGAGGAATGGAACCAGCGGCATTAATAGTGTGGAGAGTAGACAAGACCAAGTGGCCGGTCAGGGCAGCATTGATAGCCAAAGAAGCCGTTTCATTATCTCTAATTTCTCCTACCATAACGATGTCCGGGTCCTGCCTGACCAGAGATCTTAAGCCGGAGGAAAAGGTCAGCCCGATTTTGGGATTCACCTGGGTTTGATTAATTCTGGGCATCAGATATTCAACCGGGTCTTCAATTGTTGAAATGTTGACGGCCGGGGTATTTAAAATTTCTAACATCGAATATAAAGTGGTGGTTTTTCCACAGCCAGTTGGTCCTACGACTAAAATCATCCCGGTTGGTTTTCTTAAATTTCCATAAACCTTTTCTAAGGCCTCACCCCTCAATCCCAAACTTTCCAAGGTAAAAGCCCGAGCCGTCTCTGGTAAAAGCCGCATCACGATTTTTTCTCCGTTAAAAACCGGTAAAATCGAAACCCGGATTGAATAACGGTAATCCTCGCTCTCGATTTTAAATCTGCCGTCTTGTGGTAATCGATGTTCATCCAATTTTAAATTTGACAAAACCTTAATCCTGGCAACGATTCCCGAAGTTATTTCTCTTGGCAGATGCATTACTTCTCTCAAAATTCCATCGATCCGATATCTAATTAAAACCTCATTTTCCATCGGCTCAATGTGAATATCGGAAGCCCTTTCTAAAATAGCGTGCTTAATAATGGTATCGACAATTTTGATGACTGGTAATTCTTCGGCCGCTTTTTTTAATTCTTCTTTTTCTTCAACAATTTCCTCCTCTTTTATGGGGGTGATTCGACCGGCTTCCTTTCTAATAATCTCCTCGAATTCGGCGGTTAAGGTTTTTTGATACTGGCGTAAAACATTTTTGATTGATTCGGCGGTAGTCAAACGAGGTAAAATCTTTAAATCAGTTTTCTTTTTAATAAACTCAACGGTTCTCAAATCCTCAGGGTCTAACATTGCCACTTCCAAATTTTGGCCTCTTTTCCTGAAGGCAACGATATTGTGAGACCTGGCAATGGGTTCAGGAATAGTTTTTAAGACATCCGGGGGGACAATATCTTTTTCCAAATTAACAAAGGGAATCCCCAAAATATAGGCCTGGAGCTTGATGAACTCTTCCTGGTTTATTAGTCCATCCAAAACCAAAATTTCACCAATTTTTTGATCGGTTTTTTCTGACTTTTTCTGGGCTTCTTCAAATTGCTCTTTAGTAATTAAACCGGTATCAAGAAGAAATTTTTTAAGCTGTTGAGGTTCTATTTCCATAATCCTACGAAATTACGAAATTTTTACGCCCCGGAAGTAGAACTTCGGGGCTGCCCCGTAGCGAGCTTCGCTCTGCTACGGGGCGAAAATACGAAAAATAGTGAGCGAGGCGAGTGGTTTCAGGATCTGAGGGCAGTTGCCGAGCGAAATCTTGCCGAGCGAAAAAAATTATTTTGTTGGTAAGATAAAATAAAATGTTGTTCCTTTCCCCTCTTTTGATTCAAACCAGATTTTACCACCTAACTTCTCAATAATTGATTTGGTAATAAAAAGTCCCAAACCCGTTCCCCCTTTTTCTTTACCCGGTAGTGAGGTTTCTCTACTACCGGGTTCGCTTTTGGAACGAAAGAACTTTTGAAAAATATATTTTTGATCTTCCTTTAAAATTCCCGGGCCATTGTCAATAATTTCAAAAAGAACCTCTTTCTCTCTTTTTCTTAAATTAATTTTGACTTCACCCTTTTTACCCATATAACGAATGGCGTTATCTAAAAGATTTTCAATCACCACTTTAATTTGATTGAGGTCAGTCGAGATTTCTGGCAAATTTTTATCGAAATCGAATTTGATTTCAACATTTGAGGCCTTGGCAAAAGGCAAAAATTCAGAAATTAAACTTTTGGTAATTTCAATTAAAAAAATTTTTTCTTTTTTTATTGGCAATGTTCCCTCTTCAATTCTTGAGGTAATTAATAAATCCTTAATTAATTCTTTCATTCGACTGCTATTTTCCTTTAAAATTTGAAAATATTCTAATTGGCTTTTTTCAATTCTTCCCAGGTCCCCAGCCATTAAACTGTCAATTGCCCAGCTCAAATTGGTAATGGGTGAGCGCAATTGATGGGAAACAATTCTGACAAATTCGGTTCTTATTCGGCTGGCTTCGGCTAATTTTTCAAAAGAGACATTGATAACATAAGCAAAAATAAATAAAGTACCACTTAGGGCAAGAACGATTAAGGCAATCAATTGGGGATCTTCGATGTAATGGATACCAATGAGATAAGAGGTGATGGCTGCAACAATAATAATGAATCCCATAATTAAAAAGAGGAGTTGGGGACACTGCCAAAGGGAAACATTGTATCTTCGACACTGGGCTGGAAGATTTAATTGATAATAAATCTTTTTGAAATCCATCATTTTTATTATAGCATAGAAAAAGGAAAAATAAATTCGAACAGATTGACTAAAGGAAGAAATTTTAATATATTGAAGGGGCGGGGCATGGTGTAACGGTAGCACCCCGAAGTATCGCCTTCGGCGAACTACGGGGCAGGCGAGTCCTTCTTGCCCGCCAAAATTTTATCGGGGTGTCGTATAACGGTAGTATGTATGCTTTGGGAGCATGCGGCTTGGGTTCAATTCCCAGCACCCCGAAAACAAAAATTTAGGCGGGTGAAGGAGGATTTAGTTCCAGTTCAAATCTGGATGCCCCGATGCGGGATTAGTTGAGCAGTTCAATAGCTCCCTTCCAAGGAGCTGAGACGGGTGCAACTCCCGTATCCCGCTCAGAAATCCTCCGACCCTCGCTCAAGACACCTTCGGTTTCTTGCGTCGGCCTTTGGCCTCCTATTTTTCCACCTCGGAGGATTCTTTATTTTTTAAACACAAAAAACGGCGGATTTCCGCCGTTTTCAATTTACAATCTGAAGTCTAAGATTTGCAATTTTTTACCTGGCGTATTCAATCACTCGATTTTCACGAATAACATTAACTTTGATTTCTCCCGGATATTTCAATTCGGCCTCAATTTTATCAGCAATCTCCCTGGCTAATTTCCTGGCTCCAAAATCATCAATTTCTTCCGGTTTGACAAAAACTCTCACCTCCCTCCCGGCTTGAATAGCGTAGGCCTTTTCCACCCCGGAAAAAGAAGTGGCAATGTTTTCTAAATCGCTCAATCTTTTCAAATAATTTTCCAAGCTTTCTTTCCTCGCCCCGGGTCTAGCTCCAGAAATCTGATCTGCCACCTGAACAATTATTGCTTCCAAACTTTCATAAGGATATTCTTCATGATGCGATTTCATTGCCGAAATTACTTCTTTTTCTATTCCAAATCTTTCTAAAATTTTAATGCCAATGTCAATATGAGAGCCCTGAATTTGTTGATCAACCGATTTTCCAATATCGTGTAATAAACCGGCCTTCAAACAAACTTGGGAATTGGCTCCTAATTCTGAAGCTAGGGCCTCAGCTAAAAAAGCGACTTCAATCGAATGGAGTAAAACGTTTTGGCCATAAGAAGTTCTAAATTTCAATCTGCCTAACAACTGAACCACTTTCGGCGGAAGCCCAATCAGTCCGGTTTCATAAATTGCACTTTCACCAGCTTTTTTAATTTGGGAATCAATTTCATCCTTGGCTTTTTGAACCATCTCCTCAATTCTGGCCGGCTGAATTCTTCCATCTAAAATTAATTTTTCTAAGGCAATTTTGGCAATTTCCCTCCTGACGGGATCGAAAGCCGAAATCAAAACAATCTCTGGAGTTTCATCAACCAAAACCTCCACTCCGGTTAATCTTTCCAAAGTCCTGATATTTCTTCCTTCTTTACCAATTATTCTTCCTTTAATTTCTTCTGAAGGCAAAGAGACAATTGAGGTTGTTGTCTCTTGGGCTTGAGAAAGGGCGCATTTTTGGATAGCAAAAGCCAATAACTCCTTAGCTTTTCCCTCGAATTTTTCCCAGCCCTCAGCTTCCAGTTTTCTCATTTTCTCCAAAATTTCCTTTTGATATTCTTTTTCCAAATTCTCAAAAATCTCTTTTTTTGCCTCCTCTTTCGATAAACCGGAAATCTTTTCCAATTTTTCCTGGGCTTCTCTTTGTAATTTCCCTAAATTTTCTTTTATTTCTTTGAGTTTTTCAACTTTTTGGGAAAATTCTTTTCCCCTTTGCTCAAAATCGGAAAGTCGTTCGTCCAAAACATTTTCTCTTTTCAATAATAACCTTTCGGTTTGTAAAATCTTTTCCTGCCTTTCGTAAATTTCTTTTTTCGCCGATTCAATAATCTTTAAGGCCTTCTCCTTTGCCTTGGCTGAAATCCCATCGGCTTCGGCTTTACATTCGGTAATTCTCTTTTGGAGTTTTGCTTCAATATTTTGATAGTCCCTTTTGGCGATTGACTGACGAGCAAAATAACCTAAAATTGATCCGATGGCTAAGGCGAAAAACCCCACAATAAGTGGAATTAATTGTTCCATATTTAAGATTTGGTAATTTGGTACTTAACATCTAATAAAAATTCTAATGTTAAAATATCAAAAGTCCAAAATTAATTTTCTAAATTTACCCAGTAGTGAGAGAAATCTCTACTACTGGGTTTATTTTAGCAAAAATTTCTCTAATGTCAAAAAACCTAGATCACTAGGGTCTATAGTTTAAAGTTTAGAGTCTAAAGTTTAGAAAGTTGGTGGAATTTCTTTCCATTCAGGAAGGGGAAGTGTAATCTCAACTGAAACGGTATGAGACTTACTACAAGAAAAACCACTTGAGTCGGTTACCGTCAAGGAAACAGATTTCCCACCAGGAATTGCAAATTGACCGGCTGGATTTTGACTGGTGTCATCGGAGCCGGTTTCAAATGTCCAATCTGTAAAGCCTGAAAGATTCCAAGACCAACTGCTACAGGAAGCACCACCGTAGCAGGTAACTGGATTTTCTGGTAATGGCTGGGGAGGTGAAAGTTGGCATTGAGCAACAGCTGCCTCACAAACTCCGGCTTCGCTACTTGAACAAAATTGAATTGTTTTACCAGTTTTGGGAGAAGAAGGACACCAAATAAAATCAACCCAAGGTTTGGCATGTGGAATAGTAGTGAATGTAAATGCATTACCATCAGGAGGATCTTCGTTAGTATCAGTTGGATTATTATATTGAACCCAGCCGGAATCACCTCCTTTATTATCAAAAACTCTAACCCGCCAATAATAAGAAGTGTTATAAGTAATTTTATCAGCCTGGAGAGGAGTGTCTACTAAAACTGTTTGAGTATTAACAGTCCCACTAGGATTATTGAGTCCGGTAAAACTTCGATCAACTTCTGGAGAACTAAAATCAGAATTGTTATCTACTTGAAAATCAAATCGAGATTGGTTATCAGTATCAGTATCAGTATAGGTCCATCCAAAACTAATTTGACCTTC
>Ga0210031_1002172_pt1 | contig 11872 bp, 10 predicted proteins | sample CryGeyCG2014_080_FD_185455 | JGI IMG/M metagenome (GOLD analysis project Ga0210031, IMG submission 185455) | Groundwater microbial communities from aquifer - Crystal Geyser CG03_land_8/20/14_0.80 (SPAdes) (version 2) | ecosystem: Environmental > Aquatic > Deep subsurface > Groundwater | place... | reverse complement strand
TTGCAGCATCAAGCTGAAATCAAAGCGTTCGAGGCGAAACACCGCGCGGCGCAGCCGTGGTTGTTTGTGTAAGTCAAAGGCGTTGTCCGCAGATTCACACAGATTAAAAACAAGCATGCTGCTTTCCTGGGCTATCAAGATTTTGAATCTGTTTAATCTGCGTAATCTGCGGATAAAGATTTTTTTTTAATGGGATGGAAACATAAATGAAAATTGCAGTGTTGCCGGGTGACGGCATCGGACCCGAGATTGTTGCTCAAGCAGCGAAAGTGTTGGAAGCATTGCGCAGCGATGGCCTGAAAATCGAGATGGAATTTGGTCATCTCGGCGGCGCGGGCTATGACGCGGCGGGCGATCCTTTCCCGCCAGCCACCGAGAAGCTTTCAAAGGAGTCCGATGCGGTGTTGCTGGGCGCGGTGGGCGGCTATCAGTACGACACGCTGCCGCGTCCCATGCGCCCGGAGCAGGGATTGTTGCGCATCCGCAAGGGACTGGGATTATTCGCCAACCTGCGTCCGGCGATGGTCTATCCGGAATTGGTGAATGCTTCGACGCTGCGGGCCGAGATCGTATCCGGTCTGGACATCATGATCCTGCGCGAACTGACCGGCGACATCTACTTTGGTCAGCCGCGCGGCATCCGTACTTTGGAAAACGGCGAGCGCCAGGGTTTCGATACCATGCACTACAGCGAATCAGAGGTGCGCCGTGTGGCGCATGTCGGTTATCAGATTGCGCTGAAGCGCGGCAAAAAATTATGCTCGGTGGACAAGGCTAATGTACTCGACACCAGCATGTTCTGGCGCGAGATCGTGAGCGAAGTGGCCAAGGAATATCCGCAGGTTGCGACCTCGCACATGTACGTCGATAACGCGGCGATGCAACTGGTGCGCGCGCCCAAACAGTTCGATGTGATCCTGACCGGGAATATCTTCGGCGACATCCTGTCGGATGAAGCGTCGATGCTGACCGGTTCCATTGGCATGTTGCCGTCCGCCTCGCTGGATTCAAACAACAAGGGATTGTACGAACCTTGCCACGGTTCCGCTCCTGACATCGCGGGTAAGGATATTGCCAATCCGCTGGCGACAATTTTGTCGGTGGCGATGATGATGCAGTACACGTTTGAACGTCCGGACATCGCGCAACGCATCGAAGGCGCGGTCCATAAAGTGTTGCAACAGGGCGTGCGCACCGGTGACATCTATGAGGCGGGCATGCAAAAAGTTGGCTGCGCCGCGATGGGCGACGCGGTGGTCACTGCTCTTTAAATTTCAAGGATTGCCATGAAAGTTGGTTTGATCGGTTGGCGCGGGATGGTGGGCTCGGTGCTCATGCAGCGCATGCGCGAAGAAAAAGATTTCGATCTGTTCAAGGCGGTGTTCTTTACGACCTCGAATGTTGGCGGCGCAGCGCCTGCCGAGGCGCGTGGCGCATTGCTCAAGGATGCGCATGACCTGAATGAACTCAAGGCGATGGATGCCATCATTTCCTGCCAGGGCGGCGATTATACCAGCGAGATATTTCCCAGGCTGCGTGCCGCGGGGTGGCAAGGTTACTGGATCGACGCGGCTTCCACACTGCGCATGGAAAAAGAGGCGGTCATCATTCTTGATCCGGTCAATCTCGATCTGATCAAGCGATCACTGGCCAACGGCGGCAAAAATTTCATCGGCGGCAATTGCACCAACAGCATCCTGCTGATGGGGCTGGGCGGCCTTTTCCATGCCGGGCTGGTGGAGTGGGTGTCGTCCATGACGTATCAGGCCGCCAGCGGCGCGGGCGCGCAGAACATGCGCGAGCTGCTGCAGCAGATGGGCGTTGCGCATGCTTCGGTGGCAGACATGCTGGCCGACCCAAAAACACCAATACTTGAAATCGATCGTCGCTTGACGGAAGCACTGCGCTCGGACGCCATGCCGACCGAACATTTTGGCGCGGTACTGGCGGGCAGCCTGATTCCGTGGATCGACAAACAGCTCGACAACGGCCAATCCAAGGAGGAATGGAAGGGCTGTGCCGAAGTCAACAAGATCCTCGGTACGGAACACGTCATTCCGGTGGACGGCCTGTGCGTGCGCATCGGCGCGATGCGTTGCCATAGTCTGGCATTGACGCTCAAACTTAAACGCGATCTGCCGCTAACGGAAATCGAAGCGCTGATACGCAACAGTAATCCATGGGTAAGGTTGATTCCAAACCGGCGCGAGCAAAGTGTGCGCGATTTGAATCCTGTCGCGGTGGCAGGCAAGTTGGACATCGCGGTCGGGCGTGTGCGCAAGATGGCAATCGGACCGGAATATTTGAGCGCTTTCGTGTGCGGCGACCAATTGCTGTGGGGTGCGGCCGAGCCGTTGCGCCGCATGATGCGCATTTTGCGGGACAAGTGGGTTGAAGAAAAACGGTTGAATACCGCCGCTTAGTGTTTAAACCTAGAGGGGTTGTGAGCTTGCATCACTAACCCCCTGATGTTAGTCTGATTATTGTCAGGGAAAGAAAAAGGTGTCGGCGTGCTGAAAACGATCTTGAAAACTTCGGGCTGTGCAGTCTTGCTGCTGGTCCTGAACGCGGCAAATGCAACCGGTCTTGGCGGTATCGTGGTTTCCTCCAATCTAGGCCAGCCGCTGCAGGCAGTAATCGAATTGGTCGCAGTGGATAAGGGGGATCGCGCAAGTATTTCCGCGCGGTTAGCTCCGGCTGATGCATTCAAACGCGCCGGCATCGATTATCCCTACGCGTTGCCCCGACTCAAATTTGAAATTACCAACCGCGACAGCGATCAGCCGCGCATTCGCATCACTTCGGCCCAGCCGGTCAACGAGCCTTTTGTGACATTGTTGGTCGAGGCGGTTTGGTCGTCCGGCAAGCTGATGCGCGAATACACCTTTCTGCTGGATCCGGTCGGTTTCAATCCGCCCGAACAGGCAACGCTGATTATTCCTCCGGTTACCCCGTCCGTGACGCCAGTCGTGGTAGAACCCGCAGCCCCGGAGAGTGTTACCGCAGCTCCGGTTGGGGCAAAAACGCCAGCCGCCGAAACCGTGGCCGCCGCCGAGCCTGTATCGACAAATGCCGAAGAGGAAGTTGAAGCGACGGCGACCCCGGAACAGGCCATGCTGCCCGCCGCAGTCATTGTGGATAAAGTGGAAACTGCACCCGCGCAAGAAGATGTCTTGAGCCGGGAAGAGTTCATTCCTTTGGACGAGGCGCAAAGCGCGCCCATTGCAGTGGTGCGCGGGGATACCCTAAGCAAGATTGCGCTGAAAACCAAACCGGCAGAGGTCAGCCTGGAACGCATGCTGGTTGCCCTTTACCGCGCCAACACCCACGCCTTCGCGGGCAACAATATGAATCGCCTGATGGCCGGCAAGATCATCAATTTGCCGGATGCCGCGCAGATCGAAGCGGTGGGGCAACGCGAAGCGGTGCGCGAGTATCGCGCCCAGGTGGCCGATTGGAACTCGTATCGTCAGCAACTTGCCGCCGCCCGTGCCGCCACGGCCGAGCAAGCCAGTTCGCAGAGCGCATCCGGCAAGGTGACCGCCTCGGTTGCAGAACCCGCTGCCGCAAAAGATTCTGCCGGGGAGGTGCTGAAGCTGTCGAAGGGCGAAGCGCCGGGGGACAAGGCGGCGGGTTCATCCTCTACCAGCGAGGCGGAAGATGCCATTGCACGCGAAAAAGCCTTGCAGGATGCGGAGGAGCGCACGGCATTGCTGGAAAAAAATGTCAAGGATCTGGAGCGTCTGGCGGAATTGAAAAAACAGCAGGCGCAAACTGGCGCAACCTCGGCCACCGCTGCGGTGGCGGGCGTTGCCCCGGCAGAAATGCCAAAATCGGCCAAACCCGCGCTGCCTGCTGCGCCGCTGGCGCAACCGGAAGCGCCGTCATTCCTCGACGAGTTGCTGGCCAATCCGCTGTTTCTTGCAGTCACGGTCGGAGTTCTGGTTTTGCTGGGAGGCGGTGTCTGGTGGTCGCGCCGGCGCGGCAAGGTTCAGCCGCCGCTGGCGGCAAGCACGGATGGCGATTTGGGCAGCACCACCGGGCGGATAGCCGAGCCCATTGTGCCTTCGCCTGAAACCGGCGATTTTACCCGCAATGAGGCCCAGACGGCAGAGGGCGTGCAAGCCCAGGATGAGGTTGATCCGCTGGCGGAAGCCGATCTGTTCCTGTCGTTCGGGCGTGATGCGCAAGCTGAAGAAGTATTGAAAGATGCCTTGTCGAAAAAGCCGGGGGATCTGCCGGTCACCATCAAATTGCTTTCAATCTATGCCAATCGCAAGGATGCCAACGCATTCCTGATTTACGCGCGCCAAGTCAAGGAAAGCGGCGATGAAGAGGCGTGGTCCACGGTTGTGGCGATAGGGCGCGAGCTGGAACCGAATAATCCGCTTTATGGCGGCACGGGCGAGGCAGTCGCCGAGCCGTCGGCAGCGCCCAGCCGGGTTGCCGACCCGGCAGCGGTGGATTTTGATCTTGGATTTGGCTCAACCGGAACGTCGCCATCAACGGATTTCCTGGCGACCGAAGTGATGCACGCGGAGGAAATCGCCCCCGGATCCAGGGCTGACGAAGCGCCGAGCTTGCTTGATACCATGATTGCCGAGCCGCCCTCACAGGAAACGACCGCGATCCTTTCCAGCGAGGAGCTGCGCAGCGCCCAAGAGGCGCCGATGGATTTCGATATCACCGGGACGCATCCGCCGGTCAGCCCGGTTGCAGCCCCGCAACAGGATTCCACTGCGGACGATCTGATATTCGATATCACTTCGACGCGTCCCGGGAGGGAAGTCGCCCCTGGGTCAGTCGAAGCATCAGAGAATGTGGTTGGCGATTTAATCTTTGATGTGACGGCAACCCATCCCGGCGTACCGGCCACGGAGCCGGAAAAGCAGTCTGCAGCAGACGATGGTGGCCTGACATTCGATCTGGATATTCCGGACACTTTCAAACAGCCGAAAGACCAGGCCGATGTCCCGCTGGAAATCGGCCTGGGTGACATCAGTCTGGATCTGGATGGCAGCGCAGTCCGCGGCGACACCGCTTCCGACAAGGACGAGCACTGGCAGGAAGTCGCCACCAAACTTGATTTGGCCAAGGCCTATCAGGAGATGGGGGATGCGGCCGGGGCGCGCGAGATTCTGGACGAGGTAATGCGCGACGGCGACGAGCAACAGCGTGCCGGCGCGCAAACCATGCTCGATCAACTCTGAACCATGCGGATGAATTCGACGGCAGCCATCCGGCTGCCGTTTTCATTTGAGTGAGCGCGCGATGCCCCATCCGGCAATTCAAATCATCGTCTGGGTGTCTCTGGCGTTTCTGGCGCAACGATTGTTGCCGGTCCCTCTGGCCTTGTTCTGTGTGTTCCTGCTGGCGTTGGCTCTCAAACTGTGCGCGCAACAACTGTTGAAATTGCTCAAGCGTACGCGCTGGATCATGTTCTCCTTGTTGCTGATCTATGCCTACTCGACACCGGGCACCGCACTGGTCGGGGCGTGGGGGGTGTATGCGCCGACACTGGAAGGATTGACCGATGGCGCGTTGCAACTCATGCGCCTGCTGGCGATGCTGGCCAGTCTGGCGATTCTGTTGTCATTGCTCAACCTCGCCCGGTTCATCGGCGGGATTTATACCCTGGCGTATCCCTTGCGCTGGATCGGTATCGAACGCGAGCGCGCCGCCGTGCGCCTGGCGCTGACCCTGCAATACGCCGAACCCGCCATGAGTGAGACCGCGGCCGATTGGCGCGGCGCGATCCGCCACGTGCTAAAGACGCCAACCGTGAAGACGGGACATATCGAATTGCATCGACCGCATTGGCACGCCATCGACGGGCTTGGCCTTGTTTTTAGTGCGGCATTGCTCTGGCTGGGGTTGCGATGAGAATCGCACTCGGTGTGGAGTATGACGGCAGCGCCTACCACGGTTGGCAGAGCCAGCCCGACGTGCCCAACGTGCAGAATGCGCTGGCGGCCGCGTTGGCACAGATCACGGATGACCCCGTGGTGGTGCATACCGCCGGCCGCACCGATACCGGCGTGCATGCGCTGGAACAGGTCGTGCATTTCGACACCCGTGCGGTGCGCCCGCTCTCGGCTTGGGTGCGCGGGGCGAATGCCTTGTTGCCGCGCGATATTGCCGTGCTGTGGGCGCATGCCGTGCCGGATGAATTTCATGCGCGCTTCTCGGCGCAGGCGCGCAGTTACCAGTATGTGCTGGTAAATCGTCCGTCACGCATCGGTGTGCATCACGGCAAGGTGGGCTGGTTCCATCTTCCGCTGGATGTGGCGGCGATGCGGGCGGCGGCAAAATTGCTGCTGGGTGAACACGATTTCAGCGCCTTCCGTGCCGCAGAATGCCAGGCCAAATCGCCCGTCAAGCACCTGACCCGGCTCGACATCCGGCAGCAGGGCGACACGATATTTTTCGATCTGACCGCCAATGCTTTTTTGCACCACATGGTGCGCAACATCGTCGGCTGTCTGGTGTATGTCGGCAAGGGCAAACATCCGCCGCAGTGGGTGAAGGAAGTGCTGGCAGGCCGCGACCGTAGCCGCGCCGCCCCGACGTTTGCGCCGAATGGTCTTTATCTCAAACGTATTCACTACGACGCATCGTGGCGATTGCCCCAGCTACATTTTGAATAGCAGGTAAAATGCGGCAATGACCAGAATCAAGATTTGCGGCATCACCCGTTCCGAGGATTTGCGCGCGGCCACCCGTGCCGGTGCGCATGCCATCGGGCTGGTATTCTACGAGGCCAGTCCGCGCAATGTGACCATTCCACAAGCGTCCCATTTAATGCACGTTGTCCAACCCTTCATCAATAAAGTTGGTCTATTCGTCAATCCCGCCCCCGAAGAAGTTGAAACCATATTGCGCTTCGTTGCGCTGGACACTTTGCAATTCCACGGCGATGAATCCCCCGAGTTTTGCGCGCAATTCGGCAAGCCTTATCTGAAGGCAATCCGGGTCAAGGCCGGAGTGGATTTGGTAGAATGCGCGGCCCGTTACGCGGACGCGCAAGGCTTGTTGCTGGATGCCCATGTCGAGGGCGTGCAGGGTGGCAGCGGCGAGACCTTCGACTGGAAGCTGATTCCGCATAACTTGCCGTTGCCGGTGATTCTGTCCGGCGGTTTGCATGCGGGCAATGCGGCAGAGGCGATCAAACAGGTGCGCCCCTACGCGGTGGATGTGTCCAGCGGCGTGGAGGAGGCAAAGGGAATCAAGGATGCGGCGAAAATCGCGGCATTCGTCAATGAGGTCAACCGAATCGATGTACAACTACCCTGACGCACACGGCCACTTCGGCCCCTACGGCGGCATCTACGTCGCCGAGACACTGATGGGGGCGCTGGAAGAGCTGAACGCTGCCTATGCAAAGTATCGCGACGATCCCGAATTCGTCGCCGAGTTCGAGCGCGACCTGAAATATTACGTCGGCCGTCCCAGCCCAATCTATCACGCCGAGCGTCTGTCCGCGCATCTCGGCGGGGCGCAGATCTATCTCAAGCGCGAGGATTTGAACCACACCGGGGCGCACAAGATCAACAACACCATCGGCCAGGCATTGCTCGCCAAGCGCATGGGCAAGCAGCGCGTGATCGCCGAGACCGGCGCCGGCCAGCACGGCGTGGCGACGGCGACGGTGGCGGCGCGTATGGGGATGGAATGCGTGGTGTATATGGGCGCGGAGGACGTGCAGCGCCAGTCGCCCAACGTGTTTCGCATGAAGCTGCTGGGCGCGACCGTGGTGCCGGTGCACAGCGGATCGAAGACGCTCAAGGATGCGCTGAACGAAGCGATGCGCGACTGGGTGACTAACATCGAGAATACTTTTTACATCATCGGCACAGTGGCGGGACCGCACCCGTATCCGGCCATGGTGCGCGATTTCAATGCCGTGGTCAGCCGCGAAACCATCGTCCAGATGCCGGAGATGATTGGCCGTCTGCCGGATGCGGTGATCGCCTGTGTCGGCGGCGGCTCCAACGCGATGGGCGCGTTCTACCATTACCTCGACAGCCCAGAGGTGCGCCTGATCGGCGTGGAAGCGGGCGGTTACGGGATCGAGACCGGCAAACATGCCGCGCCGCTCACGGTCAATGCGCCGGTCGGCGTGCTGCACGGCAACAAGACCTATCTGATGCAGGATGCCGACGGCCAGATCATCGAGACGCATTCGATTTCTGCCGGACTGGATTATCCCGGCGTGGGGCCTGAACACTGCTGGTTGAAGGACACCGGCCGCGCGGAGTACGTGGCGATCAACGACGATGAGGCGCTGGCGGCATTCAATACGCTGTGCCGCTTCGAGGGCATCATCCCCGCGCTCGAATCGAGCCACGCGCTGGCGCATGCGATCAAGATTGCGCCGGGCATGGGCAAGGATAAAGTACTACTGGTGAATCTTTCCGGGCGCGGAGACAAGGACATCAATACCATCGCCCAATTGCAAGGTATTACGCTATGAGTCGTATTCAGACAGTTTTCGAGCAACTCAAACTGCAACAGCGCAAAGCGCTGATCCCGTTCATCACGGCGGGCGACCCCAATCCGCAACTCACCGTGCCCTTGCTGCACGCGCTGGTCGAGGCGGGCGCGGACATCCTCGAACTCGGCGTGCCGTTCTCCGATCCGATGGCCGACGGGCCGACCATTCAGCGCGCTTCCGAGCGCGCACTCAAGCATCACGTCGGCCTGCATCACGTGCTCGACATGGTGGCGGAGTTTCGCCGGAAAAATTCACACACGCCGGTCGTGCTGATGGGCTACGGCAACCCGATCGAGGCGATGGGCTGGGAGACCTTTGCCAAACGTTGTGCCGAAGTCGGGGTGGATGGGGTGTTGACCGTGGATTTTCCGCCGGAGGAGAGCCATGAAGCGTTCACCCATCTGGAGGCGCACGGTATCGACCCCATCTTTTTGCTGGCACCGACCACGCGCGAAGAGCGGGTGGCGCAGGTGGCCAAATTGGCGCGCGGCTACGTCTATTACGTTTCACTCAAGGGCGTGACCGGCGCGGGCAATCTCGACCTGTCCGCCATCGAACAGAAGTTGCCGCAACTGCGCCGCCACATCAAGCTACCGATCGGTGTCGGGTTTGGTATCCGCGATGGCGCGACGGCCAACGCGGTGGCGAAACTTTGCGATGGCGTGGTGGTGGGCAGCCGCATCGTGCAGGAAATTGAAGATTCAAACGAGCAGGAAATGGTCGCCAATGTTGGGCGGCTGGTAAAAGAATTGCGACAGGCAATCGACAACTAAGGGAGGAAACATCATGGGTTGGTTCCAGAAATTATTGCCGCCAAAGATCAAGCGCCGGGAAGGCGAAGACAAGCGCAATGTGCCGGAGGGACTTTGGTTCAAGTGCCCGGATTGTCAGGCGGTGCTGTATCACGCCGATCTGGAAAAGAACCTCAGCGTCTGTCCGAAATGCAACCATCACCATCGCATCACGGCGCGCACCCGCCTTGACTGGTTGCTGGATGGCGAAGGCCGTTTCGAGATCGGGGCGGAGATATTGCCGGTCGATACGCTCAAGTTCAAGGATCAGAAGAAATATACCGAGCGTTTGGCGATTGCGAAAAGCAACACTGGAGAAGATGACGCATTGATTGTGCTGCAAGGCAGTATCCACGCAGTTCCAGTCGTTGCTGCGGCCTTCGAGTTCAACTTCATGGGCGGTTCGATGGGTTCGGTGGTAGGTGAGCGTTTCGTGCGTGGCGTGCAAGTCGCACTGGAGCAGCAATGCCCCTTCATCTGCTTTGCGGCCAGCGGCGGCGCGCGCATGCAGGAAGGTCTGCTGTCGCTGATGCAGATGGCCAAGACCAGTGCCGCACTCACCCAGTTAAGCGAAGCAAAACTGCCCTTCATTTCCGTCCTGACCGACCCGACCATGGGCGGCATCTCTGCCAGTTTTGCTTTTCTGGGCGATGTGGTTATCGCCGAACCCGGCGCGCTGATCGGCTTTGCCGGTGCGCGCGTGATCCAGCAGACCGTGCGCGAGACCCTGCCGGAAGGTTTTCAGCGCGCGGAGTTTCTGCTCGAGCATGGCGCCATTGACATGATCGTGGATCGGCGCCAGATGCGTGATCAACTGGCGACACTGATCACGCTGCTGACCAAACAGGATGCGGTGACGAAGCTGGAAGCCGCCTGAGATCGATGCTCTACTACGCGCTGAAGGTTGGGATTTCCGCCTTCGTCATCGTGGCGATAACGGAAATCGCCAAACGGAGTAGCGGTTTCGCCGCATTGCTGGCCGCAATTCCACTGACCTCGCTGCTGGCGTTCATCTGGCTGCACGTTGAGGGGGCCGAGCCTGCGCGCATTGCCGAACTTTCCGGCCAAATTTTCTGGCTGGTGTTGCCCTCTCTGGTCTTGTTTCTGCTGTTGCCCTTGCTGATCAGGCAAGGCTTGGGTTTCTGGCTGAGTCTCGCGATTTCCGTCGCAACAACCGCAGCCTGTTATTTGGCTATGCTGCCCGTGTTGCGCAAGTTTGGGGTGCAGTTGTAATACCTGAATCGCTGAAATGTCCAACACACTGAACGACTGGCTAACCCACCTCGAATCCCTGCATCCCAAAACGATTGCGCTCGGCTTGGAGCGCGTGGCGCAAGTCAAACAGCGGCTGAATCTCCGGCCGGATTTTCCCATCATCATCGTCGGTGGCACCAACGGCAAGGGCTCGGTGTGCGCGCTGCTGGAAGCTATCCTGCATGCCGCCGGATACAAGGTTGGCTGCTATACCTCGCCGCATCTGCTGGACTACAACGAGCGGGTACGGATTGGCAAACGACAAGCTACCGATGCCGAATTGTGCGCCTCGTTTGAAAGGATTGAGCAGGCGCGCGTAGGTCGGGCTTCAGCCCGACTGGATGATGTCGGGCTGAAGCCCGACCTACAGCTGACCTATTTCGAATTCGGCACGCTCGCCGCGATGCAGTGTTTCATTGCGCACCAGGTCGATGTTGCGATCCTCGAAGTGGGACTCGGCGGTCGGCTGGATGCGGTGAACGTGTTCGATGCGGACGTTGCGGTGGTGACCAGCGTGGATATCGATCATGTCGATTATCTTGGCGAGACGCGCGAGCAGATCGCCTACGAGAAGGTGGGCATCTTCCGCCGGGGTCGCGTGGCGATCTGCGCGGATAGCGATGTGCCGCAGGCGATAAGCAGCCATGCACGGGAGATCGGCGCGGAATTGTGGGGCATCGGCAGGGAGTTCGGGTTCAGGTTGCAGCAGGGGCAGTGGGATTTCTTTGGCCAATCCGGCGAGCGGCACGCCCTGCCGCTACCCGCCTTGCGCGGTGCGTTTCAATTGCACAATGCCAGCGCGGCATTGGCCGCGCTGGATGCGCTGAAAGATAAATTGCCGGTGAATATGGCGGCGGTGCGGCGCGGTCTGGCCGAGGTCGAGTTGACCGGCCGTTTCCAGTTAGTGCCGGGCCGCCCGCAGTTGATCCTTGATGTGGCGCACAACCCGCATGCGGCGCGTTCGCTGGCGCAGAACCTGGCCAATCTGCCGCCGGCCAAAACCTTTGCGGTGTTCGCCATGCTCAAAGATAAGGATATGGCCGGAGTGGTTGCCGCGCTCGATGCGCAGATCGATGTGTGGCTGGTCGCGGGAATCGATGCCCCGCGCGGCGCGACGGCGGCGGAGATGGCGCAAGTGCTGGAAAGACAGGGGGTCCGGGGCGAGGTTGTGGCCTGTCCATCGATTGCGCAGGCACTGCACGAGGCGAGCAATCGCGCGGGCGAAAATGGCGACTGCGACACGTTACTGCAAAGCAGCCGTTTGCGGGACAACGCAGTTGCGGTGGAGGCTCATGCGCGCAGCGCGTTAGGCCGGAACCAACAGTCGCCTGAC
>Ga0210031_1002170_pt1 | contig 11877 bp, 10 predicted proteins | sample CryGeyCG2014_080_FD_185455 | JGI IMG/M metagenome (GOLD analysis project Ga0210031, IMG submission 185455) | Groundwater microbial communities from aquifer - Crystal Geyser CG03_land_8/20/14_0.80 (SPAdes) (version 2) | ecosystem: Environmental > Aquatic > Deep subsurface > Groundwater | place... | reverse complement strand
AAGAGAGGGGAGAGCAGGGCGCTTTCCAGTTTTTCCAAATCTTCCACGCGGCCGGTGAAGAAGGCATTGCGCGGAAAGGGCAGGTATGAGCCGTGGGGCAGGTTACCGGGCAGTATGGGGGAGGCAGGTGGGGGCAGGATTTTTTGCTGGAGGGCTTCCAGAATGTGATCCAGCTTCTGGCGGATTTCAGTCTGCCCCTCGCTCAATTCGTGGCGAAGGTCAAAGAGAGTTTGCAGGAGAACGGGGAGGGTAAAATCTTTGAGAAGGCCGACCGATCGCAACAAGGCCTCAGTGTAAAGGCGCGCTCCCTTTTCGCACTGGAAAGGTGTTAGCGATGGGATGTCGCGTTGCAAGGCTTTCAGCAGGGCGCGCCTCACCATCTCGGTATCCATTACTCGAGGAAACTCCGAAAGCGCTTCCTGCACGGAAGGTAAATTACCAAAATGCAGGGAAAAGGCTTGCTTCAGTTCATCGTCAGGGCAATGTTGGTTGAAATATTGCCCGGCGCGTTGCGCGGCCTGCAGGAGTTGGACATGGGTCTCTTCTTTGGTAAGCCAGGTGTCAAGTCTTTGCTGGAGTTCGTCGCCGCCGATTTCGACCAGCGTTTCTCCAGCAATACCGATGGCTTCTTCACCCAGCCACTGTTCCGCCTGGTGTTTGAGCAGGGCGACAAGGAATTTGATGGCGTTCTTCGGCAAATCAGACGGCATACGCTTTCTCCCCAGTTTGCGGTCAGGCGGTTGCGGCGGCCAATTGGTAGATGGCCGGGCGATAGCGCGGCGCAGGGATATCCTTTCCCTCGGCGCGTGCCGCTTCCAGCCAGGCGCGCTTGGCCAATAAACCCTGAATTAGCGCTTCTTCGGGCGTCTTTCCGAATGCAGAGCAATGCTGCAAGTCAGGAATGTCGGCGATGTAGCCGTCATCTTCTTCGCTGAAGAAAATATTGATGTGATAGTCTTTCATGTTCACTTCTGATGGCTGCCGCTGACTCGGGATAAACGGAAACCAAAACTCTCCGCCAGCAAAGTGAAATCGTTGAACGCTATGTTTTTCGAACCAGCGAGTATTTTTGCTAAAATTCGCTGCCGTTTTGTCATGTGAAAATTATACACCGTTATCCGTAACGCGGAATTCATTCCGCAACCAAATGGCGATATGAATATTGCGCTACAAAATCATATGAAAGTGGACACGCTCCGGCAGGGTGGGGGAGGGGGAGAGCAGTGATCAGTGATCAGTCATCAGTGATCAGTAAACTCATTCTTTCGGTTCGCCGCGTGGTGCATCAACCACTGATTACTGACAACTGATAACTGGTAACCGGCAAGAGGGGAAGCGGGAATCGGGCAATAACAACCATCCCCTTGACAGGTTTCTTATCATTCGATATAATTTCCAGTAGATGGAATGATATGAAAACAGAGATAAATCACTTCCTGGAAACCTTTGACCGCTCTCCGAAGACGATTTTCGCGTATCGGAATGCGTTGACGCAATTCGTGAAGATCGTGGGAGAAGACGCAGACTTAAATACGGAGACTTACGTCAAATTTCTGACTTTGCTCAAGGACAAGTCCCCCTCCACGCAGAGGGTTTATCGCACCGCAGTTCTGAAGCTCTACGCTTTCTGCAAGGCAGGCAATTGGATGGAGTTAAAAGAAGCCACCGAACACTACACACGCAGGCAAGGCAAACGGATCGTCAACTTCAACCGCGAAGTCATCGAGCAAGTCATCGCCCATTGTGAGTCCCTGCGCGGCAACCTGCTTGCCCTGCGTGACCGCGCCTTTGTGTTGACGCTTGTAGATACAGGTCTGCGTATCTCTGAGGCCTGCTCCCTCAAACGCGGCGACCTCGACTGGCTCGAGCAACGCGCCGTCATTATCGGCAAGGGCGACAAACAGGCCATCGTCCGCTTCTCGAACCGTTCCATTGAAGCACTAAAAGATTATCTATACGAAAGAGCCGGAATTGACCCTAACTCCCGCGTTCCGCTGACTTCTCAGCCATTGTTTGCCCGTCACGACATCCGGGCCAGCAGGAAGATCAAGCCGATCAGCGCGGGCGGAATGTGGAAGGCAATCAAATCCCGCATGACTGAGGCGGGCGTGGATCGTCGCCTGGTTCGCATCCACGACTTTCGGCATTATTTTGTGACCATGACCTATCTCGCCAAGGGAAACTTGAAACTCTCGCAGGAGCTTGCGCGCCACGAAAGCATTTCCACCACGAATCGTTATGCCCATTTTGGCGGGGAAGCAGACATCGCTTATGATGAAATATTCAACTCAAAGTGACTGTCACATGCTGCAAGCAGGTATAATGGCGGGGTTATGCCAACCATCCTGCGCGTCATTGACCTCTATCGCGACCGCGAATACTTCCGGCAACTGCTGAAGATCGGCCTGCCGATCACCTTTCAGCAGTTCGTTTTTTCGTTGTTGAATATGGTCGGCGTGGTGATGATCGGACAAAAGGGTGAGGTGGCGGTGGCGGCTGCCGGGCTGGCCAACCAGGTCTATTTCCTGTACAGCCTGATCCTGTTTGGCATCGCCAGCGGCGCGGCCATGTTCACCGCCCAATTGTGGGGCAAGCGGGATATTCCCAATCTGCGCAAAGTGCTCAGCCTAAGCCTGACCCTCAGCCTGGCCGTGGCGCTGATCTTCCTCGGCCTGGCGCAACTGATCCCGGTGCAGATCCTGGAATTGTTTTCCGAAGATACACAGGTGATCACCCTGGGCAGTCAATACCTGCGCCTTTTTTCGGGTTCGTTCGTCTTCTTCGCCATCACATTCAGTTACGCCCTCGTTCTGCGCAGCACCGGGGATGTCAAAATGCCGATGGCGGTCAGCGTTTCTGCATTGAGCTTGAATGTTCTGCTTTCCTTTGGCCTGATCTTCGGCAAACTGGGGCTGCCGGAGATGGGTGTTCTCGGCGCGGCGCTGGCCTTGCTGATCTCGCGCATCGTCGAGTGCATTACCCTGCTTGCCCTGACCTACTACAAACGCTCGCCGGTGGCGGCTGCGCTGCGTGAACTGCTGCAATTCGACCCGCATTTCATGGTCAAAGTGCTCAAGCCGGTGCTGCCGGTGGCGTTGAACGAATTGCTCTGGGCAGCCGGCATTACCGCGTACAACGTGGTCTATGCCCGCATCAGCACTGAGGCGATTGCAGCCATGAACATTGTCAGCACGGTGGATAACCTCGCCCTGACCCTGTTCATTGGCATCACCAATGCCACGACGGTGCTGGTCGGCAACCGCATCGGCGCGGGCGAGGACGAAGAGGCGTTCCGCTATGGAGCGCGTTCGACCGGTCTGTCCACCGTTCTGGCGCTCCTCGTCGGCGGTTTGATCCTTCTGGCGCGGAACCCGGTGCTGGCTCTCTACAAGGTTTCGCCGGATGTCATCCAATATGCCCACCGCGTGATGCTGATCCTTGCCTCGTTCTTGTGGGTGCGCGCCCAAAACATGACCCTGATCGTGGGCGCCTTCCGCGGCGGAGGCGACACGCGCTTCGCCCTGTTCCTGGACGGATTCATCATCTGGATGCTGGGTGTGCCGCTTGCGTTCCTGGGCGGGTTCGTCTTCCACCTCCCCGTCTATTGGGTTTACCTGCTGGTGATGTCGGAGGAGGCGACGAAATACATCCTCAGCCTGCCGCGCTTCTTCTCGCGCAAATGGATCCATGATCTGGCGCAGACGGTCAGCGTCTAGCCCCCTCCCCTGCCCCACCACATGGGACGCGGATTAACGCGGAGTGAGAAGACAAAGAACCAAACGCGAATTGCGCGAATACCCACAGGGTGCTTCGCGAAGCGAATGACGCGAATAAACCTATTAAAATTCGCGTAATTTGCCTACAGCGTACCCGGAGGGTATTCGCGGCATTCGCGTTAATAATCCGCACTTTGAGAAAGCTATAAATGACACGGAAAACGCGCTTGACACGAATCGGGGGTCAATGATAGACTCAGCCCCGTTAATCAAATTCAAACAAAAGGAGGCGCGCTCATGGTTTACAGCATCTTCACTGTCGCTAAGGGTGGTTTCGCTTTTAACCCTCCTCGGAGTGCGCCTGTTGACCGCTAAAGGTCAAATCGCGTGTGTCTCTCACAGCCACGGCGCCTCGAGCGCCGTGGCTTTTTGTTATCCGGTTTTGTAGGGGCGACCTTCATGGTCGCCCAGGGCAGGCGCAAGACCTGCCCCTACAGGAACATCGAATTATGTCATCCATCGCACCCACCTCAACCTATTTCGACTTCCGCCAGGCGCTGACCGCCAAAAAAATGACCGGCCTGTGGCGGATGATGTCGGACTACCGGCTGGCTTACGCGGCGGCCAACCTCTCACTGGCGGTCTCGGCGCTGGCGAAGATGTTCACTTACCTCCTACTGCGCAACTTCGCCGATACCATCCTCGGCGACGCGGTTCCCTTCGCCGGGACGCTGGAGCGCACACTGATCGTCATCGCGCTCGGATTTGTGGGATTGGCTATCGTCGAAGGCGGATTCACGTACTTTTCGGGACGCCTGGCCGCATACTCCGCCGAGGGCATCACCCGCCGCCTGCGCAACTTCCTCTTCGACCACATCCAGCGGCTGAGTTTCGCCTATCACAGCAAAACGCCGACCGGCGACCTTATCGAGCGCGTCACTTCGGACGTGGATTCGGTGCGCAGTTTCTTCAACGAGCAGGCCATCGGCATCGGGCGCATCGTCTTTCTGTTCGTCATCAACTTCGCCGCCATCTGGCAGTTGAATTGGAAGCTGGCGCTGGCGTCCATTGTCGTGATCCCGATCATCCTGATCGTCTCGCTGTGGTTCTTCAAGAAAGTGACCAAAGCCTACGAGAAATACCAGGAGCAGGAAGCGCTGCTCTCGACCACCCTGCAGGAGAACTTGACCGGCGTACGCGTGGTCAAGGCCTTTGCCCGCCAGGAATACGAGAAAGCCAAGTTCGAGAAAGATAACTGGGAGAAATTCTTGCGCGGCAAGGCATTTCTCAGAATGCACTCGCTCTTCTGGCCGCTCTCGGACATCGCCTGCGGCTTCCAGATGCTTGGCGGGTTCATCTATGCCGTCATCCTCGCCATCCACGGTGAGATCACGGTCGGCACGTACCCGGCTTACGTTGGGCTGGTGGTCTGGCTCATCTGGCCGATGCGCAACCTGGGGCGGATCATCGTCCAGACTTCGACCGGGCTGGTCTCCTATGGCCGCCTGATGGAGATCGTCAAGCAGGAGCGGGAGCCGCTGACCGAGGGCCGGGTACAGGCCCAGGGTCCGGCACGTGGCGAGATTGTCTTCGAGAATGTCTCGTTCCAGTACGAAGACAGCAGCGCGAACGTCATCAAGGATGTCTCGTTCCGCGTCCTGCCCGGACAATCGGTGGCGCTGCTCGGCTCGACCGGTTCGGGCAAGACCTCGCTGGTCAACCTGCTGCCGAGGTTCCACGAGTACACCGACGGCCACATTTTGCTGGACGGCGCGGAGTTGAAGGATTACCCGCGCCAGTACCTGCGTTCGCAAATCGGCATTGTCGAGCAGGAGCCGTTCCTGTTCAGCCGCTCGATTGGCGAGAACATCACCTACGGCGTCGGGCGAGACGTGCCGCAGGAAGAGATCGAGGCGGCGGCGCAGGCGGCGGCCATCCACGAGGTCATCCTGACCTTCCCGGATGGCTACAAGACGTTGGTCGGCGAGAAGGGCGTGACGCTCTCCGGCGGGCAGCGACAACGAATGGCGATTGCCCGCACGCTGCTGAAGAACCCGCGCATCCTGATCCTGGACGACTCGACTTCCTCGGTGGACACCGAAACCGAGGCCGAGATCCGCGCCGCCTTGAACCGGCTGATGGAGAATCGCACCACGTTCATCATCGCCCACCGCATCCAGTCGGTGATGAACGCTGACCTGATCCTGGTGATGGACAAAGGCGCGGTGGTCCAAATGGGCCGCCACGAGGAATTGGTTGCCCAGGATGGAATGTACCGGCAGATATATGAGATACAAACTCGGATTGATACCGAGTTGGAAGATGAATTGGCCAAAGTAGGATGAAACGAGGAAAGGATGAAGGATGAATTATGAAGGATGAAAGATAAAAGATGAAAGATGAAGGATGAAGGAGAATGCAATGAAAAGTGAAAATCCACAAGACTTGAAAGTGCGGACGAGCGAGTTCGCGTTGCAGATCATTCGGATGTACGTGCGCCTGCCAAAGACAACCGAAGCCCAGGTGATCGGAAAGCAGGTTTTGAGGTCTGGCACGTCTGTCGGCGCGCATTATCGTGAAGGCCATCGGGCAAAATCCGACGCGGATGTCGTCAGCAAATTCGAGGGACTCTTGCAAGAGTTGGACGAAACCGATTACTGGCTGGATTTGCTTGTCAAAGCGGGAATCGTTCCCGCAAAAACATTGGAACCGCTCATCAAGGAAACCAACGAACTCATCGCGATCTTCGTGACCATCGTGACGAAGATCAAAAAGCGAATGGGCAAGTGAAAAAGATGAAAGCGAAAAGATGAAAGATGAAGTCTGAAGACCGCTATTCATCTTTCATCTTTCATCTCTCATCTTTGCTCCTGCTCAACATTAAATTTGGAGAACCACTATGCCAGACGAACTCATCGAACTCGAAGAAGAAGAACATACCAGTCCGCTGACCGCGCCGACGTTCAGGCGCATCGGTGGACTGCTGCGACCCCATTGGAAATGGATGGTCGGCTTCCTGGCCGCCATCATCCTGACCGCGGCGCAAGACGCCCTGTTCACCTACGTCAACAAGCTGATGATTGACGAGGGCATCGTGGCGAAGAACATCCCGGTGCTGGTCAAGTATGCGTCAATCTACGGCGGGATGCAACTGTTGCAGGCAGCGTTCGTGTTTACATTCATCTACTTGGCCGCCGTGCTGGGCGAGCGCATCCAGTACGATCTGCGCAAGGCGCTCTTCAACCATTTGCAGGACCTTTCGCTCTCGTACTACAGCCAGAACGCGGTCGGACGGTTGATGGCACGCGTCACCTCGGACACGGGACGCGTCTCCAGCCTGATGACCTGGGGCCTGCTGGACGTGACCTGGGCCATCGTCAGCGTCATCATGTCCACCATCTTCATGCTGGTCATCAACTGGAAGCTGGGACTGATCGTCTTTTCGATCATCCCCATCCTGATCGTCATCGCGGTCAACTTCCGCAAGAAGATCCTGGTCGAGTTCCGCAACTCGCGCCGCGCCAACTCGAAGATTACCGGCGAGTACAACCAGAATATCCAGGGCGTGCGCGTGGTCAAGGCGCTGGGCCGCGAGGCCGAGAATCTGAAAGAGTTCTCGCAACTGACCGACAACATGTACCGCGCCAGTTACCGCGCCGCCTGGCTCTCTGCGCTCTTCCTGCCCACCGTGCAGATCGTCTCGGCCTTCGCGCTGGGCGCAATCGTCTGGTATGGTGGGATGCAGAGCCAGATTGGACAGTTCACTGTCGGCTCGATCCACGCCTTCGTCTCGTACCTGACCTTCATGATTTGGCCGGTGCAGGACCTGGCGCGCGTCTACGCCGAGATGCAGCACTCCATCGCCTCGGCTGAGCGCATCTTCAAACTGCTGGATACCGTGCCCGAGGTGCAGAACCGTCCCGAGGCTTTCCCTGCTGAAACGATGCGCGGCGAGATCGAGTTCGATCACGTGGACTTCTATTACGAAGACCGCAAGCCGGTGCTGACCGACTTCACGCTGAAGGTCAAGCCGGGAGAGATGATCGCCCTGGTCGGGCCGACCGGCGGCGGGAAGACGACCATCGTCAACCTGTTGTGCCGCTTCTATGAGCCGAAAGCGGGCGTTATCCGCATCAACGGCAAGGACTACACCGACTACACCATGCAATCCATCCACTCGCGCCTCGGCATCGTGCTCCAGACCCCGCACCTGTTCTCCGGCTCGATCCGCGAGAACATCCGCTACGGCCGGCTGGACGCATCCGATGAGGATGTCGAGGCTGCGGCGAAGATCGCCGGGGCGCACGATTTCATCCTAACCTTCGAAAAGGGTTATGAGCAGAACGTGGGCGAGGGCGGCAACCTGCTCTCGGTCGGGCAAAAACAGTTGATCAGCCTGGCGCGGGCGGTGCTGGCGCACCCCGAAATCTTCATCATGGACGAGGCCACCTCCAGCGTGGACACGTTGACCGAGGCGCTCATCCAACGCGGCATGGAAGCCCTGATGGCCGGGCGCACCTCGTTCATCATCGCCCACCGCCTGAGCACCATCCGCCGCGCTGACCGTATCGTGGTCATCGAGGACGGCCGCATCACCGAGCAAGGCACGCACGCCGAGCTGCTGCGCAATCGCGGCCATTACTACCGCTTGTACACACAGCAGTTCAAGTTCGAGAAGGAACAGGCGTATGGGGTGGCGGTGACAACGAATTTGGCGCCGAGCGCGGCGCCGGTGATCAAGTGAATAGTGATCAGTGCGGGAGCGCACCTCGCAGCAGGCGTGGTGGCTCGCCTGTCGGGTAAATATACCAATCCGCGCCCAGGTACAGTGCGGGTCGAACTCGGCTGACATCCAAAACCCCATCCTCGGTGAACGTCTCTGGCGCATGATGCACCCTTACGATTTCTCCGACGAACAGTTCATGATCGCCGCACGGGTGGCGCGCAGCCAGGCGACACTCGTAAGCCGCATAAGCGTCTTTCAGGATCGGCGCAAGGGCATCCGGCAACGGCTCGATGGCAATCGAGAAAGTGGTGAATTTATCCACATCCCGCCCGGAGTTCCTCCCCACCCTGGCGATCAGTTCCGCCTTTTCGTAGGGCAAAAAATTGACCCCGAAAGCGCCGGCGTCTATGATCAGTTGGTAAGAAAATCGCTTGGAAGAGATCAAGACCCCATAAAGCGGCGGCGTGAAAGACAGCGCCGAATGCCAGGCGCATGCCATGGCATTCATCCGCTCGCCGCTGCGCACGGTAACAACCGCCGCCACCGCCGGGTAGAAGTGATTTAGATGAGCGACTGAATTCTGAGCGATTTTATCCATCTTGCTTCCTCTTCGTTATAATACGTGCGGATCGCGATTCCGAAGAAACGGCTGATTTCGGGCATGAATGCACCCTCCGAAACTGAAGCTAATCCCCTGCCAGGGCATACTCACGGATTTCCACCTTCGCCCCCATCTTGTACATCTGCTCGGCTTCGCGCAGCAGTCGAGCAGTAACCTTTTCATCGGCGTACGCTTCTCCGCAATTCAGGCACACACGCGCCGGTACGTTCTTAACGACCAGAGTTAACTGGCCGCGCTCGAGCAAGACAGAAGTCATACCTGGAATGGTCTCGGCTTGGTTGCAAACAACGCATTTCATTTCTTTCTTCTCCTGAAATCCACTTTCCATTGCCTTGAATCCGGCTCATAAACGGTGATAACAATAATTTCGTTATCTTCATTGTTGTCCGCGACAACGGTATGCACCGGTCGCAAACCTCTCCGGCCTAATATCAGGCGGCTTGGGTAAGGTATATCGTCCGGATAGTTCTCAATGGTTTCTCCAGTATCCAGAACATGTCGTATGCCCTCCTCAGAGAAGCATCGCTCGAACATACGCTGGACTGCATGAATACGAAAAATGATACTGCCTTTGGTCACAAGAAAATTATAGCATATACGATTTCTGGTTCCTAATCTTGAAATCCGGTCTTGTAGAGTTCGTAATAATAACCCTTCTTTTCCAATAGCTCGGTGTGCGTGCCCTGTTCGATGATGCGCCCATCGTGAATGACCACGATCCGGTCAGCATTGGTGACGGTGGACAGGCGGTGCGCGATCACAAACGATGTCCGCCCTCTCAGCAGCCGCGCCAATGCTCTTTGGATGACCTGCTCTGTCTGCGTATCCACCGAGGAAGTGGCCTCGTCCAGGATCAGGATGCGCGGGTCAGCTAGCAAGGCACGCGCAAAGGAGAGCAACTGGCGCTGGCCGACCGAGAGCAGCGCGCCCCCCTCCTCCACCGACGTGTCGTAGCCCTTTCGCAAGTGGCTGATGAACTCGTGCGCGCCGACTGCTTTGGCGGCCGCCTCCACCTCTTCATCCGTCGCCTCCAGCCGCCCAAAACGGATGTTCTCCGTCACCGTGCCGTTGAACAGGAACGGGTCTTGCAGCACCACACCCATCTGGCGGCGCAGGCTGGCCTGGGTGACCGCGCGCAGGTCGTGACCGTCCACCAGGATGCGGCCCTGGGTTGGGTCGTGGAAGCGCGAGAGCAACTTGACCAGGGTCGTCTTGCCCGCGCCGGTCTCACCGACCAGGGCGACGGTCTCGCCCGGGTGGATGCGCAGGTCAATGTTGGTCAGGATGGGCGCGGGATCGTCCGAGTAATGGAACGAAACCTGCTCGAACGTCACCTCGCCCTGGATGACCGGCAACTCCCCGGCCTGCGGAGCGTCCTGGACCTCGACCGGCGTATCCAAAAGCCCCATGATGCGTTCCCAGCCGATCATCGTGGACTGGAGCGTGTCGTAACGGCGGCTCAAGTCGCGGATGGGGTCGAAGAATCGGTCAATGTACAGGATAAAAGCCACCAGCACACCCGCAGTGATGGTCTCGCCGAGGACTGCCGTCCCGCCCAGCCAGACGACGAGGCCGGTGGCAATTGCCCCGAGCATGTCCACGCTTGGGCTGAAGACAGAGGCGATCTTCACGGCGTAGACGGCGCGTTCGAGATAGTAGCGGTTGACGTAATCGCGGAACTGCTCGTAATTCCGTTTTTGGCGTGAGAAAGCCTGCACGACGCGCACCCCGTTGACATTCTCAGCCAGCACCGAATTCACCCACGAGACGGCGGCGCGCACTTTACGGTAAGCGGCGCGCGAGGCGCGGCGAAAGAGGATGGTGATCACCACCATCAGCGGCAGCACGCTGAAGGTCAGGAGCGCCAGGCGCACGTTCATATCCAGCATGACGAAGATAATCAGGGCCAGGGTGAAAACGTCACGGGCAATGGCCAGCACAGCCCAGGTCAGGAAGTCGCGCAGCGTCTCCACATCGTTGATGGCGCGCGTGATGACGCGTCCCACAGAGTAGCGGCTGTAGAAGCCAAGCGAGAGGTCCTGGAGATGGGCGAAGAGCCTTTTGCGCAGATCGTAGATGATTGCCTGCCCGACCCAGGCCATGATGTTGACCCGGTAGTAGGTGCAAAACCACTGGATTACCGCAACGCCCAGATAGGCCAGGATGGTGTAGCGCAGCGCATCGTAATTGCCAGCGGTCAGGCCGCTATCAATGGCGATTTTGACGAAGTACGGCCCGGCCACCGAGGCAGCCGAAGCGCCGAGCATCAGCACGGCGGACAGGATCAGCCGGCCGGCATAGGGACGGGTGAATGCGACCAGCCGCCGGGCGTTTTGTGGGTTGACACCCTTGTCGTAGAGTTCCTCGGACTGGGTGACATAGATGGGAGGGGTGATTATGGTCATTGTTGGATAGTTACGTAGTTGGGTAGTTTGGCAGTTGGGTGTTCAGGTTAATTCGTTTTGTTGGTCGGGCTCCCACACCCGACTTCCGGCGGCATACCCTGCGGGTACGATGTGGGAGCCGCCTCCACAAGATAGATAATCATGTCAGCGACCGGTCGGCGATACGGCGGCCTTTCATGGTATCGCGTTCCCGCTGGCGGACGAAAAATTCTTCGCCCACTTCCGTCTCCTCGATGAAGCGATTTTGCTGGCTCAACTGCAGGTCGTGGATTTCCTTGTACAGCCCGCCCTGGGACAATAACTCGGCGTGCCGGCCGCGCTGGACGATGCAGCCGTTTTCCATCACCAGGATCAGGTCGGCGCGGCGGACGGTGGTCAGGCGGTGGGCGATGACAAAGGTGGTGCGCC
>Ga0210031_1002166_pt1 | contig 11889 bp, 9 predicted proteins | sample CryGeyCG2014_080_FD_185455 | JGI IMG/M metagenome (GOLD analysis project Ga0210031, IMG submission 185455) | Groundwater microbial communities from aquifer - Crystal Geyser CG03_land_8/20/14_0.80 (SPAdes) (version 2) | ecosystem: Environmental > Aquatic > Deep subsurface > Groundwater | place... | reverse complement strand
CTCGCCGACGCGCTCCCGGGACTTGCCTTCCTCGCACCAGAGGTCCCAGATCTCCTCGACGAGCTCCTTGAGCGACTCGAGCTCTTCTTCTTCGTCGATCTTGATGAACGGAATCAGCACCGACGAGAGCATAGCGCCTTCGACGATGGGCGCCTTCGCGCCGAGCAGGATAGTAGCGCCGCGATCGTCGCCAGGGGCCAGCGCCTTGGTCATGACGTTGATGCAGTGCATACAGCGGACGCAGTTGGAGTTGTCGATGGCCAGCGTGTCGCCGCTCCACTTCATGCACTTGGTGGGACAGCGGTCGATTACGTCGTCGTCCATGTTGAGGCCGTTGGCGACGTATTCCCTCACAGCGCCCTGATCGATCTTGATGTTGTCGCGCCAAGTGCCGATGATGGACATGTCCGCTCGGGCGATGGAGGCGACGCAGTCATTCGGGCACCCGGACATTTTGAACTTGAACTTGTACGGGAAGGCCGGCCGGTGCAGCTCGTCTTGGTAGTCCATCGTGAGCTTCCGCGTGACCTTGAGGGTGTCATAGCAGGCCCACTCGCAACGAGCCGGACCGACGCAGCAGCTTGGTGTCCTGACGTCGGAGCCGGAGCCACCCAGGTCGAAGCCCGCCTTGGTCAGCTTCGAGAAGATCGGCTCAAGCTGGTCGGTCCTCGTGCCCAGGAAGACGATGTCGCCGGTTGACCCGTGCATATTGGTCAGACCGGAGCCATGCGCCTCCCAGATGTCGCACAACGTCCGCAGCTTCTCCGAAGTGTAGAACCATCCTGCGGGCTGGTTGATGCGGATGGTGTGGAAGTGAGCTACCTCCGGGAAGTCTTCTCCGAGGTCGGAGTAGCGACCGATGACGCCGCCGCCGTACCCCATGACGCCGACGATCCCGCCATGCTTCCAGTGCCCAATCTTCTCCTGATAGGACCGCTCCAACTGCCCCAACAGCCCGTTGGCCATGGGGCTTGTCTCGGCGGCCTTCTTGATCTCGGAGACGAAACTGGGCCAGGGGCCTTTCTCCAGCTCGTCCAACTGCGGTGTCTGATATTCAGCCATACAGGTGCACCTCATGCCTTTGCCTGAAAGTCGAGCGGATTCATCGTGCGGGGCTCCGCCCAGCCTCTCCTTTCCGCAACCAACCTCCCCAGCCTGCCGCCACTAAGACATGCACGCTTTCCGGATTGTTGGTTGCCGAACGGCCTCCCATGCGCCGTAGATGTCGCGCTATGCGGGTCCGACCAGCAACTGCCGACCATGGGGAAATGTAAAGCCAGTGTAAAGCACTGCGTTGCAACGAAACGACCACGAACGCCCTTGCCCGAACGCGTCGCGGCAGGGGCAGCATGTGCTCTCAAGATCCGGACGCATACAGAAGGGGAAGCGGCATTCTGAGAGCCGGGGCGGAGTGTGACCTGCGCGCCCAGATTCGCCGCATTCCGGTGCTCTTCCTGCCTGTTTCGTCGCGGAGGCAAAGCAAGCCGGGTCTGGCGTGACCGGCAGCTTCCTCCGCGGCAACGCAGGGCGCTCTAACGGATTGTGACAGGCGGTCGGGAACGGCGAAGCGCGCCGCCTCGGGGAGGTCGTTGAGCGCGCGTGCTTCCAGCCGCGCTGGGGCGGTGCGGCAAGACGGCGCCGGATTGGCACGTGGTTTGCAGGCAGCGAAAAGAGCGGAAACTGCGGAAAGCGCGAGGATCCGGGATGCAAGCTCTCTCGACAGGACAAGTGGCGCGGTATTGCCTCGTGTCCCCGGAGACGATCCAGAACGGATCCATGACCGCGGACTGCCTGCCCAGCGCACTGCCGGCGGCCAGTACCGGGTTCGCCCCCACGATCTGCGCAGGTTCATGATCGAGCATGGCATGTCGGTCGCAGAGCTTGATCGGGCATTATTCAAGGAAGAACAACCGCGGTGCTGGGAGTTCTTCGCAGCCGCCCCCGACCATGCGGGCCAGACCAGAGAGTGCGAGACGTGCGTGGTCTACCGCGCGGAGGCGCTGCGCTGCTACGAGTTGCGCCACTATGTCGACCACCGGCACGTCCACTGTCCGACAGATGACTGCGCCGCCTGTCCGTATCATCAGCGGTATGCTGCGGGCGAGCCCCTGCAGGCGCCCACCAACGGCCCAACCGCTGCTGTCACGTAATCGACGCTGTGGTGTCGGCCTCTTGGCACGACGCCAACCCGGACCGGGAGAGCTTGAGGATGAGTCTTCTCGTTGCGTTTGCCTGGATCGCCCTCGCAGTCTTCGTTGTCGCTTCGCTGGTCCGCACTTGGCGGCTGGCGAAAGCCCCTCTGCACATTCGGTGGGAACTGTACCCCGTGCCCCACGAAGCCGGCCGCGCGCACTATGGCGGCTCCTACTTTGAGGAAGTCGACTGGTGGACGAAAAAACGTCCGCACGACAACGTCGGCATGATCAAGTACATGCTCCAGGAGATCTTCCTACAGAAGGGCGTACACGAAAACAACAAGGCGCTCTGGCTGTCCACGCTGGTGATGCACACGGGTCTCTACTTGCTGACGGCCGCCGTCGCGCTGGTGTTGTTCTTCGGCCTGGTCGGCGCAGCAGCGCCGGCAATGATGGGCGCAGTCTCCATGGGTGGCACCGCCGCGCGTTGGCTGCTGACGCTGCTCCTCGGGTTGGGGGGGCTGCTGAGCCTCGCGGGCGCTGTGGGACTCCTGGTCCGGCGGTCGGTGGATCGGGGCATGGCGCTGTTCACCACCTTCGAACACCGATTCAACCTGCTGCTCATCTGCGCGCTCAGCGCGCTGGGGTTGGCAGTCGTCCTGACGCGGAGCGTCGCCGAGCTTCACCAGTTCGCCGCTGCAATGCTGGCGGGAAACCCGGGCAGAGCGGTTGTCTCGCCGCTGGCGGCGGCCTACTTGGTGCTGGGCGGGCTCTTCGCCCTTTACCTGCCGTTCACACACATGATCCACTTCATGGCCAAGTACTTCGCCTATCACGATGTTCGGTGGGGCGACACGCCGAACGTGAGGGGCAGCAAGATCGAGAGCCAGATCAAGGCGCAGTTGGGATACAAGCCGACGTGGGCTGCGGCGCACGTTGGCGCAGATGGACAGAAGACGTGGGTAGATCTCGCCGTCTCTAAGGTGCCAGGTAATGACGAAGCCACTGACGCTTGACGACTTCAGCCGGACCGACCTCGACCAGGTCGCGGAGGTCAAGCCCGAAGACCTCGTGCCCCTGCCGCCTCCGTACGACAAGGCGGAGGAGTTGCCGCCGTTCAAGGAAGTGACGGCCGAGAAGCGGGAACAGGTCGACTTCTCGTTGGACGGGTTCTCCGCACTGGGGCTGCGGAAGCTGCAGACCGACGAAGAAGAGAAGGAGCTGGTCGAGAAGTTCCTGACGGGTCTGCGGAAGCTGTTCACCAAGGAGAACAACTGGCTGTTCCTGCGGCCGCTCATGATCACCACCGACCACTGCGCTCGGTGCCAGACGTGCGTGCAAGCGTGCCCGGTGTTCGAGATGAGCGGCGGGAACGACCTCTACCGGCCCACCTACCGGTCGGAGATCTTCCGCCGTCTCGTCGAGAAGCACGTCAAGCCGGGCGGGGGCCTGTGGAGCCGGTTCAAGGGATCCACAGGAATCGAGCTCAACGGACCGATGATCCGGCGACTGGCCGAGTTGGCCTACCGCTGCACGCTCTGCAGACGCTGCGCGCAGACCTGCCCCATCGGGGTGGACAACGCCCTTGTCACCCGTGAACTCCGCAAGCTGTTCTCGCAGGAGCTTGGCCTCACGGCCGACGAACTGCACAAGAGCGGCACGGTGCTGCAGCTCAAAGTCGGCTCGTCCACCGGCATGAACGCGCTGGTCGTCAAGGACAACTGCGAGTTCATCGAGGAAGATATTCAGGACCGCTGGGGGCTGGAGATCAAGATTCCCTGGGACAAGGAGGGCGCCGACGTTCTGCTGATTCACAATGCCGGGGAGGTCATGGCGTGGCCCGACAACGTCGCCGCCTTCGCGATCATCCTCGAGAAGGCGGGAGTGAGTTGGACCATGTCGTCGGAGCCGCTAGGCTACGACGGCGTCAACTACGGGCTGTTCTACGACGATGTCCAGCTTGCGCGGGTTGCCGTCAAACACGCAGACATTGCCAAGCGCCTGGGCGTCCGGAAGATCGTCGCGGGCGAGTGCGGTCACGAGACGAAGGTCCAGAGCCTCATCACCGACCGGTTGCTTGTGGACGACCTCAACATCCCCCGCGAGAACGCGATGACCTTTCTGGAAGACCTCGTCATGAGCGGGAGGCTGGAACTCGATCCCTCCCGCAACGACTTCCCCGTGACCCTGCACGACCCGTGCAACCTGGTCCGGCTGATGGGCGTCGTGGAGCCACAGCGCCGCATTCTGAGGAAGCTCTGCCCGCAGTTCCGCGAGATGACTCCGCACGGCGTGGAGAACTACTGCTGCGGCGGCGGCAGCGGCTTCGCCATCATGTCCGGCAACAACTTCGAGGACTGGCGCAACAACGTCAGCAGTCGGAAGAAGTTCCAGCAGATCCTCGGCGCGTTTAGCGACTGCCTGAGCCCGGAAGTGCCCAAGTACGTCTGCGCACCGTGCTCGAACTGCAAGGGAGCGATTCGGGACTTCTTCAGGTATTACGGCGCGACCGAGAAGTCGAACTTGCACTATGGCGGTCTGGTAGAACTGATCTGCAACGCCATGCCTGATCTCAGCGCGCCATTCATCAGCTTTGAGGACGAGTGGTAGAAGGCGGTGCCGAGTCGGGCACTCCCTGACGCCTCTATCGAAATGGGGGAACCCTCACGTGGCCGATACGAAGAAGACCATTCTGGTCGTCGACGATGAGCAGGATGTACTGAGCTACCTCACCACGTTTTTCCAAGATAACGGCTTCGACACGCTCACTGCCATGGACGGGAAACAGGGCATGGAGTTGGCGCGTTCCAGCAAGCCGGCTCTCATCACGCTGGACATCACCATGCCCAGCGAGTCCGGCGTCCGGATGTTCCGCGATCTGCAGGCGGACCCCAACACCGCCGAGATACCGGTGGTCATCATCACGGGGATCAGCAGCGAGTTCGAGCAATTCATCCGGAGCCGCAAGCAGGTCGCCCCGCCGGCGGCGTACTTCGAGAAGCCGGTCGATCGCGACGCGGTGCTGGCCAAGGTGCGGGAGCTGCTGGGCCAGGGCGCCTGACGTCCGGGGAGGCGGCCGGGCGTTTGGCGCCGCCTCAGCGGGCAGGACGCCTTGTGGCAGGGCGGAAGTCGCGTCGGCGTCAGGAGCGTCGGTCAGAGCGGAAGCACTGCCGTGGGTCTACGGACGAACGCGGAGGGTCACTTCGCTGGGTCGCGGTCACCGGCCGGTCTCCGGGCAGACCAGACGCGCCCCCTCCACGTCGCCTCACTCGACCCCGATCGGGTCTCCACGACCGCCCCGCCAGCCGCAGATCATGCTCCATCCTCCCGCGTCTCGCCAACAGAATCTCGCTCGGAAATAGCTCCCTGGGTTGACACCGCTCGCCTACTCTGGCATAATCTGAGTCAATAAAACCAATAAAACGCTGAATACTCAGAGCGTCCGAACGTGCAACTCCTATCCACAGGTCAAGCAGCCAAGCTCTGTTCGGTGACCCCCGATGCCGTCCTGAAATGGATCAAGGCTGGGAAGGTCCGGGCGCAGCGCACGGCGGGCGGGCACTACCGCATCCAGCGAGAGAGCCTCGAAACGCTGTTGGGCGACAAAGGGGAACTGCGTGTTGAACGCCCATCGGAGCGCGCTGCCTCGCCGCCCTCCCGGTTCTGCTGGGAGTTTTACTCACAAGATGGAGCCCTCCGAGCGGACTGCCAGCAGTGCCTGGTCTACCGGTCTCGCGCGCTTCGATGTTTCGAGATGAGTCATCTGGGCGAGGCGGATGGGTACAAGGGCACGTTCTGCGAGACCTCCTGCGACAGGTGCAGCTACTTCCGGAGCTTCCGGCCGGCGCCGATCCGCGTGTTGGTCGTCACCAACAGCGAGACCGTCGAGCGGAGCCTGCGGCAGAGCGATGACGGCTGGTTTGATTTCCGGTTCACCGGTTGCGAGTACGACTGCTCGGCGCTTGTCGGCAGCTTCCGGCCAGAATGCATCGTGGTGGACTGCGCGCTTCCTCCTGACCAGTGCCAGGCACTCTGCCGCCACCTGTCCGCAGACCCAAGAGTATCGGGCACCACGATCCTGCTTACCACCTCGCCAGAGCAGGAGGGAGTACGACCACGTTTCGGGTTTGCTGAGTTGGGCGAGCCACTGTCCGTGCAGTCGCTTCGGCGACGTCTGGAGGAACTCGGCGCAGCGACCGAGCGCAGTCTTTCCGGTGCGCTGGCAGCGAGGCCCCGACTCGAGTGCGCGCTGCTTCCGCTATAGAGGAGCGACCAGAACGGGGCATCTTCAGCAGACCTGCAGGGAGGACCGCATTCCATGGACCAGTTCCTCAAGGTACTCGAGGATGAAGTACAGCTCATAGCCCTTGCCTTCATGGCCGTCGTCTACATGCTCCGCATCCGGTGGCTGCTCAAGTTCCCAGCCTCCCGGGAGAACACTCCCTCGCGAGGAGATGAACGCGCCGGGATTGCCTACGCGATGGTCGCCATCGCCATGCCGTGGGCGATGGAGAGCGCCCGCAAGCACTGGACCAAGTATGCCGAGTTCGCGGTCTTCCACCTCGGGGTGGCCGTGGCCATCGCGGTGACGTTCATCCTGCCGTACTGGCCCGGGCTGATCGCCGGTCCTCGCGCGGTTGTCGCCATTCAAGCGGTGCTGGCGCTCGCCTTCCTCGCCGGCGTCTCCCGGTTCGTCAAGCGGTGCGTCCGGCCCGATCTCCGGCTCATCAGCAGCGCGGACGACTACTTCTCGATCATTCTGCTCGACCTCTACCTGCTCTCTGCCTTCTTTGCGACGCCGAACAGGAGCGCCTGGGCGCTGATCGCCTTCTTCGGCATGACGACCTTCTTCCTGATCTACGTGCCGTTCAGCAAGATCTCCCACTACCTGTACTACCCGTTCCAGAAGTACTATCTCGGCAAGCACCTGGGTCACCGGGGCGTCTATCCCAAGCAGACCGGTTCCACCAATCTGCAGCCCGTGGCCAAGTGAGCCGCCGGAGCCGCCGACGCGCATTCCTTGCAGGGAGTCCCGAACATGCAGAGATCCGAAAAAGCCCAAGCCGTAGTCGACTCGTTCCGGAAGAAAGTGAACCGCCAGGCAGCGTTGTCGTTCGGCATCTGCGCTCACTGCGGGCAGTGCACAGACTCCTGCCACTACTACCTCGCCACCGGCGACCCGAAGATGGCGCCCGCCTACAAAGCGGACCAGGTGCGCAAGCTGTACAAGTATCACACTGACTGGATGGGGAAGGTCGCACCGAAGTGGGTCGGGGGGAAGACCGTGGTCTCCGACGAGGACCTGGAGGCACTCAAGGAGGTCGTCTTCGGCAACTGCACCATGTGCCGGCGCTGCACGCTCAATTGCCCGATGGGCGTCGACATGGCGCTGCTCATCCGGACTGCCCGCTCCCTCCTCACCGAGGTCGGAGTGGCTCCCCAGGGCGTGCTGGACGTCAGCAAGGACCAGTGGGAGCACGGCAACCAGATGGCGGTGGACAAGCAGGACTACATCGAGACCATCGAATGGCTCAGCGAGGAGCTTCAGGCAGAGGTCGGCGACGCGAACGCAGTCATTCCCCTCAACAAGGAGGGCGCCGACTTGCTCTACGCGATCAACCCGCGCGAGGTCAAGTATGCTCCGCTCAGTTTGCTGGCGTCGGCCAAGGTCTTCTACGCTGTGGGCGAGAACTGGACGATGGCGTCCGAAGGGTGGGACAATACGAACTTTGGGCTGTTTTCCGGCGACAACGCGCTTGGCGCGCACATGGGCAACCTCGTCTTCGATGCCGTGGAGCGACTCGGCGCCAAGAAGCTTGTCACCTCCGAATGCGGTCATGGCTTCAGAGCGACGAAGTGGGAGTCGCCGAACTGGACGGGCCGGAAGCTGAGCTTCCCCATCGAGAACTACCTGGAAACCATGCAGGGGTACATTCAAAGCGGGCGCCTGAAGCTCGACCCGTCCGTCAACGCGGAGCCAGTCACCTATCACGATCCCTGCAACCTCGGGCGCAGCAGCGGCATGACGGAGGAACCGCGCTTCGTGCTGCAGCACTGTTGCACGGAGTTCGTGGAAATGCACCCCAACCGGGCCGACAACCTTTGCTGCAGCGGCGGCGGCGGCGCCATGTCGATGTCGGAGTACACCGAGCGGCGCCTGCAGGTCGCCAAGCCGAAGGCAGACCAACTGGCGGCGACCGGCGCCAAGGTGGTCGCCACTGCATGCCACAACTGCGTCGACGCTCTGTCTGACCTGATCAAGCGGTACAAGCTGGACATGCGGGTCAAGACCGTAGGCGAGCTATTTGCCGAAGCCCTCGTGCTGCCTGAGCGGCCCGCCAGAGCCACGACCGAAGCGATCGGGGAAGTCAGGAGGAAAGTGCTCGTCGTAGACGACGAGTTGGACACGGTTACCTTCCTCACCACGCTGCTCGAGGACAACGGCTACCAAGTCGTCTCGACAACCGACTCCACGCAGGCATTGGAGCTGATCCGTCAGGAGAAGCCCGATCTGCTCACCCTTGACTTGCTCATGCCCAGAATGGCCGGAACCGACCTCTACCGAGAGATCCGTGCGGGCAACAACGGATACGGCAACCTGCCGGTTATCATCGTGACGGGGATCAGCCCCGAGGACCATCCCGACCTCGACTTCCGCCAGTTCATCTACCAGCACTCGCTGCCGCGGCCGGACGGTTTCGTTGAGAAGCCGGTGGAGAAGGAGCAGTTCCTGTTGAGCGTCCGCAAAGTGCTGGAGTCGGCGCAGGAGACTCAGCCAGTCGCTTGATCACGCGCGGGGCCGGGGGAAGGTGCCACCTTGGCCGAGATAGCGTATCGGGAGGTGTTCGAAGACCTTCCGGGCTTCGCCGCGGTGGTGGACCGGGAGCTCCGAGTCCTGGCCGCCAACCGCTTGCTTCGCGAGACCTTCGGCGAAGTCGTTGGCGAGGTCTGTTACCGGGCAATCGGTCGCCGGGACGCGCCGTGCGTTGACTGCCCCGCGCTGCTGACGTTCGTCGACGGCGACGCCCACGCTCTCGACACAACTGTGACCACCCCGGCCGAGGAACAGCTACGTCTCGCCAGCCGAACCAGCCCGGTTCGGGGCACCGACGGAGCTATCGAGGCCGTCCTCGAACTCTTTACACCGGCCGAGCCGCCGCCTCCCGAGGGCTTCGACTGGGACCCGTCTCATGTCCGTCAGCGCTACGAGATCCTGTTCAACGAGGTTCCCTGCTACATCTCCGTTCAGGACCGTGAGTTCCGCCTCGTCGAGTCCAACCACGCCTTCAGACAGGCATTCGGCGAGCCACGGCGTCGGCACTGCTACAAGGTCTACAAACGTCGGCCGGACCGCTGCCCGGTGTGCCCCGTGGCGCAGACGTTCGAGGACGGGCAGGTCCACAGCAGCGAGGAACTGGTCACCTCTGAAGACGGCAGGACCGTCAACGTGATCGTGTACAGCGCCCCCATTCGGAATGCGGCCGGCGAGGTCACCCACGCGATGGAGATGTCCACGGACATCTCCGAGGTCCGCAAACTGCAGTCGCGACTGGCTTCTCTGGGGCAGTTGGTCGCTGGCGTATCCCACAGCGTGAAGGGCATTCTCATGGGGCTGGACGGCGGCGTCTACGTGGTCAATTCCGGCTTCCAGCGCGACGACCGGGAGTTGGTGAAAGAAGGCTGGGCCATGGTCGAGCGGAACGTCGAGCGCGTCTCCAAGCTGGTGCAGGACATCCTCTTCTACGCGAAGGAACGAAAGCCCGAGAAGCAGTCTCTCCGTTGCCGCGAACTGGTGACGGAGATCGGTGAGCTGTTCGCAGGGAAAGCCCAGTCGCATGGCATTGCACTGGAGGTTCGCTGCCCTGACGAGAGCACCCAGGTCGTCGCCGACCCCAAAGGGCTGCACTCCCTGCTCGTCAATCTCCTGGAAAACGCCCTTGACGCCTGCCTGTTCGACAACCGGCCGACCCGCAGGCACCGCATCGAGCTTTCGGCGTGCCGCAAAGGGCCGGATGTCGTTCTCCGAGTCTCGGACAACGGTGTCGGCATGGACAAGGCGACGCGGGAACGGGTCTTCGATCCTCAGTTCTCGACCAAAGGCTCAGCGGGTACGGGGCTGGGACTCATGGTGGCCCAGAAGGTCGCCACGGAGCACGGGGGGACGATCCAGGTCAGGTCGACGTTGCAGAAGGGTACCACGTTCACCGTTCGCATTCCGGCTGCCGGGTGAGAACGATACCGGTGGCTACGCGGTCGCAGATCGCGACCCTCCGGCGAGCGGGGTGGGTTGGACGCAGGCGCCAACCTGAAGCACGCGAACCGCTGCCGTCATCCCTCGAACCGGTATCCGACCCGGCGCAGGGTGACGATCCGCGTGGGGTTGGCCGGATCTGCCTCGATCTTCTCCCGGAGAGACCGGATGTGGGCGTCCAGCGTTCGAGACCCTTCGGCCGGGGCGCCGGCCCACACCGTCCCGTACAACTCGTCCCGCGACAGCGCGCGGCCGGTCTGACGCACAAAGGTGGCCAGCAACTCGAACTCCTTGAGTGTCAGGTCAACTGGCTGCCCCCGCAGGTACACCTTGCGGGAGTCGAAGCGAAGCTCCAGGTCGCCCGACACCAAGTTCGTCTCCGTGGACCGCCCCCCCTGGGTTCGCCGGAGGACAGCGCGGATCCGAGCGCTCAACTCGCGGTGGCTGAAGGGCTTTGTGACGTAGTCGTCCGCGCCCACTTCCAGACCCACCACCCGGTCGACCTCCGCATCGAGCGCGGTGAGCATGATGATCGCCGCTGACGACTCTCTGCGCAGCGCGTGGCACACGGAGAGCCCGTCGAGACCGGGAAGGACAACGTCGAGGAGAATCACATCGGGCTGCCACGCCCGAGCAGCGTCCAGAGCCTGTTCCCCCGACGAGGCACACCTGGTGGCAAACCCCTCACTGTCAAGCAGAAGCGACAGCGAAGACGCAAAGTCGCGGTCGTCGTCTACGATCAGCAGCTTGGTTGTCACTTCTTCTCCTGCCCGGTTCCTGGCAGAGGAGCGCTGACGGTCAGGAGCGGGCAGAACGCGGGCCCGCTTGCGACCTCGCTCGCCGCCTCCCGGAGAGTTTACGTATTCTTCACGTGCGGTCGTCTTCCTTGGCTCAACCGCAAGAAAGCCGCCAGCGACGCACCGGCGGGGGGCAAGTGCCTTTCTCCTCTGACCGGCACTGGAAATCCGGGCATTTCGTTGCAGTAGCAGCGTTGTGGCGGGAAGTGAGGTCTTCCCTGGGCAGAAAACCATCCTGACGACCTTGACCTCCCCCAGTGAGATTGCGTACAATGGGCGCCAATCTCAAATGTAAATTGCACGTAAAGGCAGGGAGCGGCAGTTCGCCGACGCCTCTGCTTCTGCACCCAGGTGAAATGCTCCGCCAAGTGCGCGCTTTCCCGTTTCACCAGGTCACTGTAGGCAACCGGGAACTGACCGTGCGCTCGCCCGAAAGGGCGTCTCCTGAACGAGGGGACCGGAGTCGTTGCCCTGCAGCCCAGGCGGGCTCAGTTTGGCCCGAGCGCAGGGAGGTCGGTAGGTTGCCGCTTCCAGCACTGCTCAATAGCAATCATCTTAGGCATCGTTGTACGACCCTAAGGAGGAGAAATAGATGGGCAAATTAGTGCCGCCACATGGCGGCGAGTTGACTCCGCGGTTGGTGGAGGCGTGCGAGGTCCCCGGCCGGCTGGCCGCGGCCAAAGAGCTGCCGCAGGTCGAGATCGGT
>Ga0210031_1002165_pt1 | contig 11891 bp, 11 predicted proteins | sample CryGeyCG2014_080_FD_185455 | JGI IMG/M metagenome (GOLD analysis project Ga0210031, IMG submission 185455) | Groundwater microbial communities from aquifer - Crystal Geyser CG03_land_8/20/14_0.80 (SPAdes) (version 2) | ecosystem: Environmental > Aquatic > Deep subsurface > Groundwater | place... | reverse complement strand
TATTTTGTATTAAACGGCTTCACCATGTCATTCGACATGGTGCCCTATCGCATGATAGGGCAAAGGCTGCTGTCTTATTTATCCTGTCGAATGACAGGACCACTTGGCTACCGGACAATTAATCTTTCACAATTTTTCCCCCAAATATATCCACCGCCTTTTGCAACAGGCTTTTTCTCTCTTTGAAATCCGGGTATTGGGCGGAGAATTCTTTTTCGGTGAGAGCTTTCACTTTCAATTGAACGCCGGTTATCTTATCAATCGCTTTTTCGATTGTCAATCGGTTTTTGGTTTCGGAGATTTTATCATTATAAAAAGAGTACTTTGTGCGGAGAACCAAATATTTTCCGTTAATCAAAGCCGGCTGGGACATTTTGAGAACCGAGGAAAGAGAGTGATTGTAGCTTTTGAGAGATTCAATAATGTCCGGCCAGCTGGAGAGGACCAAATCAAAATCAGACTTTTCAGGGTTTGAATTTTTCGGTGACTCGGCGGTTTCATTGGCTACAGCCGCATGCTTTTCGAAGACTGGTGAGGGATTTTCCGGTAACCTGGCTTCTGGATTTGGATTTTGCAAAGCGATTTTTGCGATGCTTACCTCTAGAAAAAGCTGGGGAATCGGACTTGATTTGAATTTTTCGATATTTTCCTGAAGAGTATTTATGAGCTCCAGGATTTCATTTGTCTCGATTGCGCCAAGCTGATTGTTGATTTTTTCCAATCTTTCCTTTGTCAATTCATATGATAATTTTTTTCCAAGTTCAGGGTTTATTTTCACAACCAGCATCTGGCGAAGATAATTCAAGAGCGATTTCCCGAAATTTTTGAAATCAATTCCCATCTCGCGAAGTTCGCTGATTTTCGAGAAAATTTCGGAATATTTTTTTTCAATGGCGAGATCGACAAATTCCGCGACGAATTTTTCCGAAACGGTTCTCAAAAGAAATTCCACTTCAGAAGTTGTAATTTTTTTGTCTTCAAGCGCGATTACCTGCCCCAAAACGCTCTCGGCATTTCGCATTCCGCCTTCGGAGTACGTGGCGATGATTTCCAAAGCTTCGCGGTCCACTTTTACTTTCTCGAGTTTCGCGATTTCTTCAAGGCGCTTGATTATTTCTTCAATTGTCAGCCGAGTGAAATCAAATCTTTGCACGCGAGAAAGAATTGTTTCCGGAATTTTGTGGACTTCAGTCGTGGCAAGAATGAATATCACATGCGCCGGCGGCTCTTCGAGAGTTTTGAGAAGCGCGTTGAAAGCGCCGCCAGAAAGCATGTGGACTTCGTCGATTATATATACTTTGTATTTGAGTGCTGACGGTGGCAATTTCACCGTTTCTCGCAGTTCTCGAATATTATCCACGCCGGTATGCGAGGCGGCGTCTATTTCGATGATATCAAGCGCGCGGCCGTCAAGAATAGTTTTGCAAGAATCGCATTTGAGGCAAGGCTCTCCATTTTTCATTGCGGCACAGTTGATAGTCCTGGCAAAAATCCGGGCAACTGAAGTTTTACCCGTTCCCCTTGGGCCGGCGAAAAGATAAGCCTGCCCGATCCGATCGGATTTGATAGCGTTTTGAAGCGTTCGCACGACGTGCTTTTGTCCGATGACCTCGGAAAAAGTGGCGGGGCGGTATTTGCGGTAGAGAGTGGTGCTCATGAAAGTATATTATAGCGTTTGGAGTAAAAAATCAAAAAAGCCCGCCTGCTTTGAAATGCCTTGCCTTAGGTGAGCATTGAAATTTGCACATTAACTAGTAGTATAAAAATAATATCTTTAAAATTGCAAAAACAAAGCATTTCGGGCAGGCAAAATAAAAAAAGCGTTTGGCGCTTGTTTATCTAAAGCTCGGCTTTTTCCTTCCGCCAAACAAGTTGGCGGAATTCCTCAAAGCCAAGCTTTTCCAAACTTTTCTCTATTTCTTAAACACCCAAAACTTGTAGCCGATGAAATTCCAGATGAGGCCGATGGCCGAGCCGCCGACGGCGCCGAGATTGCCCCAGAGTTTTCCGGAAAGAGTGATAAACTTTATTTGAGGAGCGATGTAGTTTACGATGGTGCTGGCAGTGATGACATTAATGATCATCCCGATAATACTGACAAAAAGAAATTGGGAGAATTGTTTGGCTTGCTCTGTTTTCTTTCGGTCTTGGAAAGCCCAGTACTTATTGAAAAAATAACTGAAAATAACGGCACACAGGAATGAAACAGCCTTGAAAAAAGTATAATAAACCCCCGAACTTTTGCCGCTCAAGAACATTTCCAGATTGAGAACGGCGATATCGATAAAAAAATTCATAAAGCCAATGAGGGCGAACTTTATGAATTGGGGGATGATGGGATATCGTTTGATTAGGTCAGATATGAGTTTTTGACACATGAGAATGCTGATAAAATTCTTTTATGTCACCGGCTTGCTCGCTTCCTCTCTTAATTTTTCAAGTTCCGGCGTCCATTCGTCGATGAAATCATTTTCCAATTTGCCATCCTGGCCGAGTTTGTCTTCTGTACTTTTTATTATCTTTTCTTCTTTTTCCTCTGCTTGGCTTTCTTCTTTCCCAAAATTTTCCGCAGCGAATTCTCCCGCCGCTCCTTTTTTCACCAAATTTTCAATAGCTCCCCAAACCGATTCGCTGTCGCGGGGAACGACAATGGTAACTTCGTCAGAAGGCTCGGCTTTGAAATAGGTGACGGAAGCGAGAAGGACGCGGTAGGCTTTTCCTTCGGCAAGGACGACATAATTTCCCAGATCGTCCTGGCTCACGATTCCAATGAGCCGTTTTCGCTCGACCGGGCCGATTTGCTTATAAACAAAAGAACCGTCCGGAGTGATTGTGAGCTTAAGCATATCGCCCTCGACCAGCTTTGACTTTGAAGCATAGTTGGCCGGAACGGGATATTGCTTTCCGTCGGTTCCCATCATAACTTGGCCGTCAAAAACTCCTTCCACGATTTCGCCTTCTTCATCTGAAATGATTCGCGGCGCAGTCTTTTTTGCTGGCTTGCCTTCAATTTGAGCCAGCATCGCCCGCGCCGACGCGATGGTGCGTTCGGCATTGGCGATCATTTCCCGAATGGCGGCAATCTTCCGGAGTTCCTGATCTCTATCTTTTTCGTTGTTTTTCTTTTTCGGCATTTTTCATCTCCGCGATCAGCTGGTAGCTCAATCAAACAAAAATCCCCCTATCAGCCGATCGCTTTTGTGTTTCTTTTTGTATTACATCTCAATTATATAATAGCTTTCAAATAGGCGCAAGGGCTTCCATCATGAAACATGGAACACACAACATAAAACAAAAGAGAATTTCAATTAACTGCAAATTGTTTTTTGTAGTGTTCTATGTTCCATGCTATGTGTTATATGAAAAATAGTGGATAACTTGTGCGTAATTTGGCTATTGCATCGCTTATATAAGCGATTTTTTATTTTGGCGCGAAGTGTTGACGGATGTTTCCCAGTGGATTAGAATGTAATAAAAGTGTTGCAGAGTGGATAAAGGTGGGGATAAGTAGACCATTCTGTGGATAAACAAACGGGGGAGTACTGTTTGCATTTTTCTTTGTCGCTATAAAAAAATGTTCATTGGGGAATATAGCCACAACATTGATCCGAAGAAGCGCGTTGCCATTCCGTCAAAATTCCGGGAAACTTTTTCAGGAAGGGCGGTTATTACGCGCGGGCTCGATAAATGTCTTTTTGTATATCCAATGAAAACCTGGGAGGAACTCTCGGGAAAACTTGGAAGTCTTCCGATGGGGGAGTCGGGGACAAGAAGTTTTGTGAGGCTTATACTTGCCGGCGCGGTGGATGTTGACATTGACAAACTTGGCCGGGTGCTGATACCAGACTATCTCAAAGAATACGCGGGACTGAAGAAAGAAGTAGTGATTGCGGGACTTTATAACCGGCTTGAAATCTGGGACGGCGCGAACTGGAACAAGTACAAAAGAGAGGCTGAAAAAAATACGGACGAAATCGCGGAGCAGTTGGGGAAACTGGGAATTTATTAGAGATCCTAACATTCGATGTTAGGAAATTCCTAACATCGAATGTTAGGAAGTCGACGGATGATTCATAAACCCGTCTTACTCAAAGAAGTTATAAAGAATCTGAATTTGAAATCGGGGATGACGGTCATTGACGGGACTCTCGGAGCCGGCGGGCACGCGATTGAAATTTTGAAAAAAATTTTACCGGGCGGGAAATTAATCACGATTGACTGGGACAAAAGAGTGATAGAGCATTTTTCCGGAAAATTGAAAAAAGAAGGATTTGAAATACGTCCCGCGCCAGTGAAAAGTAATTCTCATGATATTATTTTCTCTAATATTTTTCGGCCTTTATGGCAGGGGAACCAAATTGTCGGGCACTGGTGCGGGGTCAACGATAACTATTCAAATTTAGATAATATCATCAGGGGGCTCCCCGATGTAATATCGGGAGTAGACGCAGTTTTTGTCGATCTTGGATTCAGCTCCGATCAAATCGAAGATGCAAAGAGAGGATTCAGTTTTTTGAAAAACGGGCCGCTCGATATGCGCTACTCTCCCGAAATTCAGGAAAAAACGGCGGCGGATGTCGTCAACGGATATTCTGAAAAAGATTTGGCGGATATTTTTTGGAGATACGGAGAGGAAAAGTACGCAAGGAGAATTGCCAAGGGGATTGTTCAGGCGAGGAAAATTGGAAAAATAGGGAAGACCGGAGAATTGGTGAGGGTTATTTTGAAAAGTGTTCCGAAAGAGGTCCGACCGCGCGACCAAAAAGGAATGCGGACGGACCGCAATAGAATTCATCCTGCTACAAAAGTTTTTCAGGCCCTGCGAATTGAAGTGAATCAGGAGCTTGAAAATTTGAAAAAGTTTTTAGAACAGGCGGTCGAAGTTTTGGCGCGTGAAGGCAGATTAATGGTTATCGGCTTTCATTCGCTTGAGGACCGGATTGTAAAGAATTTTTTTCGGGATGAATCACACGATTGTCTTTGTCCGCCCAATTTTCCGAAATGTATTTGCGCTCACAAGAGGCAATTGAAAATTATTACGAAAAAGCCGATTGTACCGGGCGAAAAGGAAATTGGAGAAAACCCCAGAGCGAGAAGCGCGAAGCTCCGAGTAGCGGAGAAACTTTCAGTGAACAGTGAACAATAATCAATAATCAATACCAAATTATTGATTGTTGATTACTGATCACTGACAACAGGGGGACGCATTTCCATGAGTCGATTTCTCACTCTCACTCACTCCAGCTCCGCGAGATTTGGTGAACGAAAAAGGATTTTGAAAAGCCAGCCAAAGGTAGGGCGGGTGACTTTGAGTTTTTTTCTGGTGGTGCTCGTTTGCGCAACGGGAGTTTTCTATATTTTCGAAGTTAACAATATGGCCACAAAAGGTTATGAGATAGACAAACTTGAAAAACAGCTGAATGATCTCAAAAAAGGAAATGAGCGGCTTCAAATTCAGGCGGCAGAGCTCAAATCAATGTATAAAATCGAAGAAAAGACAAAAGAGCTTAATATGATTGCCCCGAAAGACGTAAGCTATATGAATTTGCCGGGTGATGTGGCGATGAAATAGATGACTAAAAGTAAATTTTCCAAGCATAAAAGAAGTTCCCTCAAAACAAACTTCCGGATTTATATTCTGATTTTTTTTATTCTGACGGCAGTTGCAATGATACTTTTCCGGCTTTATACTCTGCAGGTTTTGGCGCACAGTTATTATCGGGAATTAGCTTCCGACCAGCACAAAATTTTTGAGGATTTGATTCCCAAGCGGGGCGAGATTTTTGTGAGGGACGGTGACAGTTATTATCCCGTGGCGGTGAACAAGGAGCTCAATCTTGTTTTTGCCGTCCCCCGCGAGGTGGAAAATCCAAGAGAAACGGCTAGGCAAATCGCGCCAATTCTTGAACTTGACGAAAGGGAACTGGAAGAAAAAATCGACAATCGCGGCGGCTGGTATGCGGTTCTCAAGCATAAGGTTGATGAGGACAAAGCCTCGCAAATACGCGAAAAGAAACTAAAAGGAATTTATATGTCTCCGGAAGACGAAAGGTTTTATCCGGGCGGAAATTTCGCGTCGCAGCTCGTCGGTTTTGTCGGATCGGACGGGAATAAAGTGAAAGGCCGCTACGGACTGGAGGCCTATTGGAACAAAGAGCTTGAAGGAAGCGAAGGGAGACTTGAGCAGGAGAGAGACACGGGCGGGCGCTGGATTTCAATTAGCGAAAAGGTGATGTCGCCGGCCGAGGATGGAGCCGATTTATACTTGACCGTTGATCACACGATTCAGTACCGGGCGGAAATGGCGATTAAAAAAGCTCTTGAAAAATTCAAAGCCGACAGCGGAAGCATTGTCATTCTCGAACCGCAGACGGGCGCGGTTTTGGCAATGGCTTCGGCGCCGGATTTCAACCCCAATGATTTTTCCGGGGTGGAGGATATGTCTCTTTTTGCCAATCCGGTTGTGAATCATATCTATGAATGCGGTTCGGTTTTCAAGCCGATCACGATGTCGGCTGGAATTGACGCCAAAGTTGTGACGCCTGACACAACCTATACCGACACCGGCGCGGTGAACGAAGCCGGCTATACCATCAAAAATTCCGATGGGAAAGCTAATGGAGTGCAAACGATGATGCAGGTGCTCGAAAAATCTTTGAACACGGGAGCGATATTCGTGGGAAAATTGCTTGGCAACTTGCGTTTTTACGAGTACATGAAAAATTTCGGTTTCGGGGAAAAGACGGAAATTGATACTTTAGGGGAAGTTCCCGGAAGTATCTCCGGGCTCGCGGAACTCAAAAATATCAATACTTTCACGGCAACTTTCGGCCAGGGAATTTCCATGACGCCGATACAGCTCGTGAACGCCTTTGCCACGATTGCAAATGGTGGCAAATTAATAAAACCCCATCTGGTTGAAAAAATAGTTTATAAAAACGGTTCTGAAATTGTTTTCCAGCCGGAGAAAAAAAGAGGAGTTATTTCCAAAGAGACTTCGCTTGATTTAGCCCGAATGCTTGTGAGTGTTGTGAAGAACGGGCACGGAAAAAGAGCCGGCGTGCCGGGCTATCTCATTGCCGGGAAAACGGGAACGGCCCAAATTCCCAAAAAAGACGGCCCCGGATATGAAGAAGGAGCGCATGTTGGATCTTTTGCCGGTTTTGCTCCGGCCTATGATCCGAAATTCGTGATGCTTGTGAAGCTCGACAATCCGAGGAACGTCGAGTGGGCCGAATCAAGCGCCGCGCCGACATTTGGCGAAATGGCGAAATTCATGCTAGATTATTTCGGAGTCGAGCCGACGGAGGAATATACCCAGAGAGATGTTGATCTCTTCAACGCGACCCATGATGTTTCGATATACCAGGCGCCGAGGGAAGAACAGCCAACACCGCAGCAGCCAGCAGAGGAAGAAAAGAAAAAAGATAAGAAGAAAAAGAAAAAATAATTTTGGAATTATGAATAATATTATGTCCGCTAAAGGCGGATCCGCCTTTAGCGGAAAGTCTCGCAAAATTCTCTTACTCGAAAAAATCCTGAAATATTTAGCGGTCAAGGCACTGCGCAAATTCGAACCGCGGATTGTCGGCGTGACCGGTTCGGTGGGAAAAACTTCGACCAAAGAAGCGATTTACACAGTTCTTGCGTCGAAATTCCGGGTGCGCAAAAACGAGAAGAATTATAACAACGAAATTGGTTTGCCTCTTTCGGTTTTGGGGCTGGAAAGCGGCGGGGGAAGTTTCGCAAAATGGGGGTTGGCGCTGTTTCAGGCGCTGGGAGTAATATATTTGGGCCGAAAGAAAAATTATCCGGAAGTTCTGGTCCTTGAAATGGGTGCTGACCGGCCGGGAGATATAAAATATCTGGTTGATTTTATCAAACTCGAAGTTGGAGTCGTAACAGCAGTCGGAATCAGTCATTTGGAATTTTTCAGGGACAAAAAACAGATTGCTCGGGAAAAAAGCGCTTTGGTGAAATATTTGAATAAAGAAGGTTTGGCTGTCCTCAATTGCGACGATCAGGAAGTCCGGGCAATGGCGAAAGATATACAGGCGGAGAAAATATTTTATGGATTTTCGGAAAACGCGGACGTGCAGGCGTCAGACATATTTTTTGGCTACGAGAAGTCGAAAGATCATCACGGCGGGGACGTCAGCAAAATCAAAGGCATCAGTTTCAAGTTGAGCTATGACGGGGCGATAGTTCCCGTGCGGCTTATGCGTTCGGTTGGCCGGCCGCAGATTTATGCGGTTTTGGCGGCGGCGGCGGTCGGCATTCATTTTGAAATGAATCTTTTGGAAATCGCTGAAGCGCTCAAAAATTTTCAATCTCCTGCCGGAAGGCTTAATATCATTGACGGAATCAAAAACACGATGATCATTGAAGACAGCTATAACGCCGCGCCGCAATCAACTCTGGCCGCGCTTGAAGTGCTCCAGAAAATCAAGGCCGAGCAGAGAAAACTGGCCGCTCTTGGAAATATACTTGAACTTGGCGAAGATACGGAATCCGGTCATCGGGAAGTGGGCCGAAAAGTGGCCGAAGTGGCGCAAGTCCTTTTTGTCGTCGGAGACAAAGCGAGATTTATTGCCGATGAAGCCGAGAAAGCCGGTCTTGACAAAAAGAATATTTTCTGCTATGATTCGTCAAGTGAAGCAAAAATCCCTATTCAAAAAGAGCTTCAAGAAGGTGACGTAATTCTCATAAAAGGCTCTCAAGGCGCGCGAATGGAAAAGATTTCCGAAGAAATAATGCGCTATCCGGAACAAGCCGAAAAACTGCTTCCTCGGCAAACTGAAGAATGGAAGAAGGAGTAATTTGCACGATAAATATAATAAAAAAAGCGCCTGTGGATAAACTCCATTGACAGCGAATTGCCAAAAGGAATAAAATAGAAAGGCGTTGAAATAAAAAAGAAAAATTGAATAATCAAGAGAGCTAGCGGTTAGTTTATGAATAGGGGATAACCGTGAGCTCTTTAACAAAAGGCGATTGTTCGTTAATGAAGGTCGCTTTTTGTGTCTATAAAATTTCTCTCATAAAATTTCTCTCAAGGGAGGAAAGAAATTATGTGTAGCACTTTTTAGATCACCTCCCTAAGCCAGAAAATGGTAATGGGAGAAGAATTATGGAAGCCGGCCGCGAGGCATGGCTGAGCTCTCAGGAGGAGTTCATTCTCTCTGTTATCCTGGAAAATCCTTTCATTGAGGATAGCTGGGTGACTCCTGCGGGCATTATTGACGAGGTCAAACGCCTCGCCAAAACTTACCCACGACAACTTATTTGTTAGGGGAGGTGAAAAATTGCGAAACAAAATTGTTCGACCGGACCCCGTGTCACTGACCCGGGGTCTTAAAATTGCGTTTCTTTGTGGACAAGGAAGAAAATTTTTAGTAAGGTAAAAATCGTTACGCCGCGTTCGTCTAGCCCGGTCTAGGATACTTGGTTCTTCCGCCGGAGGCGGACAAGCATCCTTAAAAATATAACGGCCTCTTCGTCTAGTGGCAGGACAGGTGGTTCTCAGCCATCAAACAGGGGTCCGATTCCCCTAGGGGCTAAAATTTAGAATAAAAAAATCGCCCCAGAATGCTGGTTGGCATTCTGGGGCTTGTGCAGGTCCTTGTAGGGACTTAGTGCATTAATAGTCGTACTTGCGGCTTAATGTAGCAAGGCCTATCTGACAGCGACCTAAATCGCACATCACAATATCCTCTTTGCCGCAAGTCATCGGCGGTTTTGCTGGCTGCTCCGACAGTTCCCGTTATGTTGAAGCGAGTTTTACCCCACTTGGGATTTCTGCCGAAGATTTCCCATGTTTCTTCTGCTGGCATAGATTTCTCCTAAAAAAACACATGGATTAGCCCTTTTTCCCTCCGGATAACTCACAGAGGGGCCGCCGATTGCCTAGTTAAGCATTAAAGAACGATACTCCATGGCGCCTCCTAAAGTGGATTGGGTAACACCATAAAGCTGCATACATTTTATAACAAAAAAATATAACTTGTCAACAATCATATTTGATACTACTATTGTATAAGCTATATTTAGTGATTTTGTAGATGGACGCGAAACAAGAACTTCTCAACTACAAAAAAATCCTCGATAAAAAACTCGCCCAGTATTTCGCCAAAAAGCTTCGGGAAATGCGCGATGTTGGGCCGTCAGCAAAAAACGCGGTGAAGAGCATCCGGGATCTGATACTTGCCGGCGGGAAACGGGTACGGGCAAGCTTTATGCATTACGGTTATCTGGCAGCTGGCGGAAGGGAGATTGAAAAAATCATCGAGGCTTCGATGAGCATCGAACTCACCCATATCTTTCTTCTCATTCACGACGACATCATCGACCGGGATGATTTCCGCCACGGCGTCCAGACGGTTCATAAAAAATATGAGCGGCTGGCGGAAAGATTTTACAAAAAAGTTGATCCGAAGCATTTTGGAGGTTCGATGGCGATTGTGGTGGGCGATATGGCGGCGGCTTTTGGAAACGACATTATCTTCAATTCCCGTTTCGCGCCGGAAAGAAAACAAAAAGCTCTCCTGAAGCTTCAGGAAATTGTCGTGAACACCGTTTCGGGAGAAATTTTGGACGTGATGCTCGAAGCGAAAGGAAAAGCGACCGAAAAAGAAATTCTCGAGGTCCATCGTAATAAGACTGCTAAGTATACCGTCGAGGGGCCGCTTCATCTGGGGGCAATGTTGGCGGGAGCCGGTGAAGATAAATTGAAGATTCTGACCGATTATGCCGTTCCGGTCGGAATTGCTTTTCAGATTCAGGATGATATTCTCGGAGCTTTTGGAGATGAAAAGAAATTGGGGAAACCGGTTTGCAGCGATTTGCGGGAGGGTAAACAGACGCTTCTCGTTGTCAAAGCCTTGAAATTCGGGAATAGCTCCGAGAAAAAAATAATCAATTCTTTGCTCGGAAAAAATGATATTAGCGAACAGGAAATCGAGCTTTTTAGGGATATCGTAAGGAGCACAGGCTCTCTCGCGTATTCGCAAAATCTGGCGAGGAGTTATGCCGCGGAAGGAAAAGCAGTTATTGAAAAATCGGATTTCAGCAAAGAAGTTAAGGAGTTTTTGGTCGGTATTGCAGATTATATTATCAATCGTGAAGTGTAAAATATGGTATTTTGCATACTTGAAACGAATCCATTTTTATCATAAAATTATTATAGATTAAGCGGAGAGTATAAGCTTTCTAGTTTTGTTTGTGTTATGCCTGAAAAGTTAAAAAACATCCCCACTCACGTCGCCATCATTCCCGACGGCAACCGGCGGTGGGCAAGAAAAAAAGGACTCCAGTCCTGGGAGGGACATGAAGCCGGGGCGAAAAATCTCGAAAAAGTTCTTCGGGCGAATTTGGATTTGGGAGTGAAATACGTCACTTTTTGGGGATCATCAATGGATAATCTTCGCAGACGTCCCTGGCGGGAAAAGAAAGCTCTTCTGGATATTTATCGTAGATACTTTATGAAACTTCTTGAAAACGACGATATTCATCGAAATGAAGTGCGAGTAAATGTGATTGGAAAATGGGAGGAGCAGTTTCCGGCGGTAGTGAAAAATGCGATTCGAAAATGCATAAACCGGACAAGGAAGTACAGAAAGTTTTTTTTGAATTTTCTTTTGGCTTATAGCGGTGATGACGAAATGATTGAGGCAACCAACAGGATTATTTCGAAATTCAAAGGCAAAGTGAAGCGGGTGACTGCCAAAATGGTAAAAGACCACCTAATGACCCGCGATCTTCCCCCTGTTGATCTTTTGATTCGCACCGGCGGCGAGCCGCATATGAGTGCCGGGTTTATGATGTGGGATATTGCCAACACTCAACTGTATTTTTCGGAAACTCTCTGGCCGGATTTTGACGAAAAAAAGGTC
>Ga0210031_1002155_pt1 | contig 11908 bp, 15 predicted proteins | sample CryGeyCG2014_080_FD_185455 | JGI IMG/M metagenome (GOLD analysis project Ga0210031, IMG submission 185455) | Groundwater microbial communities from aquifer - Crystal Geyser CG03_land_8/20/14_0.80 (SPAdes) (version 2) | ecosystem: Environmental > Aquatic > Deep subsurface > Groundwater | place... | reverse complement strand
CATTAAGTATAGATTCGGACGGATAAAATAATTCCAATCTTAACATAATAATAGATTTCAAAGATTCTCTTGTGGCTATTTCTGTAAAATCTTTTTTAAAATTGTAATTTCTCCATGTTCATATCTTGTTTTAAATTCAAGTGCCTCAGTAGTTCCTTCTTCATCAAGAAACCATTTCAGAATCACCGATGTATCTAATACGTAAATCATTTTGATTTTGAATCTCTAATTTTACGAAGTATTTCTGTGGAATTAAATCCTTTTTCGTATTTGCCATACTTTTCTCTAATTTTATCAATATTGTGACTCGCTTTAACAATGGATTCTTTATCTTTAACTCGGGATTCTAAAATATTAGTCAAAAAATCTTCTTTTATCTTAGACATTTTTCACCTCTTTGCTAAAAATTTATTAACTTGTTTACTAAAATATTATACAACAAATACGGGAGAAAGTCAAAGAATTCTTGAATTTTATTCTTGAATTTGGAATGAATATACATCAATAAGCCTGTCAAATCATCTAAGAATGTTACTATAATTATATCTAGAAAGGTCTTGTAAAATTTCAGCATTGAATCTTTCTTCAAATGTTCTTTGAATTTTTATTTTTTTAGTCCGCATCTGATAAATTCTATCTAATTTTATGTCTATGGTTTTACTTAATTCAAAAGGGTTCAGTGATTGACAGAGTTTCTTTAACTCTGCTACTTTCTGCTGGTCAATATTTTTAGATTTACATTCACATACTCTCTGGAATGGTGTCTTGGGTTTATCATAGACCCTTTTTAGTTTAGACCCTATACGAATTTTCTTAACCAATTTTACAGATGGTAGAAATAAATTCATAAACCATCTTAGTTCATTTCGGTAAAGATCATTCATAGATTGTAGTGCTTCTTCTGTATCATAGCGAACATAACCGAATATTTTACGAACATGTGTCCAATTTTTTTGTTCTATATGTGCATTGTCATTTTTTTTGTAGGGTCTTGACCTGGTAAACTGAATTTTATATTTATCACAGAATGCTTTCAAGTGATAGTTGATAAATACACCATCGTTATCAGGGTCAATTCCTAAAAGTTTGAATGGTATTGAACCTTTGATTTCTTCAATTGCTTGTAATGCTCGTGTTTGACCTTTACCCATAATGGCTCTTGTTTCTGTCCACTGGGTGTGAATATCACTACAGTTAAGAGAATGGATAAAATCACCCTCTGCTGATGAACCACCGTGGAAAACTAAATCTGATTCCATAAATCCGGGAGTATGGACATCCCAGTTATCTGTCTTAACAGGAATTTGAGATTTAAGTAGATATCCTGGTCTGGTGGAATTATAAATTCTTTTCTTGATTTGATATTTTTTAGTTTTGAGCCTCCTATCAATAGTAGCAGGACTGATAGATAGAAGTTGCTTCTCTATTTCAGGAGTTATATGGAAACGTTCTTTAGCCCAGGGTAGCCATAAAGGTAGTGCTGATTTAAGGCGCGTTGACCATAGATAACCAGTGGCTTTCCATATTTCCTCTAAGATAGAAATTGTCTGCTGCAGGTATTTATAGATTCCTTTTCTCTGACGAATCTGTTTATCTTCCGGTGGCGCATCATTGATTATACGGAGAGCATGTTTACGATGATAGTTACAAACTTTACAGAATTCATCAAGTATTTGCTTTTTCTCTTTTTTAGATGATTTGTGATACCTTTTATAAATCTTTTTCAAGTAGTCCATTTTAAATTTTAAGTTCATAATGTAATCCCACCTCCGGGATTACATTATAACAGAAAGAATTAATAATATTAGCACCTGCAGACAATAGGTACACCAAAAATCGCACGGAAATGGGGTTAGGGACACTCAAACAGGACTCGGTAATGGTCTGATACTTACCCTGTTCTGACACCACATGTTTTGAGAAAGATATTTTATTTCCCATTATCCTGTCCCTTTTTTGGTAACATTTTGGATGATTTGACATTGACCCCCATGGTAACATTATAGATGATTTGATTCGAAGACTTGACAAACATTTCTTTATTTGTTATACTTATCACTTTTTATAACAATGAAGTCTTTTGTTCAGAATTCGTCCAGTTGAAACTGGACGCTACAGTAGCGTCCCAATTTATTGGGACGAATTACAACAGTTTTTATGAATCTACAGTTTATAAATAAAGAAGATATCTTAACGGTTCTAAAAATTCTCTCCATAGATAACAATATATATTATCTCACCAATAATCTTTCCTATGAAAAACTTTCAAAAGATGAGGTTATACCGGAACTGAACATAGACAGTGTCCGTTCTCTTGTGCCATTAAAATCATTTTTACTAACTCATATAGACCAATTAAAAGAACCAAAAATACCTAAAAAATCCAATATAGTCTTCGGTGCGAAATCCTGTGATATAAAGGCAAGAAAAATACTTGACAATATGTTCCTCGCTGACCCGCAGGACCCTTATTATGAAGTGCGCAACAAGTCAACACTAATTTTTTCAAGCGACTGTCCCGACCCGCAGAAAACATGTTTCTGTACTTATATTAAAGGTAAACCTTACCCGGAAGATGGTTTTGATTTGAATTTTTCACCCGTCCACAACGGTTATGTAGTAGAAATTGGCTCTGTAAAAGGTCAGAAAATTGTTGACCAGGTGCAAACATATTTCAAAGACACCTCTAAGGAACAGTTGTCCGGACGGGATAAAATGCGGGAATCCGCAATAGAAAAACTTGAACAAATAAATAAGGATTTTAATAAAGTTAAAGACACTGATTTACAAAAATTGTTTGAAACAAAATTTCATTCGGATAAATGGAAGGAACTTTCAAAAACCTGCGTGCAGTGTTATGGATGCACAAATATCTGCCCGAGTTGTTATTGTTTCTTTCTTGCCGAATCCAATAAATCAAAGGAAAACCCGTTTGAAAAGGTCCGCTACTGGGATTCCTGCCAGGTAACAGGTTATGGAAGAGTGGGTGGAGGACTTAACCCTCGTCCGAAATTGTATGAAAGGTTCAGGAACAGGTATGAATGTAAACTCAACTGGCGGATGGTAAATTTTAATATGTACGCCTGCACAGGATGCGGCAGATGTATTGATGTCTGCCCCGGTAAAATTGATATACGAAAGGTTGTCTCTGAGTTAATTTAAAAGATTAGGAAAGTATAAAAGGGTAAACCCTTAATTCCAGGAATTTACCCTTTAGGGTTTTATCCTTCAGGATTTTACTGAAAACTATGAAGAATCCGTATCTTGCGACACCGGCAAAAATAGAAAAGATAATTGACGAAACAGGAAATATAAAAACCTTTGTCCTGCGGCCGGAAGAGCCTATAAACTTTAAAGCAGGCGAATTCATTGAACTTACGATTCCCGGCGTAGGCGAAGCTCCTTTTACACCGTCATCATCCCAGTATGAGACAGAAACATTAGATGTAACGGTTATGAAGGTAGGCCTTGCAACAGAAAAACTTCATTCAATGAAAGAAGGCGACCCGGTAGGTATCCGCGGACCTTTAGGCAATGGCTATCCTATAGAAAAATTTCACGGCAAAGAAGTATTGATTGTCGGAGGAGGAGTGGGACTCGCTCCTTTAAGAGCACTGTTATTCACTTTATTGCATGAAATCAAAAAATTTAAACGCATAATTCTCTGCTATGGCTCACGGACACCGGATGACATTGTATATAAATACCTTTTCCCTGATTGGCTGAAAATAAAAGGATTAGAAATACTGCGAAGCATAGATAAATGTCCCGAAGGACACAAATGGCATGAAACAATCGGCGTTGTTACCTGTCTGTTAGACAAAGTTAAAATCAATTTAGATAACTGCGTTTCTATAGTATGCGGTCCACCTATAATGATGAAATTTGCAACACTTAAACTGCTGGAATTAAAACATTCACCTAAAGATATATACCTTTCAATGGAAAGAAATATGAGTTGCGGTATAGGCAAATGCGGTCACTGTGCAATAGGACCATATTTTGTGTGCAAGGACGGACCTGTGTTTACCTATGAACAATTAAAGGACCAGCCGGAAATATGGGCATGAAATGAAAATCCCCCTCATTCCCCCTTTATTAAAGGGGGAATAAAAAGGGGATTAAAAAGGAATTTACGAGTGAAGAAATTAGTTGTTGATATAGAAAAATGTTATAAATGTCCTTTCGGGAAATGCACTGCGAAATGCAGTTATTTCTATCATTCAAGTGACGTAATGCATATTCCAGTTGAAAATAATGGTGTGGAAAGACTTCTTGCCCGTGCAGCACAGTATTTAGTGTGTCGCAGGTGTGAGGAACCGTTCTGTGTTACTTCCTGTCCTAATGAGGCTCTTGAAAAAGACGGGAATGGTATCCTGCAAAGGTATTCAATGCGATGCACTTCCTGTAAGACCTGCAGTATCGCCTGTCCTTTTGGCGTGATTACGCTTGACATACTGGATTATAAAAGTTCTATGTGCGATTTCTGTATCGGCAGGGCAAACGGCAAATCACCTTTATGTGTGGAAACCTGCCCGGAAAAAGCACTGGAATATATTGAAATAGAAGAAGAAAAAGGGAAAAATATATATCTCCTGAGTGATAACCTGGCTATACGCGGGTTATTGTGGAACAAAGAAATGGAAATACCGTTCCATAAATTGAATGACCGGTTTAAGTATAAAAGGGTAAACCCTTAATTCCTGGAGTTAATCCTTCAGGATTTTACTTGAAGAATGAACATATTATTTAATTATTTAATTTTCCCGGGATTTATTTTTACGGCAGTCGCAGGTCTATTCGCAAGTTATGTTGACCGCAAGGTTACTGCCCGTGTGCAGTGGCGTAAAGGTCCACCGCTGTTACAGCCATTGTATGACTTTGTTAAACTTTTAGGTAAGGAAACAATGGTCCCTGTTGGGGCATCAAAAACGACCTTTTTGCTTGCACCAGTTTTTGCACTGACGTCAATAGTCATTGTATCCACTATTGTGTGGAATACCCTGTTATCACCGGGCAAAACTTTTTTAGGTGATTTGATTGTGACGGTATATTTACTTACGATACCTTCAATTATGATAATACTCAGCGGATTTGCATCAAAGAACCCACTTGCATCAATAGGTGCGAGCAGGGAGATGAAACTGATTCTCTCGTATGAACTGCCTTATCTGTTTGCGATCCTGGTTCCTATAATTAAATCAAACAGTATAAGGCTGGGGGAAATAGTTCAATATCAATGGACTGAAGGTCCTTTTATCGGTTCGGTTTCCGGTATAATTGCAGTTATTGTAATGGTCTTATGCACGCAGGCGAAACTTGGACTTGTCCCTTTTGACATGGCTGAAGCAGAACAGGAAATAATTGCAGGACCCTTTATTGAATACTCAGGTCCTCCGCTCGGTATTTTTAAACTTACTAAATGGAGCATGCTGTTTGTCGTCCCGAGTTTAACCGTGCTGTTGTTTTTCCCTGCTCTGAATTTTTGGGGAAATATATTAGGATATGTAATATTACTTGTAGTCGTTGTACTAATCAGGAACACAAATCCGAGAGTCAGGATTGACCAGGCAGTCCGGTTTTTCTGGACCTGGGTGACATTATTGTCTTTAATATCTGTCGTTCTGGCTTCTTACGGATTATAATAAAATCATTCACCCTCACCCTACCCTCTCCCCTCGAGGGAGAGGATCAAGGTGAGGGGGTAAAATATGAAACTGACACTGAAAGCATTAACAAAATCTATCTGGGTATTTCACGCAGCCTGCAGTCCCTGCAATAACTGCGACATAGAAATACTTGACTTACTCACCCCCAGATATGATGTGGAAAGGTTCGGCATTGTCCTTGCCTCAAGTATAAGACATGCTGATGCACTGCTTGTGACCGGTTTCCCGAATTATAAAACAGCAAAGAAAATTAAATACTTATATGAACAAATGCCAAAACCCGGTGTGGTCATAGCAATAGGTACCTGTGCCTGCGGCGGTAATTTCTTCAGGGATTCGTACAGTTTTGTTAAACCGCTTGATGAAATTATCCCTGTTAATGCTTATATCCCCGGCTGTCCGCCTAAGCCTGAAGCAATGATTATGGGAGTGGTGAAATTAATAAAAGCATTGAAGGCAAAAAATAAATAAAAATCCCCCTCAATCCCCCCTTGATAAAGGGGGAATAAAAAGGGGATTTAAAAAGGATTTTAAATGAACGTAGTAGAAGAAGTTCAGCAGAAACTTGATAAGAAAATAAATAAATTCTTCAAAAAGAACGAACAGCGGTATTATATTGATATTGACGCTAAAGAAATAGTTCCGTCGGCAAAAATTATGTTCAGGGACATTGAATGCAGGTTTGCCATTGCTACGGGAACGCACACACCGCAAGGCTTTGAGATTCTTTACCATTTTTCTCATGATAAAACGGGAAAAATATTTTCTTTGCGAGTGGCATTAGACAAAAATGCTCCTGAAATTGAGTCAATTACATCTATAATAACAGGTGCAGAATGGATAGAACGGGAAATGTGGGAAATGCTCGGGATAAATTTTAAGAATCACCCGAACTTAAAACGGTTGTTACTTGCGCCGGATTTCCCCGAGGGTGTTTATCCGTTGAGGCAGAAACCAAGAGAGTGAGATAAAAATAGTCCCCCCTAGTTTTACTAGTGTAAAACTGGCAGGAGGGACACTTGAATGGGAGAATTTCAAGTGGAAGATAAAAAAAAGCAGACAATTATACCAATAGGACCTTACCATCCTCTACAGGAAGAAGCTGAATACTTCAAGTTGTACGTAGAAGGTGAGAAGGTCACCAAACTTGATATAGAACTCGGATATCAACACCGCGGTATAGAAAAACTTTGTGAAACAAGACACTTTGACCAGGTAGTATTTCTTGTGGAACGTATCTGCGGTATCTGTTCTTGCTCTCATCCGTTCGCCCATGTAAATGCAGTAGAAGATTTATGCGGGGTTGATGTTCCAATAAGAGCAAAATATATAAGGTGCATTATCGCTGAACTTGAAAGATTACATTCGCATTTGTTGTGGCTTGGTCTTGCAGGTCATTTCCTGGGATATAATACTGTCTGGATGTGGGCATGGAAATACCGCGAACCTGTCCTGGATATATGTGAATTTATTACAGGCAACAGAAACCACTATGCTATGTTCAAGATAGGCGGTGTCAGACAGGACATAGACAACAACGACATACCGCAGATAAATAAAATGTGTGATGATTTAATACCTGCACTTGATATGTTTAAAGGTGCGGTTATGGATGACCCTGTAATACATGCACGGACAAAAGGGGTTGGGATATTAACCAAACAGGAAGCAATTGATTATTGTGTGGTAGGACCTACTGCCCGTGCAAGCGGTGTTGACATAGATGTCCGGAGAGATGACCCGTGTGCTGCATATCCTTTAGTTGACTGGAAAGTTATTGTTACCCCAAACGGTGATGTATTTGATAAAGTTGTCGTAAGAGTACTTGAAATGTATGAATCAGTAAAAATAATTAAGGGTTGTCTTGAAGGATTGAAGAAGGAACCTAAGGGTGAAATAGATGCAAAAGTAAAATCTTTTCCGCCTGGTGAAGGAATAGGACACTATGAAGCTCCTCGTGGTGAAGTATTTCACTATGTCCTGTCAGACGGTGCAAATCGTCCTGCAAGGTATAAAGTCCGTGCTCCGTCATATATGAATATACCGTCTAACCAGGTTGCCTGCACGCGGGGGACAGTTTCCGATGCTGCAATTACGCTCGCTGCTGTTGACCCCTGCTACTGTTGCACTGAACGTTCTGCTGTCCTTGATGAAAAAACCAATAAAAAAATATTCGGCTGGGAAGATTTGTTGAGATTATCACAGGAAAAAACTGAGAGGATAAAAAAAAGAATCCCCCTCAATCCCCCTTTTGTTCCTACGGAACCTACTTCGGTAAAGGGGGAATATTAGTTTAGGGGGATTTAATTAATTATGAACTCAATTCTTTACTTAATATTATTACCAATTGTTGCGGGTTTGTTGTGTATTATCATAAACAGGAAACTGTTTTCTGAAATAATATCGGTTGTATTGACGATATGTGTACTTGTATTATCAATAGTTGTCTTTTTAAAAATTCCGGAATTAAAAAGCGAGTTCTTTTTAATTGATTCTATCAACAGGTTTATTGTCCCATTCATAGGACTTTTTGGTTTTCTGATTGTTCTTTATTCACTGAAGTTTATGTCAAATCTGAATATTTTACCTGCCCGCCTGAATGATTATTATACATATATTCTCTGGACATTAGGAGCTGCTTTCGGTGCGGTCCTCTCAAATAACCTGATACTATTACTTGTCTTCTGGGGCTTTTTGGGAATGACACTGTACCTGCTGATACAGATTAGCACAGGCAGTGAAGATAAATTAGATAATCCTGCGGATATTCCTGGTTCAGCTAAAAAGACATTTATCATTATCGGCGGTTCTGATTGTTTTATGATATTAGGTATTGCAATTATCTGGAGTTTAACAGGGACATTCCAGATGGATAAAATAAACATAAATCTAATGATGGCAGGTAAATTACCTGCGATTGCATTCCTGTGCCTCGTTATAGCCTCTTTTGCCAAAGCAGGTGCTATGCCTTTCCATACCTGGATACCGGATATATCAGTCACCGCCCCTGTTCCCGTAACAGCATATCTTCCCGCATCATTAGATAAACTACTCGGTATTTATTTACTTGCACGGGTCTTTATGAATATGTTTACTTTGAATTCTCAATTATCTATACTTATAATGGTTCTTGGTTCCATAACAATTATTGCAGCAGTATTTATGGCTATGATTCAGCACGACTTAAAGAAACTTTTATCCTACCATGCTGTCAGCCAGGTTGGGTATATGGTTTTGGGAATAGGGACAGGAAATCCAATCGGCATAGCGGGCGGTGTTTTTCATATGTTAAACCATGCAATATATAAGTCCTGTCTGTTTCTATGCGGTGGTTCGGTTGAACACAAAACCGGCACTTCTGATCTGGATAAATTGGGTGGGTTAGCGAAAGTTATGCCTATTACCTTTATTACATTTTTAATTGCTGCGTTTTCTATTTCAGGTGTCCCGCCGTTCAACGGATTTGTTTCTAAATGGATGGTTTACCAGGGAATAATACAGAGGGCATCTGTCCCCGGGCCGTTTTCGGTTATAAAGTGGCTGTTTTTAATATCAGCAATGTTTGGCTCGGCACTGACACTGGCAAGTTTTATGAAATTAATACATGCGGTATTTCTTGGAACAGGTCTGATAAATCAGACCGCTACAAAAGGAAATGTAGCGTCCCAATTCATTGGGACGAGTAGAGATGTCCACTGGACAATGCAAATACCACAAATAGTCCTGGCTCTCCTGTGTATTATTTTTGGTATTTTCGCATTCCAGATACCATTAAAATACTTTATACCTGTCCCGGCATATTTCTCAGGTATATGGCAGCCGGGTCTTGCAACCACACTGATTGTCGTTGGACTTATAGCGGGGCTTATCATATATCGTATATCCGGTTCTAAACATCGTGAGACAGATACTTTTATCGGAGGAGAACCATTGCCCGAAGAAGTTCGTGTGACAGGCACGGATTTTTATCAGACAATAAAAGATATGGGGTTTTTCAAAAGCATGTATATTCTCGCAGAAAATAAATTTTTTGACATATACAACTGGGGGAAAAACATAGTCCTCTCATGTTCAACAATTTTATCAGCCATGCATACTGGCAGATTGCCCACATACTTATTCTGGTGTTTAATAGGAGTGGCTATTTTACTTTTTATGTTTATAAAAGGCTGAAGCCTTAATTCCAAATAAGAGTTTCTGGAGTTAACCCATGTTTATAAAAGGCTGAAGCCTTAATTCCAAATAAGAGTTTCTGGAGTTAACCCTTCAGGGTTTTACAAAAGGTTAAGTTATGATTCAAGTTCAAGTTTTATTAATTTTTATGATTATTGGTGCTGTAATTGCAGTTGAGTTAAAAGATTTGCTCGGTGCAATTGTGGCTGTGGGTGCTGTAGGACTTGGTCTGGCAGCGGCATTCCTATTCCTCCAGGCACCTGACCTGTCAATCGTTCAGATTGTAGTTGAAATTCTTGCCCTGATAATTTTAATTCGTGCTGTCGGACTGACAGAAAAAAGTTCTGTCAGAAAAAGTAACTGGGTTTCACCGGCACTGGCTTTAATGTTTATTGCAGTGCTGCTTGTATTTGCATATAAAGCATTGCTGGACATTCCGGGTTTTGGCAGTCCGATATTAAAAGTTTCACAGAGATACTTATTTCAGGGTTTAAAAGAAACAGGCGCTGCAAATTTAGTCTCAGCAATTATACTGGATTACCGTGCATTAGATACTTTAGGTGAGGCAACAATATTGTTTACTGCAGTAATAGGTGTCCTGGCAGTAATAAGAAAAATAGGCAGGAAAAAATGACCAAGCCGGAAAAAGGTATGACTCTTATTGTCAAAACAATAACCCGCTATACAGTGGGACTAATTCTCCTGTTTGGAATATACATTGTGCTTCACGGACACTTAACACCGGGCGGTGGGTTTGCAGGCGGCGTTATTATTGCATTGTCTTTTATTCACCTGATGCTTGCTTTTGGTAAGGAGACCGCACTTAAGAAAATGTCGGAAAAAATGAGCGGTGTCCTTGAAAGTCTTGGCGCCATTATGTTTGGAACGATTGGAGTGCTGGGTCTAATTTTAGGCGGCTATTTATTTCTCAATTTCATAACAAAACAGAACCCCAACCCGAGCAGCTTTTTTAAACTATTTAGTTCTGGTATCATTCCTCTGTGTAATATTGCAATCTGTTTAAAAGTGGGGGCTGGCTTGTTTGGTATTTTTATTGCACTGGTATTTTTCAAACTTACGGAGCGTAAAGACAATGACTGAGTATTTTCTCTGCTGGATATTATTCTGTGTCGGACTTTACTGTGTTCTTACGAAAAGAAATCTTATTAAAATAATAATTGGCCTGGGTATAATGGAATATGCAGTAAACCTGTTTTTCATATTACTCGGATACAAAAAAGACGGGGTTTTTCCAATATTATCAAAAACTTTAGAGACAAAACCTGAAATGATGGTTGACCCGCTACCCCAGGCGCTCATTCTTACATCAATTGTAATAGGACTCGCAACGACTTGTCTTCTGGTATCTCTTGCGATGCACATATATGAAAAATACGGCACTTATGATGTCAGGGAATTAAGAAAACTCAAAGGATAAAAAAACGTCCCGATGAATCGGGACGCTACCCCACGATGTTTTACCCGGTAAAACATCGTGGGGTAGCGTCCAGTTTTAACTGGACGATCTTGTAAAGGATAAATATGATAACACTTTTTGTTATAATACCACTGTTAACAGCATTTATAAATTCATTAGTCGGAAAATTCAGCGAATGGTTATGCGATGTGCTTTCTATTCTCAGTACATTTATTCTTGTCGTCCTATCCTTTATGTCATTCAACTTGCTCAGGTCCGGAGGGTATAAACCGATAGTTCATACTATGGGCAACTGGCTCCCGCCTTTTGGTATATGTTTTGTTCTTGACGGATTATCCGCATTGGTTCTTATTGTACTGAACATAATTGCATTTATCGCAATTATATTCTCAATCTCTTATATGGAGAAATACACTGATAAATGGAAATATTACACTCTGTTTATGCTTATGCTTGCAGGTATGAATGGTGTTGTCATAACCGGAGATTTATTTAATTTATTCGTATGGTTAGAAATGGCAGCTATTGCTTCTATTGCGCTTGTTGCCTTCGGTGCCGAACATGAAGAACTTGAAGCATCATTTAAATACGCTATAATGAGCAGTGTTGCATCGCTGTTTGTCCTTAT
>Ga0210031_1002153_pt1 | contig 11912 bp, 13 predicted proteins | sample CryGeyCG2014_080_FD_185455 | JGI IMG/M metagenome (GOLD analysis project Ga0210031, IMG submission 185455) | Groundwater microbial communities from aquifer - Crystal Geyser CG03_land_8/20/14_0.80 (SPAdes) (version 2) | ecosystem: Environmental > Aquatic > Deep subsurface > Groundwater | place... | reverse complement strand
GTCCTTTTGGGACGCAGACTTTCCAGGTCTGTGGAATGAACCACTATCCGACTCCTCCTGGCAAAGTTGATTTTATCTCTTTTTGAGGCAAAAAGCGAGGTGCGCCCAGAGGGAATTGAACCCTCCCTATTTTAGCACTCGCCTTCAGGAACTATTTCCGCCAAAGGACGGACAGGCGGTTCACGGCTCGTGCTGCAATATTGGGAGGGCAGGCCCCCAATCTTTGGCTCCGGTCTGCCCGCCAAGTTTTTTGTGCCTCTGGCCAGAATCGAACTGGCATTACTGGCTTCGGAGGCCAGCACTCTATCCGTTAAGCTACAAAGGCTGAAACTCTCCTTCGCAATCTACAAAGCGGACTTCGTCCGCTGTAGCTCGCTTCGGCGAGCGAAGGCGGAGAGTACAGGAGTCGAACCTGTTAGCCCTTACGGGCATTAGTTTTCGAAACTAACGCATTACCGTCCTGCCCACTCTCCTTTTTGTGTGCCAGAGGCGATTCGAACGCCTGGCCTCGGCCTCCGCAGGGCCGCGCTCTAATCCAACTGAGCTACAGGCACATCTCTGTAATTCTTTTTTCTAAAGCAAAAGCTTTTTCGAGGATTGTATTTCTCAAATTTTCGTCATTATATACTACAAAACAGATTCCCACAAAATTTTCTCTAAATTTCTTGGTTTTACTTCTCTCCTTTATATATATTTTCCCAAATTGAGACAGAGGAACCTTCAGCAGGGATGACCAAAAAATTTTACATTCCTCAATGTTGTGATAATGGTGTAAATGTAACCTAATTCTAATCCTTCTCTCATCAATTTTATAATTTTTCCTTAATAAAGTTATATAAAGTAATGCCAATTTTGGATCAGTGTTAGCAAATTGCATGGAACCTCTTGTTTTGGATCCCTCAGCCCAATATATTGCTGACAATACTGCGCTTAAAAGATTTTTATCAGACAAATCATATGAATCTATCTCTTGAATAGCTTCCGCTTTAATCCTTGCCATTCTGTTTTGTCTTTCCTGTTTTAAGGCCAAGGTAGCTAGTGGTCTTATTCGCCGCAAATTATCCAATCTTTCTTTATCAGTAATTTGTTTTGATCTTTTTAAATCAGAAACCCACTGGTGAAGACTACTTCTAGGAACACCAATGGAAAGAGATATTTTTGTAATACTTAGTCCTTTTTGCCTAAGCAGTCGGGCTCTTTCTTTAATTTCCTCATTCCATTTCTTCATTTGAATTATTGTCTAATATATACCATAACTATAACTTAAATGTCCAGCTAAATCAAGAATCACAGTTTGGAATAACAACAAAATAAAAAGAAGATACTATTTTTCTGAACTAACAGGATTCTCCTTCTCGCTCTCGAGGGGAACCTTTTTCTGTACCCAATCGGCAGCTTTGTCTAAAAAACCTGGTTTAACTTCCTCCTCCAACAAATATTTCAACAGAATTTCTTTGATCATTCTTTCCTCTCCCTTACCAATTAAAATCGTCAGTCGGCCAACCAGTCCTCCGCCTTGAAGTTCAAGATTAACTACTCGCTGCCCATATTTCTCCGAGAACCAAAATTGACTTATTGTTTCAAAGGGATATGTCTGACCTCCGTAAATTATTCCTCTATTGGAGATTTTGTACTCCATTTCCTCCGGCTCTACCGTTGAAAGAACATAATAAACAAAAGTTAAAGAAATGATTGTCGCGATTAAAAACCATTCTTTAACAAAAAATAAAATCAAGCCGATTAAAATAACAATGGCAATGATTGTTGTCCAAAATTCTTTGTCCCTTCGTTTAAAGGATCTCGCCGGCGCTCTCCAAGAGTACAAAATCTTTAATTCTTTTGAAGGGATAACTTCTAGCGGAGAATCTTTTGGAGAAGTTTCTTCTGGCATAAGTTAAGAATAATGAAACAGGATGAAAAAATCAACTGTTTTGCTTTATCGCTTGGCCATATTTAAATTGATTACCAAGCTAGAAAACAATCTTGGCTAATTTCAAAATCCCTTGATTCCAAGGAACACGGTGTGAAATTCCAGAAGAGCTTTTAAAACGATCTATATTGTCGAGATACCATTTATAATTTCGAACAAGAGCGTCTTTGTTGGAATATTTAGGCCGGTATCCAAGAATCTTTTCTGCTTTTTCGATGGAAACAAATGAATCTTTGCCGGCGGTTTCATAAACCCATTTATAAAGCGGCGAAAGATGAAGAAATTCAAGAAAACGGAGGACCCAGATTACCGGCCAGGCAGGGAAACCAATAACTTTTTTCCCAAAGCCGGCGTAATCTAAAACAGCCTGATAATCTTCTTTCATTGTAGTAAATTTTTTAGCACCAACATTGAAAGTATCATTGACTAATTTTTGATCACTAACAAGACAAGTCCAGATAAAATCAGTTAAATCTTCAACGTCTAGAAGCTGGTATTTGTTGTTTCCAGATCCGATCATGGGAAAGTTTTTTCCATCCTTTGCCCAATCATAAAAAAGAGCAAAAACGCCAAGCCTTTCTGGTCCGACAAAAGACTTCGGCCTAATGATGGAAACCGTTAATCCTTTATTCCGAAATTCTTGGCAAACTTCTTCGGCCATTATTTTCGCTTGACCATAAGGGCCGACGCCATCAAGCTTGTCGGTTTCAAATATAGGATGGTGTTCTGGTATGCCGTAGACTGCGGTTGACGAGATGTGAATGAATCTATCAACTCCTGCTTTTTCAGCTGCCTGAAGAAGATTACGTGTTCCCTCAATGTCGGTTGTAAAAATATCTTCCTTGGAATAAAGTGGCAAGGCAGCGGCAGTATGGATTACGGAGTTAACTCCAGACATGGCTTCAGCAACTCTTTTTTTATTACGAATATCCCCCTTAATGAATATTATTTTTTCTCTCTCGGGATAATCAAAATCAACCAAATCAATTACGGTTATGTTTTTTATCCCATGGTCCAATAATTTTCTGACCATGTTAATACCCAAGAAACCAGACCCGCCGGTGATCAAAACCCGCATTTGTTTTTTGTTTATTGATACCATTTTGCCATTTTTTTATAAAAAGAAACCGGCTACTCTTTCCCCTCAAAATTGAAGCTCTTGGCCGAGGATGTGTCTTGTTCGGTGTTCATAATTATTTTTACTTTATAACGCTGTAGTTTTTTTAGTAATCATCGAGTCCTTAATTTGCTCTGGAGATTTTTTAATATCCTTTAGATAAAAATCAACTGACACCAGCTTCCGGTAATCAAAAATCTTTTCTGTGAATTCAATTCCATTTAGGTGGTCATATTCGTGTTGGATCACGCGGGCCAAAATTCCGTCGCAAGTTAATCTAAATTTCTTCCCTTCCTGATCAAACGCCTCAATGGTTATTTCTTTCGGCCTTTTTACCGGCCCAAAAAGTTGCCCATTTAACACGCTTCCACAGCCCTCGTAAATAATACTTTCCTCTTTTGAGGAATTAAGGATAATTGGGTTAATATAAACTCTCAAAATATCAACCTGGTCAGCCATCCGAAATTTGGTTTCCCTTGGTTCGGTGACAAATATTTTCCAATTCTCTCCAATTTGCGGAGCGGCCATACCAATTAATTCGTTGGCCCTCATTGTGTCGATCAGATCTTGTATCACCTGCTTTACTGACGAATCTGTAAACTTTTCGACAGTTTTATTCGGAGCCTTAAGCCTAAGGTCGCCGATTTGTAGAGTGTCTCTTGTTGCCATAAGTGATTATTCAATCAATTTCTTAAAAAATATGCCTTTTTAAAAACGCTCTGCCCGAGCCAGATTTAAGATATTTTTCAAAATTAAAGGCGATATACTTGTCAGAAAAAGCAAAATAATTTACTAATTTTATTGGTCTCAAGTCTTTCGTAGCAGGAACATTCCCTTTTTGATGACGATCAATCCTGTCTCTCAAATTGTCAGTGCAACCAATATAGTTTCTATCGTCCGAACATTTCAAAAAGTAAACATAGTACACATCTTAATCAAACATCATTATAGACAACTTAGCAAATACTTCATCAAGCTAAAGGCGGACATTGTCTCGCCGTAGCCGAGCCGAAGCCCTCCTTCGTTCGGCAACGCCGAACTTCGGCGAGGCGAAGGCGGAGAGGGCGAGATTCGAACTCGCGGCCACCTTGCGATGACGCTTGTTTTCAAGACAAGTGCACTAGACCACTATGCGACCTCTCCCAAAAAATAACCTTCAATCCTCCTTCGCGAACTTCTTAGGCGGACATTGTCCGCCGAAGTCCGCTACGGCGGACGAAGGCGGTGTGTATTTGAAAATATCCGAACAGATTTCATTAACGGGCTCGGCGGGCGGAATTCCCCCCGAACTCCCCTTCCGCCCGCCTCGCCTTGCCTGCCCGACCGAAACTGAAAAGTGAAGGCGGGAAGCGGAAGCGAAAAGGACGATTTCGGGTCTTTTGCGGGCGGTAGCCCGCAAGGAAAATCATAACTGATTTTCCTCCTTGGCAGCAAATTCTTTCTGGAAAAACCCTAAAAGGATTCTTTCTATATCAGATAAAGTTTTGTACTTTTCAACCCACACTTTCTTATTCCCGCCTATCATTCCCGATAATCTTTTACCATCTTGTTCACGAAAAAGACAGAGAACAGGTTTCTTTCCTTCGGCTTTTCCAATCTCGTAGCCAACGCCCAAACTCGGCGTTGTAACCTCGGCGACTACAACATCAGATTCATTGAGCCAAGCCATGTCTCGTGTGTAGATAAAGTCGTCGGTGGGTCCATCTTCACCTCGAGCCGAAAAGGAGTTATCCCCCACATGTTCAGTCAAAACCTTTCCGTATTTTTCAAGTAATTTAATAATTCCCAAATAAAGCTCTTGGTCGTCGCGTCCACCTCGTATTGATCCTGCAAAATAAATTTTCATAAATTGAAATAGAGCTGTTTATTTTTGAAAGGAATCAGAGCAAGAACGACTGCCTCGGTATAATACTTTGCCCTGTCCACGACATTATCGGTTAAAATTCCAACTGCGCCATTTTCTTGCTTCGAGTTCGTTCTGCCAAAAACTATATCATCTGCATCACCCAGTTCTTTTCCTTGCTTAATAAGTTCTGCAACTCGTGGGGGTAAGAAAAACGTTCCGGTTCTTCCTTTGCCAAACCTGTTTTCTTTTGTTTTTACAACCACCCAAGCAAACGCTTCCATTTCAGAATTTTTTTCTTCAATACCCCCTTCAATACCAACAAAAAAATCGGCGTTCAGGTTGTTTTTATAAGCATTATTTGCCCTATTCCAAGCACCTTGAAACGCTTCCAAATCATTTTTGGGCTGGTCGCTCACTCCAGAAAGAACAGAAATACTCTCGATTTCGAATTGCTCGCTGGGAAACATTTTCTGAAAACCGTTCAGTGTGGCATTTATCTTTACCGGATTTTTTGAGGCGATGATTATTTTTTTCATGGTTCTTTATTTTACCAAGTCATCTAATGAGACGCCAAGTCCTTCGGCAACTTTTGTAATCGTTTGCAAAGAAGGATTTTGAATAACATCAGACTCAATTTTTGCAATCGTAGTATAAGGAATGTTTGCTTTTTTAGCTAAAGCGTCCTGCGTTAAATCTCTCTTCTTGCGCCATGCTTTGATTTTATCCCCAATTGTTTTACTTTTCTTGTCTTCCATAGTATGTTAGTATTATATTGATGGCTTTTATCAACTTACATAAATATACTAACATGATTGCTAACTTTTTACAATTCCGATTAAAGAAAAGCCCGCTTCTGGCGTTCCGCTTCGCGGAACAAAGATAAAAAATTCCAATTTGCGCTTAAAATCGGCTGGCGAGCCCGCGTAACGGGCGAGCCAGAAAACTCTTTTACCACTTGGCGGAGGAGGCGGGATTCGAACCCGCGAGAGCCTTTCAGCTCAAAAGTTTAGCAAACTTTCGGAATTGACCACTATCCGACTCCTCCATTATAAGATAGCAAGTTGCCTCAGTAGTCTTTCGTTATGTGAACCTACTATCCGCATATAATTCTTAACTTCTTGCTCATTATACAGCCATACTTTCTTGTTTTCTACCTTTGTTATTAACTTTGGTGTAAAGCCTAATTCCTCCAAAGTTTCCTTAACAAAAATCAATAATGGTAATGAACGATTAGTGAAACAAATTTTCTTATAACTGTACTGTTTTTTATTAACTTTGTATTTGTGAATAAATATTCCTCCATCTGTATCCATTAGTCCTCTGAGGCAAACAACTCGATAGTTTTTTTTAGACTTAATCCAACTTGGGACATCTACTTGTAACTTTACTTTGTTACCTACTTTTAAACCGATTTTAACCAAATATTTCGATAGTAATTCGCCGTTATAATAAAGGCAAACGGCGTTTTGGCTTTTCCTATTATATATTTTTGGTTCTTCCCCAAATAATCTTTTTCCGATTCCGCCTAAAAAAAAGGCGTATTCTTTGTCTTTAAGACTATTTAGAGTAATTTGCAGTTGACCCGTAGTTAACCCTCCGTCTCCTAAAACCACCCCGGTAAATTCTGCCAACTCCTCGTTATATTGTTTGGGAAATAAATATTTCTTTTTTAATGGAATTATTCCTTTTTCCCTTAAAATTGATAGTGTCTTTGCTCCCCCTTTCTTTCTTCCCTCCGTCGTCGCTGGGTTCCCATATTTTTTGAGACAAGCAAAACCACCAATTTTACCCTTCTCGCTTTTAAATTTTTTCCACCTTAACTCCATTTCATCGACTCGTTCAGGTAACTGAACATTAAATTTTGAAGAAAGATCTATTGCCGCTCTTAACCCCATACATAGTTTTTCCCTCTTCCAATCACGATAACTTCGAGGAACTACGCCGGCAATTTTCGCAAGTTCATCTAGTTTTAAATCACTTATTTCTTGAACTTTTAAAAGAAATTTTCTCTGTTGGCCAGAAATAAATTTTATACGATTTTCCATAACTGCTCTGCTTATCTTCTATTCTCCTCTTTCATCTCGCCACCGTCAATCCCCAAACCGTTTTTACCCCAGCTATTTTTAAAGTTTTAGTCGCTTCTTTCATTGTCGCTCCGGTTGTCCAGACATCATCAACCAACAAAACATTGGGTAATGAACCAGGAGCGGTGGCGCCAACTTTAAATATTCCTTTGACGTTTTCTTCTCTTTCTTTTTGGGTTAATTTTGTCTGGGAAGGGACACTTCTCGACCGAACAAAAATCTTATCCGAAAATGATAGGCTGAAGCAACTTGCCAGTCTTTTACCAAAGAGTGAAGATTGGTTAAAACCGCGAGAATGTTCTTTATACCAGTAAAGAGGTATCGGGATAATAACCGGTTTTTCTTCGCTAACAAACCTTTTCAAAACAAGCATTTCCTCCCCTCTTTTTTCCAGATCGCTTTTGATGATTTCCCAAAATTCGCTTTCTAAATCAGTTACCAATTTATACTTCAACTTATGGATTGCCCCCCGAACAATTCCTTCATAAGCAAACAGGGAAATTAAACCGTCCAAGGAATTTCTTGTTCGACAAAACTTATGTGTTTGGCCAAAAGGAGTCGGCCTTTCGCAAACCGGACAAATTTGCCTTACTCTTTTAATCGTAGTCAGACACTTAGGGCAAAAATAGTTCCCTGCCCTACCGCAGCTAACACAATGTTTGGGAAATACAAGGTCCAAAAGGCTCATTAAGCCAGTTTAGCACCAAAAATGTTAAAATTAAGCCATGAAGATTATTAACCGACGGGTAAATTTTGATTATCAACTTTTTGACAAGGTTGAGGTTGGCGTGGTCTTAAATGGTGCCGAAGTCAAGTCTCTCTTTGCCGGGAAAGCTAGCCTTGATGAAGCTTATGTAAAAATCGTTGACAACGAGGCTCTTTTGCTTAATGCCCATATTCACCCTTATGAATACGCCGATGTCAGGAAAATTGACCCGAAGCGCACCCGCAAGCTGCTCCTGCACAAAAAAGAGCTTTTGGGGCTCCAAAACAAAATGAAGCAAAAAAACCTTGTTTTAGTGCCTGTCATGTGGTATAATAAGGGCCGTCAAATCAAGCTCGAGATAGCCTTGGCTAAGGGAAAGAAAAAATGGGAGAAAAAGGAAGCCATAAAACGAGCCGATTTGGCCAGAGAAACGGAAGAGGAATTAAAAAACCGTAAGTAAACCACTCGGCAAGAAACGCGAGGTTTTAGAAAAGATTATTAAATCAATTTTTGGGTAAGATTTGAAGAAGATCTTGAAAATTACAACTTTGGAAAGTTTTTGGAAGAAAACCATAGGTTTCCTTCCATGACTGGGGATGACTGGTATCGACGGGGAGCGCTCTTTTAAAAATGCAAGCCTCCTTTGACTTAACAGGAGTAAAACAGAAGTCAAAAAAGAAAAGATACTTCTTACGAAGTTTCTCCTAATGCTGACAGCTTTGCTGTCAACTACGCTTTTGCGTAAATAGGCATCTAAATTGTTTTTTCTTGCCGAAACTTTTTGGGTGTAAACAAAGACAAGACGCAATGCCGATGGCGTCAAACACATCGGCACCAAGCTTTAGTTTGGCAACCTTTAACTTTCCAGGTTAACGGATCAGGTTAGAGGTAAAAAAGTTAACCTAAGCTTGTAGAAATTTTAAAATTGACTTTTCGGATTCCGGTTCAATTCCGGACATCTCCACCAATCGCCCCGCCTTTGGCGGGGCTTTAAGTGCAAAGTGCAAAATTCAAAGTGCAAAGTGAAAGTATTAAGCAAAAAGTTGTCTGAAGCTTTAAGCTTTGAGTTTACTTAATCCCAATCTCATAAATCTTCGTCCCGGAGAGAAGGAAGATTTTATTTATTGATTCTATTGCCACCAAATCGCTCGCCTCCTTTATTCCCTCCCAGACGTAAGAAGCTTTAAATTCGCCGTTTTTGGCAATCACATATATTTTTCCTCTACCTTTATCAAGAACATAAAGGTTTTGATCATCAACCGAGGTATAAATTTTAACTGGATCAACAAAACCCTCGGGCATTTTTGTCAAAGAAAAATCCTCCGGCTTGCTCAAAGTAAACTTGGAAATTTTATCTTTCTCCAAAATCCAAACAGAGCTATCAATTGCCATTGAGACTGACCCAGATAAATCTGGTGGCGTGCCCGAAAACCAACTTTTTCTTGTCCCGTAACCTTCTCCGCTAGCCAAATAGCGCCAAATATCGGAAGCTCCTTTATCCAACAAGTACAAATTTCCATTAAAGGAGGAAAAGCCAACAATTTCTTTCCATTCTTCGTCTTTGCTGATTTCCAAAGAAACACCTTTGTTTTTGGTGTCAACTTCGTTAATCCCTTTCTCACCAAAGACTAGGATTTTGCCGGCAAAAGCAGTCATAAATTTGCCGCTATTTTCGGAAAATTCCAAGACAACATGGGATTTCTTTTCTGTGTTCAAAAGATAAATTTTCTTCTTATCCGTATCTAAAATTGATAAATCTTTATCCAGTAAAGACAATGAGACACCACTTGCTCCATCGGTAATTAAGGAAAGATCCATGAAGACAGGCACTTCGGCAATAGCGGTCTCAACCCCTAAATCAGAGGAAAACTTTTCTATTTGTTCCTTCAGCAAAACCAGTTCTTGACTATTTTTCTTTAAAACCAACCCTTCTTCGATTAGCTGTTTTGCCTCAGCAATAAAAGTCTTTCCTTCTCCCGGGTCAACAGAATAAGCCTTTTTGCCCTGATTAAACTTTTCTTCTGCAAGACCGATTAAATTTTTGACCTTGTTCTGTTTTTTCTCTGCTGCTCTCTGCTTTAATCCAAAGCCAAGAGCTATTGCTAATAAGGCAAGTAAGGTAAGCGCAATAATAAAGAGGGTCTTTTTTCTTTTTTCTAAATCTGCTCTCCGAACAAAAAAAGATTTTCTTTGCGGCAATTTAATTTTATCTAAAATCTTCTCAAGAAAGTTGTCCCGCTTACTCTTGACTTCAACTTCACTCTCCCTTTCTTCAAACTGAGGAACTGAGCCGACCAAAGATGGCGGCTCTTTCTTAACTAAGGCCAAAATTACTGCGGCATCGGCCATGTTGTTACGGCCAAGAACAATTGGTGCCAGACTCTCAACCGCTTCTTCAGGAGAATTGCTTTCTAGCGCTGCTTTCATCACCCCAATACCAACAGCTTGGAAAAAATGCCCGCTCCCCAATAAAACCCAATCTCCCGCTTCCAAAATTCCGCTTCCTTTTTGCATTTGTCCTTCGCCTTGAAGAACAATTCCGAGCTTGTCTCCTCTTTTTAAAACAACCCTCCCTTGACCATAAATAGCCAGATATAAAACTCGACCAGAAAGTGAAGCGGCAACAATCTCTAACCCCTCATTCTCTCGTCCAACCTTGCCGACTGCCTCTCCTAATTTTTCAAAAGCACTTCCGGTCAAATCGCCATAATACTCTTCATGAAGTCTGCCTAAAATCTCCCGACCAAAAGCAACCGCCCCAATTCCTTCTTCTACCCCAGAAACAACCAGGACTGCCAGTAAATCCCCCCTCTTTTCTTTTTTTTCTCTGTCCTGAGGAAAGAAGGTGTGAACTTGAGACCAAAATCCATCTGCCGGGGTACCAACGATCTTCGAAGTTTCAATTGTAAACCCAGCACCACTTGCCGGCTCTTCTACAGAGGTTGCATTCTGTTGGTGCGGGGTAAAGGCAGGATCCATCTTTAACCTACTACAAAAAAAGTAGGGCTAGAAAAAAAACTGAAACTGAAAATAAAAAGAAAATCCAAGAAACTAGTCTCAAAGAATTAGTTAAAATTCCGGAAACTACCTCGGTCATTAATTTCACTTGACGAACAACAACAAAGGCAAAGATTGCATAAACGGCAAGACCCACAAGAACAAAGAGTTTCCCGATTAACCAGATATTAAAGTTTGCAATTGTGTTAATAAAGTTATCCATATCTTTAGTTCAAAGTCCAAAGTTAAAAGTTAAAAGTTGCGGTTATCGGTTAAAAGTTTTGATAACTTTGAACTTTGAGCTGTAACTTTGCACTTTGCACTTTGAATTTTAAACTAACGTACTCTTCCTTCGATTGCTTCGATTTTTTCCTCAGTTCTAAGCCTCTGTAAAATCTTTGCGACTTCTGACGGACTCGGTACTTTTTCAAAAACAAATTCTGTCACCTCCGCTGCTGTTTGTACTAAAACATCGCCAAAATTAAAAATTGCTCCAATCGCTCCGGAATTAGTAAAACTGACATCTTGAATTTTATCCAAATCAGCATCCGAGACCCGCTTGGTCGTGAGATTAATAAAGTCTACATCAACTATTCTTTCATCAGTAATAATCGTCATATTAAAAAACCAGGACAAGAATCTCTCAAAAATATACATCAAAAGAATTAGGTACCAAACTATCACGAACATCATTTGAAACCTGATCGGGAAAGAATCCAAAAGCGGGAAAGAACGCAAGACAACCGGCGCAAAAAAAAGAAGGGCTGCAATCAAAAACCAAGGAATGTTTGTAATCCAATGAGCTCTTAAAATCATCAATATATCTTCTTCCGGATCTTGGGTTTCAAACCTAACATTCGCCGAAGGAGATATCACCAAGGAAGAGAGTGAATGACCTTTTTGGGGAGGAAGAAAATCTCGGGCAATAACCTTTTGAGGGTGACTTTTCGTGAGTGGCCGAGAAACACTTTTCTCAACCGGCAGTTTAATGGCTGTTTTTGCAGAATAAAGTTCAGGCACTTTTCCTTAGTTCAAAGTTCAAAGTGCAAAGTTAAAAGTTTCCGAAACTTTAAATTTTAAACTGCAACTTTGAACTTTTAATTTTTAACTTTTAACTGAAGTTATTATACTTCACTTCCTCATCAGATTAAATAGGCTCGACTTGATACCGATTGCCCCGGGCGCTCTAAGATTGAAAACATATTTAAACTCCTCACCGGTAAATTCTTTCC
>Ga0210031_1002151_pt1 | contig 11913 bp, 7 predicted proteins | sample CryGeyCG2014_080_FD_185455 | JGI IMG/M metagenome (GOLD analysis project Ga0210031, IMG submission 185455) | Groundwater microbial communities from aquifer - Crystal Geyser CG03_land_8/20/14_0.80 (SPAdes) (version 2) | ecosystem: Environmental > Aquatic > Deep subsurface > Groundwater | place... | reverse complement strand
TTTTGGGGTTGGGAAGGTCCCGCACAGCTTGGCGTAATAATAGAAATTGAATCAGATTGATTTGTTAAACCGGTCTGTCCAATTGCTTTGATGTAATAGTTGTAACTTGTATTTTGCGTTAAACCAGCGCCATCATTGGTGTCGGTCCATGTTCGGGAAGTAAATTCGGCATCACCCTGGTTGATAGTTTTAATTAATATTCCGTCTCGATAAATTTCGTATTTGACAGTGACGGTAGTGTATGACCATTTTAAGGTAACATTCGGTAGATTATTTACTGCATTGCAAAACGAATTTAAGACAAGCCCCGGTTTGGTTGGCTGGCAAAGCGGCATCGTATTGGAATTGGTGGTATTTGAATAAGTGCTGCCGCCCGGACCAATAGCTTTTGCTTGCCAATTGTAACTTGATTGCCATTGGAGGCCGTTTGAAATTCTTGTCGCGCCAACCACGGTTCCGCTATTAACATAGTTTGAGCTATCAGAAATATTTCCCGAAGGTTCATCAAAATGCCAAAGACTAATAAGATTGTTTTCATTATTATAAACAGCTTGATGGTGTTCTTGAGATTCTGTTGCGCTCAAAACCCGACTGTAAAGCCTGATTTCATCAAGCGTCCCTCTGAAATAACCAGCGTATCCAAAGCCAATATATAATGTTTGGGTGCTGGCTACAGGATTGTATGAAGCTGACCAAGTTGCGGAATTTGCAAGAACTCCATTTTTATAGATTCTCATTGTTCTGGTTGCCATCTCTCTGGTGATAACGATATGAACCCATTTGTTGTTGGTAAAGATATTGGAAGTGACAAACGACGCATAGGAAGAACCATTGCCGTGAAAATAGCTTAAGCGGCCATCTGTTTCTGCAGTTAAACAAAATTCGGCATAATAAGCTTTGCAGATTGGATTTTGCCGACTAATGCTGATATTTGTCGGGTAAGCCCAGAATTCTATGGTTAAATCCCCGGTCAAAGGAATTGCAGGGTTGCCTAAATTGACATAATCATTGCCGTCAAAGCTTAAAGCATTACCAAATCCCAAATCGCTATAGGAAGTAGCGGTCGTATTGGCGACAGCAACTGCGCTACGAAAAACATCATAAGACGTAGCATTTGAAGCTGAAGTCCAAGACAAATCAGCTCGCGGATATGAGCCCTGACAATAAATATTTGGCTCAGACAACGTAAAGGTTCCGGGAGCGGAGCAGTTATAAGTAGTGATTGCTGGCTTCCAGCCTTGGGTTGAGCGTTGGGTATCTGTATAACCGACCGCTTCAACTTTGTAGGTGTAAGAAGTTTGAGGTAAAACCGCTGTGTCTTGCCAACTAGTGGTTGAGGTGCTGTAAATTATTTTAATTGGATTGGTCAGGCTCCAATCTTGACGGAAAATTTCATAGCGAGCGGTGTTGACACCATCGGTAACCCAAGAAAGATTAACCACCGGGTTATTGCCCGAACAAGTTGGGGTAACAGTAACGCTTGGTGTCGTTGGCAAACAAGAGTAAGTCGTGATATAAGGGATATTTGATGAAGTAGGAGAAACACCCGACGGTCCTTTAGAAACGATTTTGTAATAATAAGAGGTGGAGACAGAAACATTGGTATCTTTCCATGTCCGAGAAGTAAATTCAAGGGCAGTTTTGTCAAAAGTTATTAAAAGAGAAAGGTTGATGGCAGAAGGACCTCGCCAAATCTCATAACTCTCTGTATTGGTTGTTTCGGTCCATGAAAGGTTAACGTATGGCTTTCCGGTTTCACAGCCTGGAGATAAAGAAAGGGTGGATTGTGAAGGCTGCGCGCAACTCACAGAGGTAATTGTCTGTGAATTGAGAGAATCGGTAAAAGTGCCGCCTTTGCCAAAAGCAGTCACCCTGTAGGTATAAGAATAGCCACTTTCTACTCCGCTATCTATAAAAGAAGTTTCTAATAAATTAATGATTCCTACTTCGTTGCGGTAAAGAGTGTAATAGACAATATTATTTGAAGAAGTCCAGGAAAGAGAAATTCGCGAGTCACCGCTCACGCAATAAGCTGAAGCTGGATTTAATACCGGCGCCGGCGAAGGCGAAATAAGAGTTGTGCAATCAATATCTTTGGAAACAAGATCTGACACAAAACTCATTGGCGGAAACCCAGCCACACTGCCTTCAACTTTATAGCTATGAGTGCAGATTTTTCCAGGGCAATCCCCTTCAGGAACAGGAGAAGGATCAAGATAATCAATATAGCTTTTTATATTTTTTGGCACCTGATAAGTGCGGCCATCGCTCCTGAAAATATTATAGTGGTCAACTCCCATGGTAACGGTCCAGGAAAGACGCATTTCCGGATTCAAAAGACCTGAACTATTACAAACGCTTTCTACTTTTAAATAAGGAGAGCAACGAGAAATATTAGTTGATTGAATTGAAGAATCCTTTTGGTCTGTCAGCCAAACAGCTTTAACGTAATAATAAATTTGGCCGCCTTGAGCATAAGCCGGCAAACTTTCAACCAAATTATCAGTATAGCTCGCTCCAGTCACCGTATTTAATAAAGAAAAATTGATTTCTGACTGGGCCTTCCGATAAATCTGATAATTTTGAACGCCCAGAAGACTATTCCAAGAAAGATTATTTCTGGGTCCGCCCGGCGCTTCTGTGGCGCAATTGGAGATGACTGTCAAAGTCGGCGGACAAGCAGGCGCCTGCGCCGGAGCAGTTTCGGAATCGCGTACGGTACCGTCTTGCCAGACAGTTTTTATTAGATAGTTGTAATTTTTCGTTCCTTCAAGGTTTGGACCGTCATCAAAATTAGTATTTGAAGTTTGGCTAATTTGGACTCCGTCCCGATAAACTTCATAACGGCTAAGGTTTCCTGAAACACTGCTCCAGTTCAAAGATATGCGGGGACCGTCTGCCTGACAGGAAGGAGCAAGCGATAAAAGAACCGCCGGACAATAAAGAGCTGGGACCTGAACTTCGTTAGAAAAATAAACATCGCTTCCGCTTTCTGCTTTTATTTGATAAAAATAAGCTTTATCGCTGACAATATTATTATCCGGAAAAAAAGTGTTTGAAATGGGTCCGGCAATTTGAGTCAAAGTATATTCGCTGGCCAGTCTTCTTAAAATATAATAACTTGGATTGATAACGTCTGAATTCCAAGTCAGATTTATCGAAGGACCGATGCAGGAAGTGCCTGGCTCATTTAAGACAACAGTTTCCGCTTTAACAAAAAATGGCCAAAGTAAAATAAAGGCCATTATAAAATAAAAAGGAAATTCCAATAAAAGTGATTTTTTATTCTTAAATCTCATTTTTCTTAAAAATCCGCTACTCGAAGAACATTCGTTCTTCACCGAGCTTTCGCGTAGCGAAAGGAGAAGAAGAAATCTTCTTTGACTCCACCCTTCGCTGTGCGGCTCGGATATTTAATTTTTTAACGCGGTAAAACCCGGATTTGAGTTGCTTCAAATTCCGGAGACTGAGAAATGTCCTGATTGGAAATCACTTCAATATAATCTTTGACTTTGAGGTCCTTGAAAAAAATATTGGTTTCTTGAGGCGTTTTCTGACTTGTGCCTTCTTGAGCCACAAAGGTTAAACGGCTGAATTTAGTATTAGAGGTAACAAAAACTTTTCTTGATTCAATCTTCTGAGTCAATTGACCTTGCTCATTTAATTGAGGAATACCCGCTTCTAAAATAAGGGAGCTTTTTTCTAATTCTTTAATTGGCCCGGCTAAATTATACAAAACTGTGGGTAAGGTAATCTTAGGCGGCTCTTCTTTTTTAGACATTTCTTTTTCCTGCAAAAGCAACTGCTCTCTCGTATTCTTATAAATAGAATCGCCAAAATAAATCAGCATCAGAAAAATAGAAAGAATTAATAATGCTCCAATCGCTCCTAAAATAATTTTCAGAAAATTTTTTCTTTGTGGCTGATTTTGGTATTGTGGCTGGTTTTGGTATTCCATTTTTTGTTGGCTTATCTAATACTATCTTAACCTATTTTTAAAGAAACAGGTGTTTATCCGGGAGCACAAAAATGTCCTCCCGGGTTTAGATTAGCCAGATTTTAAAAGTGATTATCGCCATCTTAAATAACAAGATTAGTTTATTTTAACACAATTTTAAAAAATGTTAGTCAATCGCTGTCCGCAAATCAGCAATTTTGGCGATTTCTGAACTCATCGCCCGCAAATGCTGTTTATTTAATCTATGAATATCGTTTTCACCGCAAGCACCGGCAATCATTTTTATCTCCTCGGTACAATTTTTAATAAAACTGGCAACATTTCGGGAAGCAGTTTCAATATTTAATTTTTTCCTCAATTCTGGATCCTGAGTTGTAATTCCATACGGACATTTCCCTAAATAACACAATCTGCAATAAGTACATCCCATCGCTACCAAAAGGGCAGTCCCGCAAAAAACTGCATCGGCGCCCAAAGCCAGGGCTTTGGCAAAATCCCCTCCCTTATTTAATCCGCCGCCAATCCATAATTCCTGTTTAGCTCCTATTTTATCTAATGTTTCCCTGGCTCGAACCAAAGCGGCTATTGTTGGAATTCCAACTTCGTTTAGCATTACTTCCGGAGCCGCTCCTGTTCCTCCTTCCATGCCGTCAATCGCAATAATATCGGGATTGGCCTCCACTGCTAATTTAACATCATCTTCCACGTAGCCAGCGGCTAATTTTAAAATAATCGGCACGCCACCAGTCAATCCTCTCAACCATTCAATTTTGTTTTTTAAATCTTCAACGTTTTTAATATCAGGGTGGTAAGGCGGCGAATGAACATCTTTTCCCCTTTCAACTTTTCTGACTTTGGCAATCTCTTCAGTAACTTTCTCAGCAGGAAGTAACCCGCCGCTATTACCATTTAAACAAACTTTGCCGTTTCTTTTTATAATTAAAGTGTGACTCTTATCTAATTGTGGGCAATAAACAAAGCCTTTATAATTGACTTCTTTTAAAGTAGCTTCTTTTTGCCAACTTTTAGTTTTGGGCTTACTGCTTAATCCGTGCCACAATTTCCCAGAACGAATATCGATATCATATGTATTTTCATCCTTGGTTATTCTAACAGTTTTTCCTAACTTAAATGCGATTTCAGCTATATGATTCATCAAAGTTTTAGAAGATGTGAAATAAGTCCTTAGGTTTCTGTATCTTCTACCTTTTCTTATTCTTCCATCGCCTTTTATTAAAGTTTCAAGAAAAAATGAAAGATATTCTGTAGGGAGGTTTCTTATCCATTTAGGAACTCTTTTCTCTTCTGATCTATTACCAAATTCTTTTTCCACAAATTCTCCTATCTGTTTAGAATAAATTACAATTTTAGTTGGTCTCTCCCTAAAGTCAATCTTCATTTTTAATAAAAGATTTTTAATTTCTTTTCTATTTCTTTTTTTAGTCTGAGCAATTTCAATTCTTCTATTTTCACTAAAAAAGCCTTCTGAAATAAACCAGGCTGAAAGTTGTAACCATTCTTTCAAAGGAAACGAAATATACTCTTTTTGATGCCAAACTGTTTTAGGAATTTTAGGAATCTCAATTAAAGAAGGGCTTAGAGTAGGATTATGGCTTTTTGGATTCCAGTCAAATTTCTTAGAAGTTCTTATCTCACATCTTTCCAGAGCTTCTTTTGCCTTTATAAATTTCCAACCCTTAGAATGCCTTAATTTAATCGGTAAATTATGATCAGGTGTAACTAAAAAATCGATAGATTTCGATTTTGCATGAATCATTTCTCCGTTGTGAAAATATTTATAGGTTTTTACTACATTAGCAAGCTCAAACTCATTAGTCTCAGGGTTTACTGACCAAACTTTCTCTCCTACTTCGACATCTTTTACATTTTTAAATCCTTCTTCAGTAAATATTTCATGGTCTGGAGTATAACATCCTGGTTTTGCCCCTTGACCAATTTTTATTTCTATCGCATCCGCTTTTTTCAAAATCTCTTCTGTAATACCAAACCGCCCTGTACTGTATTGTATGGTTAAGAATTTGGCGAATTCTCTTTCTTCCGGCAACATTCCTCCTTCTCCGGTATTGGCGATTGTTCCTGCCATCTTTGAAGCTTTAGCCAGAGCGATTTTTGCCTCTTTACTCAAAGCGCCAAAACTCATGGCTCCAATGATAATCGGGGTGTCAATTCTAACAGGTTTTCTGCTTGTCTTTCCGATTATTGTTTCTGAACTGATTTTTTCCCGATAATAATCCACTGGTCTTTTTGATAATTGAGCCGGTAAAAAGACCAGTTCATCAAAACTGATTCTCCCAAATTTTTTGCTTCTTCCGCCGGAAACCGGCACGCCTTTAACTCTTTTTTGAATTTCTTTTAACCATTCTTCATTCATAATTCTTTTAAATTAATGCCATAATAACAATTCCTGCTAAAAATGTCAAAAAATTGATGGCAGATTTTTTAACATTGCTTTCATCTTTAATTTGAGGAATCAAATCAGAGACCGCAATGTAAATAAAACCACCCGCCGTAAACGGCAAAAGAAATAAAATACCGCCCCCAATTTCTTTGACCAGAAAATAACCAATTATGCCGCCTAAAACTGCGACTATTCCCGAAAGAAAATTTAAAAATAAGGCATGTAATTTTTTTAGGCCTCCATAAATTAATACGCCGTAGTCTCCAATCTCTTGCGGAATCTCGTGTAAAATAATGGCCAAGCTCGTGATTAAACCAAGTGAAAAATCAGCCAAAAAAGAAGCCGCAATCACCAAGCCGTCAATAAAATTATGAAGACCGTCGGAAATTAAAATTAAATAAGAAAATGAGGAGATTTCCGGATGAGAAGCGCTGTGATGGTGATGCCAGCCGATAAATTCTTCCAAAATAAAGAAAGTGCAAAAACCAAAGATTAAATATAAAAAAATTTTAAAAACAGCTTTTTCCTCAATTCCAATCTCGCTTACGGCTTCGGGAATTAAATGCAAAAAAGCTCCCCCCAGCAAAGCGCCAGCCGAAAAAGAAACCAAATACATCAAAATTTTATTTAATATTTTTTCTTTTAAAAATAAAGTCAAAGCCCCGACAAAAGAAATCAGGCTGATAAAAACCGTCGCCAATAATATCCAAATAAAAGTAACCATAAAAAAGAGGTATTTTTTATTCTACCTTGTCCGTCCGAAGCTCGCAAGCGCAGTAAGATTAAAAAAACCGCCCGGTCGGCGATTTTTTAAAAGCCTTTTAAATCGGTTAATTATTCATACCTTAAGGCATCAACGGGTTTTAACTTGGCGGCGCTACGCGCCGGAAAAAAGCCGGAAAGACAGCCCACTCCGAAAGAAAATAGCAAACCGAACAAAATTATGCCGGGAGTAATTGAAGCCTCAATATAAAATACCGGGTGAACTTGACCAACGAGCTGAATCAATTTTGCCAAACCTAATCCTGGAATCATTCCGCCTAAGCCGCCAATCAAGCCGATAATTCCTGATTCTATCAGAAAAATCAAAACTATGGTTTGATTTTTGGCGCCCACTGCCTTTAAAATTCCGATTTCTTTGGTTCTTTCCCTGACCGAGGTGTACATTGTATTCATAATACCAATACCCCCAACCAAAACAGCAATACTGCCAAAGGCAAAAATTACCGCCTGTAATATTCCCATAATATTGCCCACAATGCTACCCATTGCCTCTGAGGTTAAAACGGAAAAAGAGTTCCCCTCCTCGCCTTTCCGCTTTTTAGCATTTTCTTCAAGGTTGGCTTTTATTCTTTTTGCCACTTCATCTGGTGAATACCCAGAAGCGATTTTAGCTACAGCTTGAGGCGCTCCTTTTTTTTCGCCTGTAATTGAACGGAAAATATCAATATCAATGGCAACCATAGAATCATCCTGTTTGCTTCCTAATGATTTTAAGATGCCGACGATTTCAAATTGCCTGCCTTTGATGGTAATCATTGTATTTATTTTCAAGTCGCGGAAAATGTCTGTCGGCACCAAGCTGCCCACCACCGCTTCCCGCTTGCCAGCTACGGGCCAACGGCCTTCAGCTATTTCCATACCCATATCTTCTTTATATATATTTAAAGCATTTCTTATGTCCATCCCGTATACAATAGCTGTTTTGCTTTCACCCTGATATTTTATTAGCTCTCCCTTATAAGCATTGGGTATGACTACTTCCACTCCCTCGGTTTTTTTGATAATATTTAAATCTTCCTCGCTTAACTCAACCCCGCCCATCATGGTGGTCATTATATCGGAAATATTTCCGGGCATAATCATCACAATATCCGTACCCACGGCTTTTAATTGCTGCAAAACCGTGTTTTTCAATCCTTGGCTCAAAGAAAGCAAAGACATTATCAAAAACACGCCAATGACAATACCCAAAATCGTCAACCAGCTCCGAAGCTGTCTGGTTCTTAAATTTTTGATGGCGATTTTGAAATATTCTTTCAGCATATTATTTTATTTATTATTTCCCCACAGTACTTTTTCTTGCGCGAAATGGTTTGCCGCTATTTGCCCGTCTTTAATGTTCACGACTTGGTCGCTGTAATTGGCAATGGTCGGATCATGAGTGACCACCACAATGGTTTTTCCTTCGTTCTGGTGGAGATTGACTAAAATTTCCATAATCTTTTTACCGGTCGTTGAATCCAGATTTCCGGTCGGCTCGTCAGCCACGATAATTTCCGGGTTATTAGAAAGAGCTCTGGCAATGGCAATTCTTTGCTGCTCTCCTCCTGAAAGTTCAGTCGGCCGGTGAAAAATCCTCTCTCCCAACCCCAAAGAATTAAGAAGAAATTTAGCTCTTTCTTGCCTTTCTTCTTCTGATTTTCCCTGGAAAATCATCGGCATCATCACGTTTTCCAAAGCGCTAAGATTCGGCAATAAATTAAACTGCTGAAATATAAAACCGATTTTCTGGCCTCGGTTTTTAGCTAATTCATCTTCAGACATTTGGGAAATATCTCTGTTGTCTAAAAATATCTTTCCTCTGGTCGGCAAATCCAGGCATCCAACCATATGCAGCATAGTTGATTTTCCAGAGCCCGAAGGGCCCAAAATTACAACAAAAGCACCTGGAGCAACCTCCAGGCTTACATCTTTCAAAACCGCCAGTTCTATTTTTCCAAATTGGTAGACCTTCCAGACATTTTCCAATTTTATTAGAGCTCTTTCTGCCATTGTTTTACTTCAAAATTACTTCTTCGCCTTGCTGGAGCCCGGAAATTACTTCTACCAAATCATTGCTTCCTTGCAAACCTATCTGAATTTGCCGCTCTTCATTTTTTCCATCTTTTAAAATCTGGACAAATGCTTTATCATCCTTTTTTCCAATCGCTGATTTGGGAACAGTCAAAACATTCTCTTTGGAATCAGTTTTAATGGTAATATCAGCGGTCATGCCGGGTTTAATTTCCCGGGGAAATTCTTCAAAATAAATATTAACTTCGTAATATACTACACCGTCAATTAATTTCTCAGCCGGATCTATATTAAATACTTTTCCTTTGAATATTTTATCAGGAAAAGCGGTCAGTTTTATATCCACGGGATTATCTACCTTAACTTTAACGATGTCTTCTTCATAAATATCAGCTGTTATTTGAAAAGGAACCGAAGGTAAAAAAGAAATTATGCTTTCCGTCGCCTTTGCTATCTCTCCTTCTCTTTTTTCTATTTTTATTATTTTTCCGTCAGCCGGGCTTGAAAGAACACCTTCCTGAATTTGATTTTGCAAAAGAGAAATTTTAGCTTCTGCCTGTTGAACTTTAGAATAAAACAAACTGTTTGTTTCCTCGGTCAGCTTATTTTCAATCTCTCTTGTCAGCTGTTCGGCGTTGTTGATATTGGCCGTATTGTTGGTTTTGACCGTTGAAATATTCTGTTGGGTGTTTACAACCGAAGTATAGGCAGTATTAATGTATGTTTTATGATTGTCTAACAGAATTTCATCGGTGCTTGAAACAATGTTATAATAACCGCTTTTTTCTATCGTTTCCCTGATTGTCCCCAGAGAATTTATTATTTTAAAAAGCGCATCCTTGGTTTTTGAAAGAGCTGTGTCTATGTTTTCATCGACTTTCGGGGCAGCGTTGATAATCTCGCGGTGATATTTTATTTCCTCAAAAGCAATTCTTATAATTGCTTCATTATCTGCAATAATAATGCTTTCTTGATCTCCCCGCTCAAAATAATCGCGTTTTATAGAATTAACCAAATTGGAAGCATTATAAGCCTTAACATAATAATCTTCCAAATTAGTGACGGCGTTTTGGTAAGCGTTTTTCAGCCCTTCCTCTGCTATTTTCTTAACATCTTCAAGAGAAATATCGGTATTCAATTTTTCTGCCTGAATTATTTGAAGGCCGGCCTGCGCCTCTTTTAATTGAAGAATAATTTCTCCAGTATCCAATTTTGCCAGCTCTTGGCCTTTTTTTACTTCATCGCCTGATTTAACGGAAATTTTTTCAATTTTTCCTGAATTCTTAAAACCCAGGCTTATCTTGTCTCCCATCTTAACGATTCCGGTCTCAGAAATTTCCTGGACTACATTGGCTCGAGAAACCTTAGCCAAAGAGTATCCATTTTTTTCTTTTTTCAAAAAAATAAAATAAGAGGCGATAATGATTATCACCAAAATAATAACACCGACAATGATTCTTGTTTTTTTCATAAAATAGAATTTATTTAGTTAAGTGTTTGAATTTAGCAAGTTTTTTGTCAAACTCAGAAATCATCTTCCCAAAACGATTTGCAGGAATAAAAATCACTGCTTCAGAATGGGCAAAAAAAACTATAAATCTTTCTCCGTTCTTTACTCTTAGCCTCTTCCGAATTTCGGCTGGAATCACCACTTGTCCTCGCTCGCCAATGGTAGCGGTGCCAAAAGAAGTTATATCTTGGAATGGTTTTGTTCGCATAGGTTTAAGGTATGATTTATATGAATTATACTACCTTTCTTATTTTAACCAACCAGAAACCAATGTCAAATCCTTATTTCGTTTTCCAGTGTTTAAAGTAAATCAGCTTAACAATTTCGCTAACAAAAAAATAACTGAAAACCAAAGACAGAACAATTAAGATGTTGGGCAGGGCCGGAGAAACAAAATGGAAAGCATCTCTGCCGAAATTAGTAAAAGGTAAAAATATTGTTAAAAAGACCGTCAGGAAAGAAATAAACAATAAAGAAAAGCTGGGAATTTTTGTTTTCAGAAAAAAATGGGAAGTTCTGATAGAAAATATTAAGAAAATTTCTGTCAAAATGCTTTCAATAAACCAGAGCGTCCGAAGTAAACCAGGGTCGGCTTTATGGAAAATACCGAAAAAAATAAAATCAAAAATTGTACTTACCAATGCCAAAAGAATAATCAGCGAAATTAATTTATTCAACCGATATAATTTTGGTTTTCTCAGTTCTCCGGCATCCACCTTGTCTGACGCAATGGAAATTAAAGGAAAATCTGATAAAAGATTGACCAACAGAATTTGAATAGGCAGCATTGGTAAAAATGGAATGGCTAAAGAGATAACGGCAATTGAGTAAAAGTTGCCGAAGTTTGAAGCCAAGGTGCATTTTATATATTTATTAATATTGGAAAAAATATTCCTTCCCTGAAAAATTCCGTCAATGATTATTTTTAAATCTTTTTTCAGTAAAACTATATCGGATGCTTCCCGGGCAACGTCAGCCGCTCCTTTGACCGCCACGGCTAAATTGGCAATTTTTAGGGCAGGAGCATCGTTAATTCCCTCTCCTAAAAAACCAACTTCATATTTTTTTTGCAAGGCTTCCACAATTTTGTATTTTGTCTTGGGGGATAACCTGGCAAATACTGAAAATGTATCACAAGTCTTTTCAAAATCTTCACCGGATAAAGAATCTAAGTTGCTTCCCAATACTACTTCTTCAGCATCTTTAATCAATCCTATTTCTTTAGCTATA
>Ga0210031_1002145_pt1 | contig 11927 bp, 10 predicted proteins | sample CryGeyCG2014_080_FD_185455 | JGI IMG/M metagenome (GOLD analysis project Ga0210031, IMG submission 185455) | Groundwater microbial communities from aquifer - Crystal Geyser CG03_land_8/20/14_0.80 (SPAdes) (version 2) | ecosystem: Environmental > Aquatic > Deep subsurface > Groundwater | place... | reverse complement strand
ACCTTACAAAACCCGAATCAAATAAAGAACTGATGTTTTGCGTTTTGGGAACGATAATTTAAATGTTTCCCGAAATGCTTATAAATGGACAGGTGGAAAATGAGTAAAACGCAAAAGTCCAGTAAAGAATTTATCCAATCACTGGAAAAAAGAACAGTTTCAGCACTTATAGATGTTCTGCTCTCAGAAACAGACAAAAAAATACTGTTTGAAATCTTAACAGAAACCGCAAAAAAGATTGGCATAAAGCCTTCTTACATATTGAATCACACAGCAGATGCGCTGGCATCAACTGAGGACACAATACTTCCTCTAATGGAAACAGTTTTTGGTGTTGTTGACAAAAAAACATCAAGTGAAATAACACTCAAAGCAGCAGAAAAACTCGGTTTAAATGTTTTTGATGAATGCATAAAAGAAAAAACAGTGGAATGGACAACAAAAACATGGACAGAAACAATAGCCAGGTTTGTGTTCAACCCACAGGGAACAGGTATTGTTTTTTCAGAGATATCAAAAGACAGGATTGTAGCCCATGTCATCAAATGCCCAACACCTGGAAGGGCGAGTAAAGCACCACACCTCACATGCCCATTCTCCTACGGCTACGCCAGAGGGCTGTGGAAAAAAGCATTCCCTGACGGTGAACTGCTAATGGCTGGAACAATGGCACATGGCGCTCCAACCTGCGAGTTTATCTTCCATGTGAAAGCAGGTAAAGAGCATGCTGATATGAGAGAAAAAATTAAAAAATATCTTGCAAAAGAGGAAGAAATGAAACTGTTATAACATTTAACTGCAAAACATTAATTATTTTGGATCCCCATGTCTTTAATGGTAATCATGGCTGATGAATACCCTATGGACTGGTTTGAATTTGACAAACTATGCTATTCCCTCGCTGAAAAAATAACAAACGATAATACTAAACTTGATAACATTCTCTGCATTGCGCGTGGGGGTCTTGTCATTGGTAGGATAATGTCAGACATTCTTGGTCTGCCTTTGCATGTCATGTACACGCAGAGGTACAAGAAAGGAACAAAGGAAACATATAAATCCATAATGCTGACAGGCATAACAGGAACAAGTCTTTTGGGGGGGAATGTTTTGATTACAGATGACATAACAGATGAGGGAATAACAATGAAGGCTGTTGCAGAAAAAGTTAAAGACATGGATGATGTGAGAAATGTGAAAACAGCGGTTCTTGTACACAAACCAAGGTCAATATTCAAACCCGACTACTATGCAAAAGTGACGGACAAATGGATTATATTCCCATACGAGGTATGCGAGTACAATAAGCTGAAGGCGCTGGAGGATAAAAAAATCTAAATTATCTAATTATATGTGTTCCTGTTTTGTTTTTCAGCGCATCACCAATGCATTCCGGTGAGGTTATGATTACTTCTTTACCACCTTTTTCAAGGAATCTTATCCCTGCCTCTATTTTTGGTCCCATGCTTCCGGGTGGGAAATGCCCTTCTGATAAATATTTTTTCGCATCTTTAACAGTCATTCTGTCAATCCCTTTCTGATTTGGTTTGTTGTAGTTCAAAAACACCTTTTCGACGTTTGTTGAAATCAGAAGAAGCTCAGCGTTTATGTTTGATGCAAGAAGTGATGATGCTAAATCCTTGTCAATCACAGCCTCAACGCCTTTCAAAAAATTTTTTTCCTTTACAACAGGTATCCCTCCGCCACCCACAGCAATCACAATAACATCATCATCAACAAGTTTTTGTATAACCTCATTCTCAACAATCTCCAAAGGCTCAGGGGAGGGAACAACCCTTCTGTAGCCCCTTCCGGCATCCTCGATAATGTCCCATTTTTTCTCTTTCCTGTATTTTTCAGCATTTTCCTTAGAATAGAATGAACCAATCGGTTTTGTGGGTTTTTTGAATGCAGAATCATTTCTGTCAACCACCACCTGCGTAACCACTGTTACTACAGACTTTTTTATTTTTCTCTTTTTTAACACATTACCAAGCGTCTGCTGGATCATGTAACCCATACTGCCCTGTGTGTTTGAATCACAGATATCCAGTAATAAAGGATACAAAATCTCCTCAGTTTTTTCAGACATCAGCAGCATATTTCCAACCTGAGGACCGTTTCCATGGGTGATTACCAGCTCATAACCCATCATAATCATGTCTGCAACATGCTCGGCTGTCTCAATCGTGTTTGCAAACTGCTCTTGTATTGTACCCTTCTGCTCTGCCCTTAGAATAGAGTTTCCACCTATGGCAATTACCGCCTTCTTTCCCATGCTGACGTAATACATTTAATTCCTTAAATCTTTATCCAAACTTCCCAGTTTACTAGTCGCAATAATTTGAGCGTCTGCTAGACTGAGAAGTTTGCCAATCAGCCGATAATAATATATTCCAGAATGCTATTTGAGGTTTGGTGATAGAATGGTTGAGTTCAAGGCAGTAGTTTCCGACCCTAAAACCGGGAAGTCGTATCAGGTAAATGTCACAGGACATTATGCGAAGTCATTGATTGGGAAAAAAATCAATGAAGAGATAGATGGAATATTTATCAACCTCCCAGGATACAAACTTGTTTTAACAGGTGGCTCCGACAAGGATGGTTTCCCTATGAGAAACGACCTCAGCGGCCCCAGGAGGAAGAGGTTATTACTTGCAGGCGGGGTAGGATTTAAACCAACACATGAGGGGATCAGGAAAAAAAAATCTATCAGGGGCAACACAATTTCCCAGGATATTGCTCAGATAAATATGAAGATAAAAATACATGGCCCTAAACCAGTTGAGGAAAGCCTCAAGGCAACGGAGGAAAAAAATAAATGAGTAACCAGAGACAACCTGAAATAAACATAGGGATGGTAGGACATGTCGATCACGGAAAAACCACGCTGACAAAAGCACTTACTGGTAAATGGGCTGACAGACATTCTGAGGAAATAAAAAGAGGCATATCAATAAAACTTGGTTATGCCGATGCTAATTTTTACAAATGCCCTAAATGCAACGAGCCAGAACGTTATACAATCCACGATAAATGTAAATTATGCGGTGAAAAAACAGAACGGTTAAGAGCAGTATCATTTGTGGACTCACCAGGACATGAAACCCTCATGGCAACAATGCTTTCAGGCGCATCCATAATGGATGGGGCACTACTGCTCATAGCAGCAAATGAAACATGCCCGCAGCCGCAGACAAAGGAGCATTTAATGGCCCTAAACATTCTCGGGATAAAAAAGATTGTGATCGTGCAGAACAAGATAGACCTTGTTGATGAAAAACATCTTATGGAAAACTATGGGCAGATAAAAAATTTTGTGAAAGGAACGGTTGCTGAAAATGCACCGATTATACCAGTATCCGCACAGCATTTCGCAAACATAGACGTGCTCATTAAGATGATTGAGGAAACAATACCTACACCGAAAAGGGATAAAGAGAGCAATGTAAGGATGCATGTAGCACGTTCTTTTGATGTTAACATGCCTGGCAACAGGGTGAACGCACTTGTCGGAGGCGTGATCGGGGGGACACTGAGTCAAGGCAGACTGAGTATAGGAGACAAAATCGGAATCAGCCCATGCAAGAAGACTGACGAAAAAGGCAGAGAGCTGTGGGGGCCTGTAATCACAGAGGTTACCACATTAATATCTGATGGGAAGAAAATGAAAAGTATAGGACCTGGGGGGTTAATAGGTGCTGGCACAACATTGGACCCTGCAATGACAAAATCAGATGCGCTTGCCGGGAAAATAGCAGGCGCACCAGACACATTGCCTCCCGTGCTTGACAAAATTGTGATAGAGGCGAATCTCCTTGAGAGGGTTGTCGGAAGTGCTGAGGATTTAAAGGTTGAGAAAATTAAAACAAGAGAAGTTCTGATGCTGAATGCTGGAGTAACCACCACCGCCGGCGTTGTTACATCTGCAAGGGAAAAGGATGCAGAAGTAACCTTGAAACTTCCAATATGTGCTGACAAGGGTCAGAGGATAGCTATCAGCAGAAGGATTGGCGGAAGATGGAGGCTCATAGGCTACGGAATAATAAAATAGTAGTTAGGGGCAAGTAGATGCGACGGAAAAATGCAAAGCATTTTTCCTAGCATTTTAGGAAAAGCCAAAGGCTTTTCCGTAAAACAGGGGTTAGGGATTTCCTAGTCCCTAGCTTCTGCAGATTATTCACAATTTGCATATTACGGAATTTGCTTTGCAAATTCCTAATATCTCAGGAAAAACGCTTTGCGTTTTTCCGTGAGAGGAGCGAGGAATTGTCAAACAATTCCGAAGCTACTAATCCCTAGCTACTTGATGAGGAAAACATGATTGTCATACTTGACTCAAATGCTTTGATTATGGTTTTTCAGTTCAGGATAAATCTTGAATCAGAACTGAACAGGATTCTTGGGAGTTATGAGATAGTTGTGCCTTCAACAATAAAAAAAGAGTTGAAAACTTTGAAAGATAAACATGCGAAAATTGCATTAAGTTTTTCAGAAAGATACAGAACAATAAGCGCAAATGGCAACCCTGATGATTCAATCATTGAACTAGCGGAAAAAGAAAAAGGTGTTGTTGTAACAAACGACAGAATATTGAAAAAAAGACTCAGGGAAAAAAACATACCTGTTGTTTATCTCAGAGGAAAAAATCATTTGGAGATTGAAGGAAGGGTGTAAAATCATTGTTATCACTTACCAGGAGAAGCAGAGTGAAAATAGATATGATAGACGCCAAAAAAACTGAAGAAAGCACAAAAGACTAAAACAGAAATTACGCAAAGCCAAACTTCGTATGAAAAAGAGAACGATGTTGTAAAGCCTGTCTCACATAGCAACCCAAAGAAGATAATCCATATACTTATAATTAAACCATGCCAAAATTTTTTCCTTAGTTTTTCCTTTGAGAATTTCTTTTTGTAAGAAGGTAGAAACAACCACCATAACAGTAAATACACACCAAACACTATACCAGCAAATGCACCTATGCAAGAAATAAGAAACAGCATTGAATCTGTAATTTCCATGCTGTCTATGCCTCCATAGTAATCACTACCTTTACGATTTAGTATACCGTTTAAGTATAATAAAAGTAGCGCTACCGAGAATACACAAAACTACAATTAACAGTTTTTCTAATAAAGAAGAAAAAACAAAAATATACAAGAGAAAAGCAAAGAAGCCACTAAGAAATAATAACCAGTGAGGGAGATGCTTGTACACTTTCATCATATCACCAATCCGGCATAGGAGCAAGAGAGAACAAAAATCTTTTGCTGAATCACAAGGTAATCATTTCAGCAACACCAGCATCCCAACGGCCACAAACGCCATCCCTGCACCGAAAACAAAAGCTGCGGATGGATTCATGTATGTCCAGAGTATGCCTGCAACAACACTTCCTGTTAATGCTCCTATTCCAATGCATGTATGAAATGCACCTAATCCTGAAGCTCTCAGATGTTCAGGCGCAAAATCTGATGCGAAAGCCCTTTGATTCCCTTCTATCATTGCATAGAAAACACCGTATGATCCAAAAAGAATGATTAATGAAATTAATGAGGATGAAAAAGCAAAACCTATGCACATTACAGCAAAAACAAGGTATCCCATAATCAGCACCTTTTTCCTTCCTATTTTATCTGAAAGCATGCCTGATGGAAGAGCAAAAATAGCGTAAACAATGTTGAAGAAAACATAAAATAAAACGGTTAAAGCTGTAGTATTTGTAAAATCATAAACAGATAAAACAAGGTTTGCTTTTAGTAAAAAGAACATGTATGTGAAGTTTCCAACACTGAAAACAAACATTGCTATGAGGATTAAGTAAAATTTTTTTGGCAGGTTTCTGAAACTTATTTTTGTTTTTGTTTTCATTTTTTTCTTTTCATGAATAAATATGAGTGGTACAAGTGCGCAAAAAGCGGGTATGGATGCAAGCAGGATGATTATTTTGTATTGATACAAAGGGGATGGGGTAATGAATACAAATAAAAAGAGGAATGCAATCCCTGAACCGATTACAGCACCAGATGTGTCCATTGCCCTGTGAATGCCGAATGCTTTGCCCCTTTTTTTACTTTCAGATATTATTGCATCCCTTGGCGCGTCTCTTATCCCTTTCCCTGTTCTTTCCAGTGTTCTTAACATCAAAACATGCTGCCATATGCCTGAGAATGCTAAAAGAATCTTGGAAAAAGCAGAAAAAGTGTAACCTGAGAAAACAAAAATTTTTCTTTTACCAGTCCTGTCAGACCAATATCCTGAAAAAACTTTCAAGAGGTTTGCAACAGAATCACCAAGCCCGCCAATTAATCCTACAATCAGCCCTGTGCCGCCTAAGGAAACAATGAACAACGGTAATATGGATAGAATCATCTCAGAGCTTATGTCTGTTAGAAAACTTGCAACACCGAGAAGAATGACAGAGAATCCTACACCTTTTAGGAGATTTGATTTCACAATAGGATATCCAATTCAGATTATAAATAATTTCCAACAAAAGTATACATCCCAATTTCTGATTCTCTTATCAGTTGCGTCAAATTTTTCCCTCCTTTTTTAAATACGCTACTAAAGCAGGGCTTAGCCTCCAGACTCTTTCCCCATTTTTTCCGGTTTCGATAACTGCATCCTTGCTCATCAAAGCATCTAAATAAGCATAAATACGGGGTTGTGTAACATTAAGTGCTGCTGCTACTTCTTTTGTTACCACACGGAGTTCTCCTCCGATAGATAGAATGTGTTTCACCATCTTTTTTTGTGTTTCTAGGAGAGCATCATAAATTGTTTTTCCTGTACTGAAAAGGGTGCTGCTGATATTTTTTTTATCAATTTTTGTTAGTCCAATTATGGTAGCGTTTTCTACTGCGCCTCTGCACAGCACCATCATGGCTCTTGGTATGCCGAAACTCTGTAATGCTAGTGTTTCAAGTGCTTCCTCTGTAAATGGTTGCCCTCCAGCAGCATTGCAGTATTTAATAGCAGCGTTTTTCAGGTCTTTTGTTGACATTTCAGTGAGCTCTGTTTTGATGTCGAATGCGCCGTACTGTGTAGAAATGATTGTTCCAGCAAGGCTGAGGAATGTGTATGAGCCTGTCAGCATAAATGAGGCGTTGAAACCTAGGATGTCTCTTATACCTGCTATGAGTTTATTAAAATCTCGTGGGGCTATTTTATCTATTTCGTCGACTCCTATGAGTATCCTGTATTTTTCCGACATTGTTTTGAGTGTTTCCATAACAAAATCTTTTGTGTACGCCGGGAGGAGAACTGTTTTAAAAGTTTCGCCTTCTGTGCTTGCGTATTTCCCTGCGCCTTTGAATATCATGTTGAAACCAGTTTCTACTGCTGTTTCCCGCTCTTTTCCTTTCTCTATTCCACTCATTTTACTGTAAACTTCTTCAGCACGCTTGTATTCTGTTTTAAATTGTTTTGCGAGTGCGAACGCTATAGTGTTAAGAAAATCGTTTTCGTTTGATCCAGTAAAAGTGGTGTAGATGCTTGCTACCCTGGGTTTTTTGAGTCCTGCTAAGTCGTAGAGAAAATATTTAAGAAAAGCGGTTTTTCCTATGCCATAGTATCCATATATCAGGGTGTTTCTTCTGCCTTCTATCACACTTATGGTGTTTTCTATTTCTTTTTCTCTGTTTGTAAACAGTTTTTGTAGAACAGGTTCTTCAGGGCATCTTAAAGGAAACGGGTTATATTTTATTCCTAATCGTTCAAGTCTTTTGTCATATTTTTGTGCATATTCCTTTACCCTATGCATATTATACCCACTTATGTAATGTTATGTATCTAATAAGGTGTTATACGCTTATAAACCTTTCGCTCACGTAAGATTGTGACACGTATCAAAAAACTGATACGTATCAAAATTTTGTTTGGTGTTGTTACACGTTTTTTTTTCCGATGCCTACCGATGCCTGTTTAATCATCAACTAAATCATCAACCCATTTCAGGGTTTGACACACTGCTGCAGTTGTTTTATAATCTCCCTTTTGTTTGCTATATAAAGTTTTGATTTCACAATAGAATATCTTTTTCTATGGTTTTAAATTATTTGAGTGTACCTTTTGCTCCGCATTTTGGACACACGACATCAACAGGTCTTTCTGCTGATGCAACATTTATGTTTTCACCGCATTTCTGGCATCTGACAGTTGCAGGTTTTTGTTTTTTCATTCTTTTAACACCAATGCCTGCGCTGATAAGAACAATGGCAACAGCAAAAATAATGATATATGACAATAATGTTACAGGCGCTGCTTTTTGTTCGGCAATCTTTTCAGCCATAGGAGCAAAGATTGTGAGATGCGTTACGTTCGCCCATACAATGTTGTTAATAGTATCTACACCCGTTGTACCTATTTTAGCGCAAGATTCCCATTTACCAGAAATTTCGTTCCAGTAATACATTATAAGAGTACCTAGGTCTATACCAACAATATCGCTGTCATTGTATTTTATTGTGATATTTGTATAGCCAACTTCTCCTATTTTAGTAACGTTAACAAATACCCCGATGTCTTTTTTCCCAGAAGGTATCTTCTCCTTCAAGAATTCAATTTCACTAATACTTGCATTCCCTACACTCAGGCTGCCTGTGCCATTATAAGTAACATTAACATTCTTTCCCTCAACTATTACGACTATTTGCTGTATAGCAGCAGATGTTTTTTCAAACATTTGGTCTGAGTCTGCATAAAAACCATCAATATACACAACCCTGACAGTGAAATAATAGATAGTATCCGGGGATAAGCCCGTAACGGTATAGGACACATTATTAGGGCCTGTTATTGTAGCTATCAAACTCCCAAGCGCCCCAGAAACTGTTGACTGATATACTTCATATCTATCAAACTCAGGACTAAGGCAGGCATCCCAAGAAAGCGTTAACGATTCTTTTGTTAGATTAATGGGGCTGTTAAGAGCAATCCTTGGTACTGGTGTAAACCGCGCTGCCAGCTCATGTGTGCTGTGCGTGTACTCAATATGAATGAAATAATGAGTTGCATTTTCTGTGAGCGTATAATTAATCAGATGCCCATCCAGCTGTATTTTGATGTCTTTCTCAGATTCTACCATATCCTTTGGTATTGTGATATTGGCTACGCCTATAGTTTCAGGAGGACCGTGAATTTTTATTCTCAGTGTTTTTTTATCTTTGTCATACCTGCCCTCCAGCACTGAGGAATTGGTCTCAGCATACATCGTATAGTTAGCGCAGGCAATCGTCATTCCAATCCAGCCGTTCGGCAGTATCTGCATAGTTCCGCCATAGCCCTGCCTCTGAAAGAAGTCAAATCCATCGCTTACTCCATTACCATCTGTATCACCAACCAGAGGATTCGTTTCAGAAAATATAATTTCAAATGCATCACTAAGTCCATCACCGTCTGTATCCCAGTTATAAGGATCTGTCCCATACTGAGATTCTTGAAGATTTGTAAAGCCATCATTGTCTGGGTCTGGTAGCGCATCAGAGGCATTAGTTGGGTTCAAACCATATATCATCTCCCAGCCATCCAGCATTCCATCCTCATCATAGTCTGATGTGTCATTTACTGTGTCTCTTACTGTTAGATTCCAACCATGGTAAGTCAGTATAGTTTCATTCTCATGACAACCTGTAACTGTTACACATATACCATATACCCCACCAGAGGTGTAGGTTGAATTGAATATATATGGCTTTTTATCATATATAAAATCTGTATTTTCATCTGGATCTGTTATACTCCAGTAGTAACCCAAGGACAAATCTGTTTCGCTAATGCCGGTTGCTGTGGTTAGATTGGCGTTTGAAAGAGTAAAATCGAACATTACAGATTCCATCTCATTGATTGTTACATCTGTTTCTGCTGGGGTGAGCGAATCAAACATGGATAGAATGTTCAGTGTTACACTCATATTTGCAAAGGCGCTGGCGCTATACCATGTTCCATTAAAGTAATATTCAGAGGATACATTAATGTAACCTCCATAATAGATACCCGGTTCTTTCATATGACTATAGAGAGATGAGGATTTGTTTCTAACAGAATGTGCTTCAATGCTTTCAGTTTCATAGCATGATGACCATGGGGTAGCTTCAATAACGGAAAATTTTCCGCCTACATTACCATTATTAATTATTTGATAAACAAAGTACACATTATCCCCTATGCCAAACATGGTGTCTGAGCAGTTGATTGAAACATCAATGTATGGTTTCACTCTCACTGCTAGGCTGATTGAAAAATCAGCGGAATAACTCGGCTCAGTTACGGTCTTTGTTTCTCCTACAATTACAATGCTTCCTGAAACATAGGCACTTGTTCCCAATGGCACAACCACAGTAACATTTAGAGGTACCTCATAATCGCCTGTTGGAAGACTAATATTTTCAGGAGATATTGATATTGACCAATCTGCTGGGATAGTGCCAATTTCAAATGTCGTATTAGTTTCGTAGGCACAAGAAACGGATAGAACACCGTTAAACACTGCGGTCCCATTCCCAGTTGGTGAAACATCAACCTCCTGATTAGTGATATAAAACATCAAGGAAACAACTGAGTAACTTCCAACAGTAATCTGTGTTGATACTGTATCATTTGCACCGTCATCATCAGTTACTGTCAGGTTTACAGTATAAACACCAGCAACTGCATATTGGTGTATTGGATACGCCTCCGAGCTCATACTTCCATCTCCGAATTCCCAGAAGTGGGTATCAATATAGCCGTCAGCGTCATAGGATGTACTCGAAAAGTATACATACTCATTGACTGCTGGTGAAACAGGAGTGTAAGTGAAGTCCGCAGTTGGCGCCGCATTCAAAACCGTAATTTGCTTAGATGTTGCGTTAGCCGCTCCATGCACATCGGTTACTGTAAGAGTCACTGTGTAAACGCCGTCATCCATGTATTGATGCGTAGGATTTTCTAGAGTAGAAGTATAACTGTCGCCAAATTCCCAATAAAATGTCAGCACATCATCAACATCAGGATCAGTAGAAGTGCTTGTGAACTGAACAGTTTCTAAATCTGTCGGCTGTTCTGGTGAATATGTGAAGTTTGCAACAGGTGCAAAGTTCGGAGTCGTTAATGGCAGGTAATCTCCGTGCCCATAAGGTATATTTGTATCGCCAAGCCCGTCACCATCCATATCACAGCCAGTATAATCGCTCCAGTAATTGCCACCCAGATATGGGCCACCAATGATATTCGTTCCTGGTGTCTTTGAGATATTCCATTTGTTGCCGGTACCTCCAGAGGTATACATATTATTCGTATTGTTGAAATAATTATTGTAAATCAAATTGTCTGAAGAACCTTCTTCCGGATAGATGCCATAATCAGAATTGTTATAAACATTGCAGTTTGTTATGGTGTTGTTTGAGGAAGAATACAGACAGATGCCATAATAATTGTAATAAGAAGTTACATTATCTATTTTGCCGTTTGTTACATTGAAGAAGTAGATGCTGCCATTATCGCTACTCTCGCCGTCATGAATTTCACAGTTTCTTATAGTGAAATAAACATCTGTATTCACAATATAAATCCTGTAAATCCCCTGTGCTGTACTCGCATTTATATCCCAGTTTTCTATGATGTACGGGTCGGTTGCTGTGCCTGTGCCTCCGCCATTAACGGGATCAGGTTTAGTAAAACCTGCGTTGCCATCTATATAAATCGGCGCATGTGGAGTGAGAGTTTTTGCTGAGCTTTCAGATTTTACTTCCACAACAGTACCAAGTGTACTGTGTCCTGCAAGCGCGACCAGTGCGCTCAATACCAAAACTACAGCTAAGACGGCTTTGGGACAGAATTATTTGACATTCACACCCAGCATTTTACAGTCCTCTTTAATGAGTTTAATGATTCGGGCATGAAAATTCGCAGAATGCTTTCTAAGAAACCCTTCAACTCTTCGA
>Ga0210031_1002129_pt1 | contig 11960 bp, 8 predicted proteins | sample CryGeyCG2014_080_FD_185455 | JGI IMG/M metagenome (GOLD analysis project Ga0210031, IMG submission 185455) | Groundwater microbial communities from aquifer - Crystal Geyser CG03_land_8/20/14_0.80 (SPAdes) (version 2) | ecosystem: Environmental > Aquatic > Deep subsurface > Groundwater | place... | reverse complement strand
TAGTGAGTTGCCCTTCTCGCCAATTCCGGAAGGAGAAGTTAGGATAAGCCTTGGTGTAGGCTTTACCGACTTCTGGGATGAAGAGCTCTACGATTCTGGCATAGGCTTCCCAGCCTTTCTCGGTATCTTCCAGAGGGTTTCCAGAGATACCAAAGAGTTTAGCAAGAGTTGAAAGCTTTAACCAAATTGCGATCCCTTCACTTTCCTGACGAGGCTTGGCTTCTCTAGCAAGCTTGAGGACCGAATTTGCTTTCAGGCTTGAACCAAAGAGCTTTCGGTAAGCCTCGACCGCCTCCTCCACTGGGATATACTTCCAACCAGCAGGCGGCTTGTAGGAATTCTGATTCACTTCATCCTTCCAGAGTTCTTTAAGAAAAGGTTGGGCCTTTTCAATGGCAGGAGCCAGGAGAAAACAGCTTTCCTCGATTTGGTCGAGGAGATCCCACCAGGACCAGGATACCTCGCTCGCCAGCTGGTTGAACATCGCCTGGGTGGGATTGGGCATAGCGAGGAATTGACCAAGACTTGCTGGCTTAGTGATAACCACCTGGAAAGGTGTATTATCAATCACCGCCTGACAAGCCGTGCCGATTTCCTGCACCACTCCGTCATCTCTTTTTCCCTGAAGGATCAATTGCACAACCTGAGAAAGCTTGAGCAGAGTTGACACTCCAGTTCCGCTGACACTACTTTTGGTAGCGCTCATGACAAACCTCCTTTTATGTTTTTATTTTTTGAATCTAAGTCAGGTCATCTTAGATTCTACTATTACAAAGGGCTATTTCATCACCTCCTTTCTTTTTGGCCTGATAACAAAATATCATAGCAAATAATTAAATTCTTATCAAGATTTTGTGGTTATTGAACTCTTCCCATCTCCTCAGTTATGGTTTCATCATTGGCTAAAGTTGTATTTATTGATTTAGAGGTGGCTTCGAGGATTCGGTCGGTCCAGCTATCCTCGCCAGTGATTTTCGCCTCACTAATAATTTCCGGGGTCTGACCCCGTTGTAATTCATTTGGAGTAAAAGCGACTTGAAAAGCTATACTTTTAGCCGGTGTCGTAATACCACTTCCTTTCTCTAAATCACCGACTGACCAGACGATTTCACCCGACTGGGGATCAAAAGCAAATTTTGAAGCTTCCTCTTCAGGAAAAATCTTTCCAGCTGTTAACTCAACATTCCGAGGTAAAAAGGCTTTTACCTTAACATCTTTAACATCTGAATAATAATTTTTCACCTGCCAGATTAGAGTATAAGTAGTAGTTTCTCCAACTTTAGGAGGAATTGGCCCTTTATTTCCAAAAACTTCATCTTGAAAACAGCCTTTTTGAACTATTTCCAATTTTGAACTGATTTTAGTGACAAATTCTTCTTTGACCTGACTAATGAAAACTTTGTTTCTTAAAATCGGATTTTTAACCCGGCCCAAATCATCTTTCAATTTTATCCAGAAATCAACCTTTCCTTCTTCCATCGGCGTTAAATATTGAAACTGGGAAACTCTTCGCCAATCAAAAATTACTGAATTACCTCCGGGCTCAGTTTGACCCAAATCAGATTTTATGGTCTCAAAATCAAATGCTTCTCCTTCCAGCTGGTTAACCATAAATAGATTGTTTAAAGCGTCATCACCAATATTCTTAAAATAAATCTCGTAATGAAGCCACTGGCCCGGCATTGCCACATGTTGGGGATTGCCGTTAATTTCTTGTCTGAAATAAATTGATGGCTTTATAATTTCTAATCCTTTTGCTGTTTCTTTTAGTAAAATAAATTCTCCTTCTTTAAAAATGCCTAATTTTGCTTTAAAGATTTTTGCGCTGCCAACTTCGCCTGAAACCTTGCCAGTGACTTCAATCCTTCCTCCCTGAGATTGGTTTAAAACTGGCACGAGCCATTCGTTTCTTTCAAGGGCCTTGGGAGCGGATGTAATAAATTCAAAATCAAAAGGATACTCAACCTGAATTCTTAAATCGGCCAAAGGATAATCAAGATTGGAAAAATAATTTATTCTAAAGGTAAAATTCTTTCCCGATTCAATTTTTGATGGCAAATCAAATTCAAAAGTAAGAGGAACCGATTTAATGGTAGTGGTAAAAGTAGTGGCTGATTCATAACGAGCTTTCAAATTTTTCGGCCGATAACTTAAACTGGCTTTGGCTACCAGGTTTTCTCCTTCTTTGCCCAATAACCTAGCCTTAAAAGAAATGGTCTTTTCCTCGCCAGGATAAATATCGTCTAAAGTTATCTCCTGAAAGGAAGTCCTATTTTCGGGGAGGATAACTTGCTTTGGATATTCAAAAATAAGTCTCGGCTCTTCAAGGCGAACCGCTCCATTATTTTTATATTTGACGATATATTCAATTTCTTCTAAAAAATCTACTTCTCTCGGTCCCAAAATTTCCAATTTCAAAACCTCTTTAGAATAAATATTTCTTTGCCAGTTCCAATAACCGATAACACCTGCCAAGACAGCTAAAATTATAATAGAAAAGATAAATCTATTTCTCACCCGCATATTTTAATTCTATACCATTGAGAGACATTTTTTAATAATTTCAGGTGGCTGGGTTCTAATTTCAGCCTTGGTAAAATCTGCCAATCCTTTCTTAAAATGACTTTTATGATTTTAGCAATATCGCAATTAATTTTCTTGCCCTGAATGGTGCAGCCTTTGAGCTCCGGCTGATAACCGAGTAAAGAAACGAGATTCCAGAAAAAATAATAATAAATAATTTCCAATTTCCGAAGGGTGGTGGGGGGGTGGCGTCCGATTTCCAATTTGTCTAGTTTCCTAAAGGTTTCCTCCAAGAGCTGCCAGATTTTTTCGTCGGGCTCTTGGCCGGAAACTAAGTTATTTAGAACTTGGGAAACTTTATAGGCAATTTTCAGTTTATTTAAATTATTTTTAAGGTTTTCAAATTTTTCAATCAAAATAGCATCAGTTAGGGTTTTGTGAGCTTTTCCTTGAATAAATTCAATTTCTGATAGATAAAAAATCTCGGCTCCCGACCTTAATTTGGAAGAAATTTTCCTGATTGCCTTTCCCAAAATCTCTAATTTTCCAAAGTCTTTTGTGTAAACAGTAAACAACTGGTCGGCTTCGGCCCGATCTTCTTTTTTAAAAATTATTCCCGGGCTTCGGTAATGAACGAACATTTATTTCCCTAAGAGTTTCTCTAAAATTTTGAGAGCTTTAAATCTTTCACCCTCACTTTTGAATCCGTATTTTCCTTTAGATCTTATTGGAAAATTTTTTATTTCTCGGTATACTTTCTCGGCTTCTTTTGGCTCAATTAACTCTCCAGATCTTTTTGGATCAAATAATTTCTTCTCCAAACCAACTCTTTCCTTTTGGGGCATCTTACTAACCCTCCAGGCCTCTTCTTTTCTCAACCAACCTCTAAATTCTTCTCTTCTCAGAAATGGCCTTCCTCCAAATCCTGAAGGTTTGGGCTCTTTTAGCGGAGGTGTTTTCCCTGGTTCTCTTTTCATCCCTCCTCCACCGAGCGCCTGTTTTTTTCAAATAAACCCATAATTTACCCCGTTTAGAAATTTTACAGATTATGCTTTTCATAAAAATGGGTTGATCTATAATGATAGAACTCACGGTAAAACAAAATATCAAAAATTTCTAACGGGGTTTAAATTTTTTTAATTGCTAACCATAAATTTTCTTGGTCGACCTTTGTTGTTTTTTCAAAATCAAAAATTTGTTTCTCCTTTCTAAGTTGGAAATCTTTAATTTTTCCCTCGGTTGAGATAAGTTTTTCATTCTTTTTTAAAATCTCATTTAAAGCTGGATTTCCAAAATATCTAACTGAAATTTTATCTTTTGGTTTAAATCCTGCCTCCTTTCTCATTTCCTGGATATTTCGAATAACTTCTCGAATCATTCCTTCCTCTTTTAACTCCGGAGTAATTTTTGTCTCCAATTTCAAGCTTCTCCCGAAAATAATTTTTTTGACATTAACTTCTTCTTTAATTAATTCTAACAATCCTGGCTCATTTCTCAATTCATAATTGGCAATTTGCAACCCAGCTAAGGGTTGACGAATTTTTATTTTTGCCTTTGCTCTTGCGGCCAAAGTCAAAGAAACTATCTCTCTCACTCTCTCCATTTTTCTTTCCAATTTTCTATCAATCAATTTTTTATTTCCCTTCGGCCAATCTTCCAGATGAACCGAATTTCCAAGGTTCCACCTTGGAAAATAGCTTATTCTTTGATAAATTTTTTCACTCAAAAAGGGAATAAAGGGAGCGGTTAATTTTGAGAGTGTCAAAAGAACAAAATTTAAAGTGGCTGCGGCTTCTTTAAATCTCTTGCGCGACCTTCTAATGTACCATAAAGATAAATCATTAATAACAAAGTTTTCAATAGACCTGGCAGCTGCCGTAACATCGTATTTGTCTAAAGAATTTGTCACATTTAGAACCAACCTGTACAATCTTGAAATAATCCATTTATCTAATATGTTTTGACCTTTGACCTTTGACATTTGACATTTGACATTTGACCTTGTTTTATATGTTTCAAAAAAGACAAAGGAATTCCAAAAAGTGAGAATAAATTTCTTTAGATTTTTTTCAACATCTTTTTCTGAAAATAATTTTGAATCGCCGGGCTGGTTGATAGTGTAAAAATACCACCTGGTAGCATCGGCTCCATATTTTTCAACGATATACCAGGGGTCAACTACATTGCCTTTTGATTTGGACATTTTTTCGCCTTTCTCGTCTAAAACATGGCCTAAAGAAATAACATTTTTATAGGCAGGACCTTTTCCAAGTAAAGTAGAAATAGCCAACAAAGTATAAAACCAGCCCCGAGTTTGATCAACTCCTTCGGAAATATAATCTGCTGGGAATTGTATTTTATTATTTATCAATTTTTGGTTCTCAAAAGGATAGTGATATTGAGCAAAGGGCATACTTCCTGAGTCAAACCAGCAATCAATTACTTCCGGAACTCTTACCATTAAACCTTCTTTACATCCTGAACAATAAAACCTCACTCCATCAATATAAGGCCGGTGAAAGTCAATCTCCATTTTTTCATTAAATGGCAATTTTTTGAATTCAATTTTTCTCCTCCGGCCGGTTTTGATTAACCTTTCGCGATTTTTCTTTCGCCACTCAATAATTTCTTTAATTGACCAACTTTTTAAGGTCTTTTCCAAAACTGTTAACGGCAATTCATGAGAAACGATGATGATATTTTTTCCTTGGTATTTTTTATCAATTTTTTTTAGAAAATCATAAACCCTTTTTTGGAGGCCGGTTAAACTTTCTCCTTTGGGCAACTTTGCCAGATAAGGATTTTTTTTCTTTAAAATATAATCCCAGGCCAATTTAGGATTTTGGCCATTAAAGATACCAACATTTACTTCTCTTAACCTCTTATCAAAAATTATTTTGGCACCGGTTTCTTTGGAGATAATCTCGGCTGTTTGCTTTGTTCTTAATAAATCTGAAGAAAATATTAAATCAATATTTTTATTTTTTATTTTTTTAACTGCAGCAAAAACCTCCTCCTTGCCTTTTTTAGTTAAGGGGCAATAAATTTTTTCTGGCCAACACATGGCTATTTTCTTTACCTGCCTTAGAGAATGACCATGGCGAAAAAGATAATAATTGTTGTTGGAGGAATTTTGATTTAACAAATCTTTTAATGAACCTATAAATTCTAAATTGCCACAATTTTTACATTGCCAAATAGGAAGAGGGGTTCCCCAGTATCTTTCTCTTGATAGCGTCCAATCTTTAATTTCCCTCAACCACTCGCCAAACCTGCCTTTTTTCAAATGTCCTGGAATCCAGTTGATTTTTTGATTATTTCTAATTAAATCTTTTTTTACTCTGGTCATTCTGACAAACCAGGATTTTTTGGCATAATAAAGCAGTGGTGAATGACACCGCCAGCAGAAAGGATAATCGTGCTCGTATAGTTCTTTTTTAAAAAGTAAATTTCTATTTTTTAAATCTTCAATAATCAATGGGTCGGCCTCTTTAACAAACATTCTTGCCCATTTTTTGACTTCTAATTTAAACTTTCCTTCCTCATCAACCGTCAATAAAATCGGTAAATTATTCTTTTTACCAGCCTCCATATCTTCTCCACCAAAAGCCGGAGCAATATGAACCAATCCGGTTCCTTCTTCTAAAAAAACAAAATCAGCAGGAATTACTTTATAGCCAGTCTTTAAAATTTCCTCATTAACCAAATAGAGAGGTTCGTATCGTAAATTAACTAAATCTTTTCCTTTAAACTCTTTAACAACTTCTCCTTGAAGATTGATAGCTCCGATTCGTTCTTTGGCTAAAATTAAGTATTCCTGGCCAATTTTTACTTTGGCATAACTGAAATGTTCATTGATGGCGATTGCCACATTACCGGGCAATGTCCAGGGAGTAGTTGTCCAAACCAAAAGAGAAGTGTTTTTGAATTCCGGGTTTAAAATTTGAAATTTAATATAAATTGCTGATTCTTTAATTCTCTCGTAGCCTTGAGCTACTTCATGACTTGATAAAACGGTTTGACATCTCGAACAATAAGGCGAAACTTTATAATCTTGATACAAAAGTCCTTTTTGATAGATTTTTTTTATAATCCACCAAACCGTCTCAATATAATCGGTACTGCAGGTAATGTAGGCATTTTTAAGGTCAAGCCAATAACCAATTCTTTCGGTAAACTTTTCCCATTCTTTTTTATAAGTAAAAACATTCTTTTGGCATTCTTTAACAAATCTCTCGATTCCTAATTGCTCAATTTCTTTTTTATTTCTGATACCTAATTTTTTTTCCACTTCCATCTCAGTTGGCAAGCCATGAGTATCCCAACCAGCTTTCCTGAGGACTTTAAACCCTTTCATTGTTTTGTATCGACAGATAATATCTTTAAAGGCCCGAGCTAAAAGATGATGAATTCCTGGTTTAGCATTAGCATAAGGCGGCCCTTCATAAAATACAAAATTCCGCGCTTTCTGGCGCTGGGAAATGCTTTTTTCAAAAATCCTATTTTGCCGCCAAAATTTGAGAATTTTCTCTTCAATTTTCAAAAATTTAAGCTGCATATTTTTAATAAATTATACATTTAAAGATAAAAATAGGCAAACATTGTTTGCCTATTTAAATTTTTTATTCTTTTTTATCCCTCCATATCTCATAACCAACACCCGGTGTTGGTAATTACATTTTCTCGGGAGCAGAAATGCCCATTAAATTTAAGGTGTTTTTAAATACGGTTTTGGTTGCTAAAACTAAAGCCAAACGAGCTTCTCGCAAGGAGCGACCCTCTGTCAAAACTTTACAATCCCGATAAAATTGGTGGAAAACAGTGGCTAAATCTATGGCATATTGGGGAATTCTCTGGACTTGATAATCTTTCGTCACATCCTCAATGATTTCCGGGAACCTAATGAACTGCTTAATAAGCTCTAATTCACTTTAATAGTTTGAATAGCATATAATCGTAGGTTTTTAACTTTGGATAATGATTTACCTATAATAATAATATCTACTAATAAATTTAAAAGATCTATTTTTTGTTTTCCAGCGATAATATTTTAACATTATCCTTTTTATACGATTATGATATTCATTGTAAAGGTGTTTATTTCCAAACCAAAATTTACTAAAAAGCAACATCGAAGACCAAATTGGATATGAAGCGAAATGATTAAAATCTATTAAAGTATTTTTTGGGGCCAGCTGAATGAAAGTTTCCTGTTGTTTAAGAGATTTTAAAGTAATTTGTGTTTTGAGGATTGACTCGGGAATTATTTCTAATGGAAAATAAAAATCAAATTTAAATCCATATTTTTTTGTAATAACCAAAAATTTTTCTATCAATTGTAATTTTTTAGCAAAGAAATCTTGCAATTTTAAATACCCCTTTACGACAATTAGAATATCTATATCATGATTTTTTCTAATTTTATAAATACTACTTCCAGTTAATACTGCAAATAATAAATCTTTTCCAAAAAACCTCTTTAATATGTTTTCCAATTCTACTAAAATTAAAGGTTTACTTTTTTCTTTTAGTTCTCCTTTTATTGGTATGACAAATATTTTTTTTCTTTTTTTCTTCATAATTAAACTGTTTTTAATTAAAATTCAATGAATTGTATAAGACTTTTCATATTTAGAATTTTGGAAAACGTTTTTATCAAGTTTCTTTATTACCTTACTATATCGCCATATTTCCCTTGAGATTAAAATTGGACGAGGAAAAATAAAATCCATAATAGCTCACATAAGACGCTTTTCTACCATATCCTCCAAAGGTATTTTGATTTATCTCAAGCATTGTTAAGTTTTGAAGTACAATCGAATGCTTTTTTAATTTCGAAATATAGGGAGAGTTACCAAAAACTGAGACATACATAGCATAATCAAGATAATCTTTGTTTTGGAAGTAAAAATCTAAATCCTCAGCATTATTATAAATTAAGATATTAAATACTGGAGCAAAAAATTCCCGTGTATAATCACTATGCTCTGTCACATTAGAAACTAAAACTGTAGGATAACAAATTTTATTAGTAAGATCGATTGAGCCTCCATAAATTATTTTTGATTTATTCTCCTTAAAAAATTTTTGTAATTCCAAAAGATTTTCAATTTTTACTAAGGGGCCTATGATATTTCCACTAAAATAATCGGGTTTCACTTTGTAGAAATTCAATTTTTCTATTAATTTTTTCGTAAAAGGTTCAATAATAGAGTTATGAACAATAATATCATCAGGGCTGGCACAATCTTGGCCAGAATTAAAACAGCCTACTTTTATACATTTTGAAACCGCGGAATTCAAATCGGCATTGGGAGTAATTAATAATGGGTTCATTCCCCGACCATTGTATATAAAAAGGGAGTGAAATGGAACAGCTTCTTTTTGGACATTTAACGCACTTTCATAACGCCCCGTGAAAATAATTACATCTGATTTCTTAATAAAATACTCTAAAAAATCTCTTCGTGCACAATATTGAAATTCTATTGAGTCTGGAATAGTGGGTTTTAAGAAAGAAGTTATTCTCTCGAAAATAGGCCTTGCCAATTCTGATGGACGGATATAAACTTTCTTCGCCATAAAGGATGGTACTATGCCAAAAAGTGTTAAGGAATATAACGGGCAAATTTATGGGAAACAGCGAAGAAATATAATTTACTCTACTATTACAGAGATATTTCATTTCACGCTTAATAGCTCTTAGCGTTTTGACAGATCGGTTAATTTCGTCTCGGGCTGTTTCCAAACTTTCGTATGATAATAGAATGTTTATAATTTGGGAGCGATTTGAGTTTAGATATTTAGCTATTGTTTTTGCTTTTCTATAAATGTTCAATTTAAAATTTTGATGAATATTATAATTTTCCCTCATAAATTTTTAATTTAAGATATTAAAGAAAGGCGATAATAATTAATGTAATATAAATTGCATTTTATTACATTTTTTCTGAAACTCCAATGTCTAGAAGGGAAAGAGAATTTTTTAATACCTGAGCTACGGCAGCTGTCAAAGCTAATCTAAATATTTTCAATTCCCTGGTCTCGGCTCTAATAATAGGATAAAGATCATAAAAGAGATTATATTTTTGAGCTAAATCAAAAACGAAATTACAAACCAAGTTAGGAGAAAGTCTCTCAGCTGCTTCTTGAACTATTTCAGGAAATTTGTAAATTGTCCTCAAAATATTTTCTTCTTCTAATTTAAAATCAATAATTTTTATTTTTCTTGCAACGATTTTTAATTTAGCCTTTCTAAGCACACTTTGGCAACGAGCAAAGGTGTATTGCAAATAGGGAGCGGAGTTTCCTTTCAAATTTAAAATCTTATCCCAATCAAAAACTATATCTCGGCTATAATATTGAGATAAATCATTATATTTTATCGCCCCAATTCCTACTGCTCTGGTAATTTTTTCTTTTTCGTTTTCTGAAAGCCCCCTCCCGGTTTCAGATTTCTCAATAATTTCTCTTGCTCTCTCAATTGCCTCTTTTAAAACTTCCTCTAAATGAACAGTTTCCCCCTTTCTGGTTGAAAATTTTCCAGTTTTTGTCCGATAAAGTCCGTGGGCAACATGGAAAAATTTTACCTTTCTTGCCCCGCACCGAACTTGTTCTGGTGCGGGGTTTGTCCAACCCAAAAGTCCAACCGCTTTAAATAATTGCTTAAAATGTAATTCCTGATCAGCTCCGACTTCGTAGATAATCAAATCTGGTTTCCACCTTTTTAATCTATATTTCACAGTTGCCAGATCCCTAGTTAAATAAGTTGTTGTGCCATCAGATTTTAAGAGCATTGCCGGAGGAAGCTCGTTTTTGGGATATTCAATTATTAAGGCCCCCCGGCTCTCTTTTGCCACTCCTTTTTCTTTAGCTTCCCTAAGAATTTCCTTTAACAATGGTTCATAAAAACTTTCGCCAAAAGCATAATCAATTTTTATTCCCAAGAATTTATAAATTTTGTTAAATTCTTTTAAGCTTATATTTACGCAAGCCTGCCAAATTTTTCGAGCTTCTTTATCGCCTTTTTCTAATTTTTTAAACCACATCCTCCCTTCCTCTTCTAGTCTAAGATCAGATTCTGCTTCCTGATGAAACTTAACATAAAGTTTTTCTAAATCGTCAATTGATAAGCCCTCCAGGTTTTTTTCATCTCCCCATTTTTTTATCGCTACAATTAACTTGCCGAATTGTGTCCCCCAATCTCCGAGGTGATTATCGCCAATACATTTCCAACCTAAAAATTTATAGATATTATAAAGAGCTTGACCAATAATAGTCGATCTTAAATGGCCAATTCCAAAAGGTTTGGCAATATTAGGAGAGGAATAATCAATAACAACTATTCTCCCCCGCCCCATTTTGCTTGAGCCATATTTATCTTTTTCTCTTAAAATCGTTTTGATTTCTTTTAGTAAATATTCTTTTGAAAGAAAAAAATTAATAAAACCAGGTTTAACTACTTCGACTTCGTCGAAAACTTTTGACTTTTGCCCTTTAACTTTTGATTTTAATGCTTCTGCTATTTCCATCGGATTTTTTTTGACTTGCCCGGCAATTACCATCGCAATATTTGTCGCATAATCACCGTGTGCCTTTTCTTCCGGGTGTTCAACCTTAATCTTTGGGGGCTCAAATTTCGGAAAAATCTTCTCCTTTTGAAGCTCTTTTATTGACTTCTCAATTAAATTTATAATAATTTGCCAAGTCATATCTTCAGTTTATCTTATTTTTTGCTAAAATGAAAGTGTGAAAATCTTGGCTGAAAACAAAAAAGCTTATTTTAATTATCAAATTCTGGAAAAGTTTGAGGCAGGAATTTCTTTGATTGGCCAGGAAGTGAAGTCAATTAAAACCCGAGGGGTAAATTTGGCTGGAAGTTATGTTGTTATTAAAGACAGCGAGGTATTTTGGATTGGAGCGAAAATTTCTCCCTATCAGCCAAAAAATCTGCCACCAGATTATAACCCTGAGAGGTCTCGAAAGCTCCTTTTGAAAAAATCGGAAATCAAAAAGCTAATTGGCAAGTCAAAGCAAAAGGGCTTGACTTTGATATCCTTGAGGATATATACTAAAGACGGAAAGATAAAATTAGAGTTTGGAATTGCTAAAGGCCTTAAAAAAGTCGATAAAAGGGAATTAATTAAAAAGCGGGAAGTAGAGCGGGAACTAAAAAGAGAATTAAAATTACGGGGGTGAATAGGAATCGACAGGGATTTTGTCAAAATAGGCAGATTGAGTCTGCTAGAAACTCATAAAACTTCTAGCAACGAATAAGTGCCAACTTATTTCAAAAACCTGCTTTAGCTTTTGCTTAAAGCAGCATCCACTTTGCTGATTCTCGATAGGTAAAGCAGGGTGTCATAAAATCGAGATAGATAGTTCCTTTGTCTCACGAACTTATCGAAGATAAAGAGACAAATAGTGGTACTAGATTT